>JAEEGK010008680.1_pt1 | contig 23917 bp, 15 predicted proteins | sample 8958771 | NCBI WGS metagenome assembly JAEEGK01 (sample SAMN16246547, study PRJNA631951) | gut metagenome | biome: gut microbiome; feature: rumen; material: SC-attached | host: Bos | place: Iran: Karaj | collected 2018-10
TTTTGGCCTCTGCACCATGTATCTGGCTTCAAAGTGAAGAATGAAGAATGAAGAGTGAAGAATTTGCTACCGCGGTGTTCGCTAACCACTAACCCCTAACCGCCAAAAAGAAATGGATAAATACGGAATTATAGGCAACCCCTTGGGACATAGTTTTAGTAAAAGTTTTTTTACCGAAAAATTTGCCAAGGAAGGCATCGATGCCCAGTATCTTAACTTTCAGATTCCCGACATAAACAAACTTCCGGAAATCCTGAAAGAAAATCCGGAACTGAGGGGCCTGAATGTTACACTTCCCTACAAGACCGAAGTCATTCCATTCCTTGACGAACTGAGCGATGAAGCACAAGAAATCGGTGCTGTAAACGTCGTTCAAATCCGCAATGGTCATCTGAAGGGTTTCAACAGCGACATCATTGGATTTACACGAAGCATACAGCCATTACTGAAGCCTCATCACAGAAAAGCCTTAATTCTGGGAACCGGTGGTGCCAGCAGAGCCATACGTGTGGGTCTCACACGATTAGGATTAGAATGGAAGTATGTTAGTCGCTCCCCACGTGAAGGTATGTTTACCTATAACGACATCACATCAGAAACCTTTAAGGAGTATGAAGTAATCGTCAACTGCAGTCCTGTGGGAATGTTTCCTAAAGTTGACGAATGCCTGGCAATACCTTATAATTATTTGTCGTCAGACAACCTGCTCTATGATTTGGTATATAATCCCGAATCCACACTCTTTATGAAAAAAGGAGCGCTCCAAGGCGCTGTTGTCAAGAACGGTTTGGAGATGCTTCACCTACAGGCTATTGCCAGCTGGGAATTCTGGAACGAATGATTATACCGTTAGAAGTTAAGCTTTAATTCGAATCCACATTGGAAGGGCTTGTTCATCTGATAATAGCCCCTGTTCATACTTTGGAAATAGAATGTCCTGCAACGACTGTTGTAAATGTTTGCCGCCCACACTCCAAATTCCACGTGCTTACGGTAAAACGAAATTTTTGCATCAAGAGCTGTATAGAACGGCTCACTGACCTGATTATCTTCCGTCCAATAGATTTTTCCCAATCCATGCCAGTTGGCCCTTACCACCATATGGTCTAAAAGTTGTCGGTCAAGTATCTTAGGCAAGGATATAGTATAGTTGGCGCCTAAATCGACCGCATGCTGAGGGATAAAAGGAACGCGATTGCCTTCGCATGAAACACCCGAAGAAAGAACGTTCTCCGTAAACGATGCATGTGTATAGCCATAGCTGGCATGTGCCTGTAAACGGTCTGTAAGTTGAGCACGCATAGAAAGTTCGCCTCCGAAAGATCTGCTTCGCCCCGCATTACTGATTATTTCACCCAACCCGAAAGGATCTATCTGACCTGTCTGCAAATCCGATACGTTTGTCAAGAAAACAGACGCATCTATAAACAGCTTATTCTTTATGGGATTGAGGTGCGTCCCCAACTCGTAATTCCATGCATATTCCGGTTTGTACAGAGCCAAAGAAGGTACATCCGAGACATGACTGTTATACCCTCCACTTCTATAACCTCTTGATATGGTTCCGTACACATCTCCCTTGGCAAAAGAGTACTGCATCGAGAAACAGGGCATCAGCTGCCACCAGTCGTTGCTATCACCGGAAAAACTCGCATGATCATATTCCAACCGAAGTCCCAAGGTAACATCCAACCCCATTGCATTAAAAATGTCGCAAAACTTACTTTGATGGTATAGTGCGGCACTATTGGTTGGGGTGTCAAAAAAACGGAGCGAATCTGCCCCCGGCAAAAATTGCTGAAGCAACCACTGATAGGAAAAACTGGCTCCCGTGCTCCATTCCCAATGACGCCAAACACCCGGTCTGCTTTTAACCGTTATCTCATCGGTTAGTGTACGACTGTGTTGCATTTGCTGAACCCTACAGATACTAAGATGCGTGAAATCACCGTCCATCTTCAGCTCATCATTCAACAATTGGAATCCGAGCACATTGCCGAGTATCACGTTAGGCCAGTTATATTCGGTTTTAAGACCGATGTTCAGTAAGTGGCGCAGATAAGTATTATCATCGTTGCTTGTTATACGTCCGATATCCTGAGTCAGCTGATCTTTGAAATAATCATTATCAGAAACACTCTCCAAATAAAACGGAAAAGCATCTTGTGAACAAAGTTCATAGTTGGCAAAGAAATCTATTTTCGACGCTTCGTCGGGACGGTACAACAACCTTGTGTGTGCTCGCAGCGACCGGTCGGCATCCACCTTCAAACCAGAAATACTATGGTTAAAGAACTGCCCCCCGGAACGAGATGCCACGCCAGCCGAAAGACCCAACTTCTCAGAAAAACGCTGATAATGAGAGACATTGGTATAATGAGCATAATGATTGGCCATGGAACGTTCTATTACCGTCCCTTGGTAATCTATGGGATTCTTGGTCGTAACACAGATAAGTCCCCCCATCGCGTTTCTGCCATACAGTGTACTTTGCGGTCCTCGTAAAATCTCAATCTGCTCAATCTCGTTAATCTTGGAATTAAAAGAACTGTTATTCAACCAAGGAACATCATCTACATACAGACCTACAGCTGGTGAATTTCCACAACTTCCCACGCCTCTCATATACACTGCTGTCGAATGAGCACTACCTAATGAGGATACAAAAATTTCTGGTACAACAGTTGTTAAATCACGGATATCATAAATTCCCCGTGCCCTAACTTCCTCAGCATTAAAAAGCATGGCATTTTGAGAGAAAATGCCCTGAGTCAGAAAAAAAAATATAACAAAATGAGCTATTCTCATTCTTCTCCAAATTGTTTTGCGTCTGCAAAGATAGAAACTTTTTTTCTAAAAAACAATAATTATTGGATGTACATGCATGGGGAATTTGCGTATATAAGATAATTGTATTATCTTTGCACGGCAATTACAAACATATTATAATGAGCAACCAAAGATATATGATGCGCGGCGTCAGTGCTGCCAAGGAAGACGTCCACAATGCAATCAAGAACATAGACAAAGGAATATACCCTCAAGCATTCTGCAAAATCATTCCAGACATATTAGGAGGCGACCCTGAATATTGCAATATCATGCATGCCGACGGAGCCGGAACGAAATCGAGCCTGGCTTATATGTACTGGAAAGAAACTGGCGACCTAAGCGTATGGAAAGGCATTGCCCAGGATGCACTTATCATGAATACAGATGACCTGCTCTGCGTAGGTGCTGTGGATAATATTCTGGTAAGCAGTACCATCGGACGAAACAAGATGCTGATTCCCGGCGAAGTGATTTCCGCTATCATCAACGGAACCGATGAGCTCCTACAGCAGATGCGTGATATGGGTATCGGCATTTATGCCACTGGCGGCGAGACAGCCGATGTTGGCGATTTGGTTCGCACCATCATTGTAGATAGCACCGTTACCTGCCGTATGAAACGCAGCGATGTGATTAACAATGCCAACATCCGTCCGGGCGATGTAATTGTAGGCCTTTCTTCTTGCGGACAAGCCACCTACGAGACAGCATACAACGGCGGTATGGGCAGCAACGGTCTGACCAGCGCCCGCCATGATGTATTCAGCAAATACTTGGCTGAGAAATATCCCGAGAGTTACGACAAGGCCGTGCCTGAAGAACTTGTCTATAGCGGTTCCTACAAACTGACAGACGAGGTAGAAGGCTCTCCTATCAATGCAGGCAAACTGGTCCTCTCCCCCACCCGTACCTATGCTCCTGTGGTAAAGAGACTCCTGGACGAACTACGCCCCAAGATTCATGGTATGGTGCACTGCACAGGTGGAGCACAGACAAAGGTGCTACATTTCGTGGGTGACAACTGCAGGGTTATCAAGGACAACATGTTCCCCGTTCCTCCCCTCTTCAAGGCTATCATCAAGGAGAGTGGGACAGACTATGCCGAGGCTTACAAGGTATTCAATATGGGCCACCGCCTGGAGGTTTATCTGTCTCCCGAAGATGCCGAGAAGGTGATAGAAATCAGCAAGAGTTTCAACATTGATGCTCAAGTGATCGGCCGCATCGAGGAGGGACAGAAGAGTTTGCTCATCAAGAGCGAGTACGGCGAATTTGAATATTAAGATGCAATGAAACATAGAAAGATTGTCAATTACACCACTAAGGACTGGTTGAAAGGAATGGGTGTTTGGTTCTGTTTAACCGGATTAGGGATGTATGCCGCTCGCTCCTGTTTTATAAACAAAGATTATGTCAGCACATTTATATGTGTCGTCGGTATTGTCGGATGGGCAATCGTATATTTTATTTTACAGAAAGATATAGACAAGAGGAATCCTTTGGATTAACAGTAACATGGCCGAAAATAATCTTTTAAACAGACTGGAAGGACTTGTTTCCCGATACGAGGAAGTGAGTACGCTTATCACGGACCCTTCCGTAATTGCCGACCAAAAGCGTTACGTAAAACTGACCAAGGAATATAAGGACCTGGGTAAAATTGTTGCTGCCCGAAAGGAATACATCGGTTGCCTGCAAAATATCGAAGATGCAAAGGAGATGATGGCAATAGAAGATGATCCTGAGACGAAAGACATCCTACGACAGGAGTTGGCTGAAAGCGAGAAACGCATCCCTGAACTGGAGGAAGAAATAAAGCTGATGCTCGTTCCTGCCGACCCTGAGGACGACAAGAATGTCATCATGGAGATTCGTGGAGGCACAGGAGGCGACGAGGCAGCTTTGTTTGCAGGTGACCTCTTCCGCATGTACTCGAAATTTGTCGAAATGAAAGGCTGGAAGATGGCTGTCAGCAGTTTCAATGAAGGGACAGCCGGAGGTTACAAGGAAATCATCTTTAGCGTAACAGGAGATGGTGTCTATGGTATCCTGAAATACGAATCTGGCGTTCATCGTGTTCAACGTGTTCCTGTCACAGAAACTCAAGGACGTGTACATACCTCTGCCGCAACAGTCGCCGTCCTGCCTGAGGCGGAAGAATTTGATGTGGAAATTAACGAAGGGGCAATCAAGTGGGACACGTTCCGCTCGAGCGGTGCTGGAGGACAGAATGTCAACAAGGTGGAATCGGGTGTCCGTGCCCGTTACGTGTGGAGAAATCCATTCACTAACCAAGACGAAGAAATCCTGGTAGAATGTACTGAGACACGCGACCAGCCCAAAAACAAGGAGCGCGCCCTGGCTCGCCTGCGTACCTTTATCTATGACAAGGAACATCAGAAATATTTGGACGACATCGCCTCGAAGCGCAAGACGATGGTCTCGACAGGTGACCGCTCAGCAAAAATCCGCACCTACAACTATCCGCAAGGCCGCATCACAGACCATCGTATCGGTTACACCATCTATAATCTGCCATCCTTCATGGACGGCAATATCCAAGACTGCATCGACCATCTCATTGTGGCAGAGAATGCAGAGCGAATGAAGGAGAGTGAATTGTAAAAGTATCATCTCATCACATGATGAGGGCAAACAAGAATCAAGGAATGACAAGAAAAGAACTATTTGAGAATATAAAAAGGAAGAAAAGCTTCCTATGTGTTGGTTTAGATACCGACCTGAAGAAGATACCTGAGCATCTGCTGAAAGAAGAAGACCCCATATTTGCCTTCAACAAGGCCATCATCGATTCCACAGCCCCTTATTGTGTAGCATACAAGCCGAACTTGGCATTCTACGAGGCTTTTGGCGTGAAGGGTATCATAGCCTTCGAGAAAACTGTAAAATATATCAAGGCCAACTATCCTGACCAATTTATCGTGGCAGACGCCAAGCGTGGAGATATTGGCAATACAAGCAAGATGTACGCACGAACCTTTTTTGGAGAATATGATGTTGACGCTCTGACTGTCGCTCCCTATATGGGAGAAGATAGCGTAACACCTTTTCTGGAAGGTTACGAGGGAAAATGGGTTATCCTCTTAGCATTGACCAGCAACAAAGGTTCCTATGACTTCCAACTCACCGAAAGCAAGGATGGCGAGCGTTTATTTGAGAAAGTCATTCTCAGGAGTCAACAATGGGGCAATGATGAGAACATGATGTATGTTGTAGGTGCCACGCGTGGCGAGATGTTTCAGGATATCCGCAAGGTTGCCCCCAACGCATTTCTTCTCGTGCCAGGTATAGGTGCTCAAGGTGGCAGCCTCGAAGAAGTTTGCAAATACGGAATGATAGAAGATTGTGGTCTGCTTGTCAACAGCAGTCGTGCTATTATCTATGCCGACAAGACAGAAAACTATGCCGATGTTGCCGCTGAAAAGGCAAAAGAGGTACAGAAGCAGATGGAATCACTTTTATAAAAGGGAATAGAAACAAAATGGAATTCAGTGCAGGAATGATAGCAAGCCTGATAGGTGGAACCGTCATCGGTGACCCTGAGGCAAAAGTAAACAATTTTGCGAAAATTGAGGAAGGGGATGTAGGATGCATCAGTTTTCTGGCAAACGACAAGTATGAGCACTATATCTATGAAACAAAAAGCAGTGTCGTTCTTGTCAATAACAATTTTGAGCCGAAACAAGAAATAAAAGCAACGTTGATAAAGGTCCCTGATGCAAGAGAAGCAGTTGCCAAATTGTTGCAGTTTTACGAAAGCATGAAGCCGAAACGCTCAGGTATCAGCGAACTTGCATTCATCGACTCAACTGCCAAAATAGGCACGGATTGCTATATTGGGCCCTTTGTTGCTATTGCAGAAGGGGTAGAGATTGGTGACGGATGTATCCTCCATCCACATGTGACAATCGGCAAAAATGCAGCAATAGGGAACAACACAGAAATATACAGTAATGCTGTCGTATATCACGACTGCAAAGTAGGCAACAACTGTATTCTTCATGCCGGATGCGTTATTGGAGCTGACGGTTTTGGGTTCCAACCTACAGAAAAAGGATACGAAAAAATACCGCAAATAGGTATTGCTATCATTGAAGACGACGTCGAGATTGGTGCAAACACATGTATCGATCGTGCAGTAATGGGAGCAACTATTGTGCACAAAGGTGTTAAACTTGATAATCTGGTTCAGATCGCTCATAACAATGAAATTGGCAGCCACACAGTAATGTCTGCTCAGGTTGGCATTGCTGGCAGCACAAAAGTAGGTGAATGGTGTATGTTCGGTGGCCAAGTGGGCATTGCTGGACACGCCACTATCGCAAGCCGCACGATGGCTGGTGCTCAAGCAGGTATCCCCAACAACGTAAAAAAAGAAGGGATGGCCATTCAAGGAACTCCTGCCATCGAAGGTCGCAATTTCTGGAAATCCAGTGCTGTTTTCAAGAAACTTCCTGAAATGTGGGCAGAAATGAACCAAATGAAGAAGGAAATCAAAGCGCTGAAAGAACAAATAGAACTGGAGAAGGCTAAAACCGAACTCTAATCGTTAATATATGTAAAAGCAACGACATAACTCAAATATGCTGAAACAAAATACAATCAACGGAAGTTTCTCGCTTTTTGGCAAGGGATTGCACACAGGGCTCAGCCTGACCATCACATTCAATCCGGCACCTGAGAATCATGGATATAAAATCCAACGAATCGATCTCCCAGACATGCCCAAGATAGATGCTATTGCAGAGAATGTGGTAGACACACAACGAGGAACAGTTCTGGCTGCAGGAGATGTGCGATGCAGTACTGTGGAACATGCTATGGCTGCCCTATATGCCTTAGGCGTGGATAATGTGCTCATCCAAGTAAACGGTCCAGAGTTTCCAATTTTGGACGGAAGTGCTGCACTATATGTAAAAGAAATTCAACGCGTCGGCTTGAAGGAACAAAATGCTCCCAAAGACTTTTATGTGATATCGCATAAGATGGAATTCCGCGATGACAAGACTAACGCATGCATCACTCTGCTCCCAGATGAGCAGTTCTCCATCACCAGCATGATTTCCTTCAACAGTAAAATACTGAACAGCCAGTTCGCGACTTTGGATAACATGGAGGACTTCCCTGAAGAAATTGCATCTGCGCGAACTTTTGTATTCGTTCGGGAAATAGAACCTCTGTTGACAGCTGGCCTTATAAAAGGAGGCAATTTGGATAATGCAATTGTCATCTACGAGAAGCAGACGAGTCAGGAGAACTTGGACAAGCTGTGCGAACTGACCAACGCAGAAAAACACGATGCCAACGAACTGGGGTATATCCAGCATAAACCTCTTGTGTGGGAAAATGAACCTGCACGCCACAAACTGCTTGACATCATTGGAGATATGGCTCTGATAGGACGGCCCATCAAGGGTAGAATCATTGCAACCCGTCCTGGACACACCATCAACAACAAGTTTGCACGTATGATGCGCAAGGAAATCAGGAAACACGATGTGCAAGCTCCCACCTACAACCCTGACAAGGAACCTATCATGGACAACAATCGTATCCGCGAATTGCTTCCACATCGTTATCCCATGCAACTTGTTGACAAAGTAATCTCCATAGGAGCTAACAGTATCGTAGCAGTAAAGAATGTGACGGGCAACGAAGAATTTTTCCAGGGGCATTTCCCCAATGAACCCATAATGCCTGGTGTCCTGCAAATAGAAGCTATGGCTCAAACTGGAGGCTTGCTGGTTTTGAACACGTTGGAGGAGCCCGAACGATGGAGCACATACTTCCTGCGAATCGACAACGTGAAGTTCCGTCAGAAAGTAGTACCTGGTGACACACTCATCTTCAAGGTGGAAATGATCACCCCTATTCGTCACGGAATCAGTAGCATGAAAGGATATGCTTTTGTGGGTGAGAATTGCGTAACGGAGGCTACCTTCACTGCCCAAATGACTAAAAACAAATAATCAAAGAAAGAAATATGAGCAAAATAAGTCCTTTAGCCCACATCCATCCAGATGCAATCATCGGCGAGAACTGTGAAATAGGTCCTTTCTGCTATATAGACAAGGGCGTAGTGATCGGAGACGACAACACCCTAATGAATAGTGTAACCATTCTATATGGCGCACGTATCGGAAAAGGAAACATCTTCTTCCCTGGCGCTGTTATCAGCGCAATTCCTCAAGACCTGAAATTCCAAGGCGAAGATACCATAGCAGAAATTGGCGACAACAATAAAATCCGCGAAAATGTAACTATCAATCGCGGAACTGCCGCACAAGGACGTACGCATGTGGGAAGTGGGAATCTGTTGATGGAAAGTGTTCACGTTGCTCACGATGCCTATGTGGGTAACGATTGCATCATCGGCAATGGAACAAAGTTGGCTGGTGAGATTGTTATTGATGATAATGCAATACTTAGTGCCAACGTCCTAATGCACCAGTTCTGTCGAGTTGGCGGATACACAATGGTGGGCGGAGGAACCCGATTCAGTCAAGACATTTTGCCATTCAGCCTGACAGCTCGTGACCCTGCAGCTTATTGTGGGCTTAACGTTGTGGGGCTTCACAGAAGAGGTTTTGACCGCAACATCATTGACAACATCCACAAGACATATCAGATCATTATGCAAGGGACTGGCAGAATGAACGATCTACTTCAGCGAGTAGAAAACGAGATTCCAATGAGCAAGGAGATACAATACATTTTAGACTTCATACGTTCAAGTAAACGTGGCTTTATTCGTGAAAGATGACACAAAAGATAACCTTATTTAGCCAAGAAGTTGAAGACTTCGTGATAGAAATCAAAATTGATGCAGACGCTACTTTCTACGATCTTCATAAACTTATTCAGAAAGCATGCAATTTTGAGGAGCAAGATAACCAGCGATTCATGATTTGCAATGAAGACTGGAAGATAGAACGGAACATTCTTCTGAAGGATAATGAAGACACGGGGATCGACGAGGACTTGTACTTGATGAGAGAAACTACCCTTAAGGAGTTCCTCGAAGAAGAAGGACAACGGCTAGCATATTTGTTTGATGCCGAAGGCAGGAGGTTTCTCATGATGGAATTAACGGAAAACATTTTTGGTCATCCGCAAACAGAACCCATTGTTTCTCGCAGGCATGGAACTGCGCCCCAACAAACACTAATTGAAGAAGACGTCATCCCTACTGAAACAAATAATGAGATAGATGAAAATTTCTATGGAGACGACGGTTTCGAAGAAGACGAAATAGACTTGGAAGGATTCGAGATCAACGAATAGTCATCATAAGGAAAGAGGGAGAGTAAGGATGACGCTGTTTGTGTTATTAGGACCAACTGCAGTAGGAAAAACTGAACTTTCCATACAGTTAGCGGAGTTTCTAGCAAGTCCTATCATCAATTGCGACAGCAGGCAGTTTTTCCGAGAACTGCAAATTGGCACAGCTCCTCCAACTTCTAAAGAGATGGAAAGAGTTAAACACTACTTTGTGGGTACTCTTGGACTGCAAGACTACTACAGTGCAGCACAATACGAACAAGAAGCCTTGCAACTTATCAACAAGCTTTCTGAAACCCACCAAAATCTACTCTTATCTGGAGGAAGTATGATGTACATTGATGCTGTGTGTAAAGGAATCGACGACATTCCTACCATAGATGCAGAAACAAGACAATTCATGCATAAAAGATTAGAAAATGAGGGATTGGATGTTCTATTGCAAGAACTAAAAATAGTAGATCCGAAATACTATGAATTAGTAGACAGGAAGAATCATAAACGCGTTGTTCATGCATTGGAAATATATTACTCATCAGGTAAAAATTTTTCATCATTCAGAACCAGCATCAGGAAGAGACGTCCATTCCGTATCGTGAAGATTGGACTTAGGCGTGAACGAGCCGATCTATTTGATCGAATCAACCGACGGGTAGATCAAATGATGAAAAACGGATTGTTGGACGAGGCAAAAAGACTCTACCCATACCGCATGGAAAACTCATTGAATACCGTGGGCTACAAAGAACTCTTCAATTATCTGGATGGGGAATGGGACTTGGCGACTGCAGTGGAACGAATAAAGAAAAACACTCGCGTCTACGCAAAAAAACAGATGACATGGTTTCAAAAAGACAAGGAAATAATCTGGTTCCATCCAAATGAATATACAGAAATAGAAAATTTTGTAGCCAAGAGCATGTAATATAAAAATGTTTTGCTATTTTTGTATCAGAAAAAAACATGCAACACACTTCATGATATTCAAAACATGTTGGAGTAAAACCAAGGGATTTTTCAAGAAAATATTCGGAGGGCCTTGGTATAAAAGAATATTGGTATGGATTGCCACCTTTATAGTTGCGACGATACTGTTCCTGTTAGCTGTAGATAACAATTTCCTCAATTTGTTTGGGAAGTCCCCAGGTTTCAATGATATCGTGAATCCAGAAGTTAATGAAGCTTCGGAAATCTACAGTGCAGACAGTGTACTACTAGGCAGATATTTCAGTCAAAACAGAACTCCTGTTACATACCAAGACATTTCGCCCATTCTAATCACGACGTTGGTGGACACTGAGGACGAACGTTTTTACATACATCATGGTATTGACGTAATAGGACTTTTTTCCGCTGCAAAGGACATATTCCGAGGAGAGGCTCGTGGCGGAAGCACTATTACGCAGCAATTAGCCAAAAATCTTTTCCGAGTTCGAACACAATACTCCACAGGACTTTTGGGAAGGACTCCTGGATTGAAACTATTCATAATGAAAATCAAAGAATGGATTGTCGCATTAAAATTAGAATCAGTTTTCACCAAGGAGGAAATCCTGACAATGTATTTCAACACCGTAGATTTCGGCAATAATTCATTCGGTATCAAGACGGCTGCCAGAACATATTTCAGCACAACTCCAGACAAACTTACTTACGAGCAGTCTGCCACCTTGATAGGACTTTTGAAAGCGACCAACAGCTATAATCCCCGCCTTCATCCCGAAAACAGTCGGCTACGGCGGAATACTGTGTTGGACCTGGTATACCAACATAATCATATCATCATAAATGGGAAACAAGCATCCAAAGCACAACTGGATTCCATAAAAAACATTCCTGTCAAAGCGGACAACAAGGCAACGGAAAGCAGCTACGATGGTATCGCTCCATATTTCCGAGAAGCACTGGTAAACTACATTTACAGACTCTGTGAAGAAAAACTGATAAAAGGATATGACAGTGCCAACAAACTTGACCTCTATGCTGATGGACTAAAAATCTACACTTCTCTGGATACACGCTTACAAAGATATGCTGAGGAAGCAGTAAACCAACAGATGCAGGTGCTACAACAACGATTTAATGAACATTGGGGGAACAATGCCCCATGGCGCGACAGACAATATAGGGAGATTCCAAATTTCATAGAAAACCTTACAAAGAAAACACAAGAATACAAATATCTGACAAGCAAATTCCCAGACAATCAAGATTCTGTGAATTACTATCTGAATTTACCCCATACGGTAGAGTTGTTTACCTATGATGGAACCATTGAAAAGGAGCTTAGCACTATAGACTCCATTCAATACATGACACGATTCATGCATTGTGGCTTTGTGGCTATCGAGCCAGACACCCGACAAGTCAAAGCATGGGTGGGCGACATCAACTTCAATTCATGGAAATACGACAAAGTGTTAGCAAAGAGACAACCAGGTTCCACCTTCAAACTTTTCGTCTATACCGAAGCAATGAACCAAGGGTTGACCCCTTGCGATCGACGCTTGGATGGATTCGTTGCTTACAAGGATACCATCAATGGAAAAATCTCCATTTGGGCTCCTCATAATGCCAACGGATATTTTACAGGAGCCACTTTACCCCTTAAAAGTGCCTTTGCGCAAAGCATCAACAGCGTAGCAGTGAAGATAGGAATGGAAGTAGGAATTCCCAACATAGTCAAAACTGCCTATGCGATGGGAATAGAATCCCCTCTCGTAGAAACGAAATCAATATGCTTGGGAAGCAGTGATGTAAGTCTGTTTGAGTTGACAAATAGTTACTGCACTGTAATCGACGACGGGAAGTACAACATGCCAATTATGGTCACTCGCATCGAAGACCGCAAGGGCAAAGTAATCTATCAGGCTAAACTTAAAGAAAAACAAGCAATCCCTTATCGCTCTGCATATTTGATGCAAACCATGTTGGAAGCTGGATTGACAAGTCGAGGAGGAACCTCCGCTGCTCTATGGCGATTCATACGGCCATTTAACGACACAGATTTCGGAGGAAAGACAGGAACCAGCAACAACCACTCCGATGCCTGGTTTATAGGAGTTTCTCCAAAACTGGTTGGAGGTGCATGGGTTGGAGGCGAATACCGAAGCATACATTTCCGAACCGGCGAATTAGGTCAGGGGAGCCGCACGGCTTTACCAATTTTTGGGAATTTTATAGAAAATGTCTTGAAGGACCAACGATTTCAGAAATACCATGAAAAATTCCCCCCTGCAAAAGGACTGGATGCATCCTTGTGGAACTGTTCAGGCTATTATGCCTTGCCTGACACACTTGAAGAGGATTCCGTTTACAGCAACACGCTGATCTTTGGTCCAACCGAGGATACTGAAGACGATTCAGAAACAGATATTTCAGAGCAACCAATAGAAGATGTTCCTTCAGAGGAACCTAGGGAGGGAGAATGAAAGAGAATATCAACATTTCATCTCCAGAGTTTCAAAATGCTCTCTCGCTGATCAAGTTCACTCACCAGTCTATCTTCCTCACAGGAAAGGCAGGCACAGGGAAAAGCACTTTCTTGCGTTATATCCGATCGGAAATAAAAAAGAAAAGTGTCGTCTTGGCTCCGACTGGAATTGCAGCAATCAATGCAGAAGGAAGCACTCTGCACAGTTTTTTCAAGTTACCATTTCATCCACTCCTCTTAGATGATCCAAGATTCTCAGTCCGCCGTATCCGAGATTTTTTGAAATACAAAAAGAGTCAGATAAAACTGCTCCAAGAAGTGGATCTCATCATTATTGATGAAATTTCAATGGTAAGGGCAGATGTCATTGATTTCATTGACCGGATACTGAGAGTATATTGCCACAATATGCGGGAACCGTTTGGAGGCAAACAGATGTTGTTGATAGGTGATGTGTTCCAGTTGGAACCAGTTGTAAAAGCAGATGAGAGAGAAATATTGAGCAAATTCTATCCCAATCCCTATTTCTTCTCGGCACAGGTGTTCAAACAGATGAAACTGGTCAGCATTGAACTGAAGAAAGTATTCCGCCAGAAGGATGCAGGCTTCATTGCAGCCTTGGATCATATCCGACAAAACAAAATTACCGACTTGGAACTTAACTTGCTCAATAGCCGATACAGAGAGGATAGTGAGATTCCCAGACAAGAGGTTGAAGGGCTCAACATCGTACTAGCGACACGAAGGGACAACGTGGACTATGTCAACCAAACCGAACTGGACAAACTTCCAGGGAACACAATTCTGCTGAAAGGTGTTGTCTCGGGAGATTTCCCGGAGTCATCACTCCCCACCCTGCTCCAACTCGAATTGAAAGAGAATGCACAGATCATTTTCATCAAAAACGATCCTGAGCACAGATGGGTAAAAGGAACGCTAGGCACCGTCTCCAATATCAATCCAGAAAAGGAATCCATAGAAGTTATCACGGAAGATGGCGAGATTGTCAACGTAAACAAGGAACGATGGAGTAATGTACGATATACCTACAACGAGAAGGAGAAGAAAATCGAAGAAGAGGAATTGGGAACCTTCACCCAATTCCCCATCCGACTCGCATGGGCCATTACAATCCACAAAAGTCAAGGCTTGACATTTCAGAATGTAACAATCGACTTCACAGGAGGGACCTTTGCTGGCGGACAAGCTTACGTAGCCCTGAGTCGCTGTACCAGTTTGAAAGGAATTACACTAAAGAAAAAGATTGCGCGATCCGACATCTTTGTCCGTCCCGAAATCATAGAGTTTGCAGGACGATTCAATGATCAGCAAGATCTTCAGAGAGCTCTCATGACAGCAAAGGCGGACATTGAGTACCAAGCTTGTGCAAAAGCATTTGATCAGGGAGACATGGCAGCATGCCTGGAACATTTCTTCATCGCCATCCATACCCGATATGATATCGAGAAACCTACTGCAAAACGACTGATCAGAAAGAAACTGAACATCTTCAAACATTTGCGTGAGCAGCAAGAGCAGATGAAACGGCAATTGGATGCCCAGAATGAGCGACTGCAAAAATATGCCACTGAATATTACACGATGGGGAACGAGTGCCTTACGCAAGCTCATTCTCCCAAAGCTGCCATCGCAAATTACACCAAAGCCATAGAACTTTCTCCAACCTATGTGGATGCCCTAGTCAGGCGCGGCCTGACATATTTTGAAGAGAAACAAACGGACGAAGCATTGCATGATTTAAACCAAGCCGTCCAGCTGTCACCTCGATCCTTTAAGGCAATTTACAATCGCGGAAAAGTATTCATGGCAAAAAGATTATATGATGAGGCAGCCAGCGACTTCGTCAGAGCCACCAGCCTGAACACGGAACATGCTCAGGCCCACAAACTTGCCGGAGATGCCTTTTCTGCCTTGGGAAAGGAAGATACAGCCGCCATATATTGGGAAATGGCCGAGCAATTGAGAGACAAAAAAAAGAGAAGATGAATTTTTGGAAAAATTGGACGTAATTAACACATTTTGATGAAATGAACCTGTCTTCCCGAACAGTATTCAACCATTTTTAAACCATTTTTTGTTAATTTACCTTAAATTCCCAATTCTTGAGAAAAAAGCATACCACTTGTTTTATAAAAAAAACGTAAATTTGCTAAGTATAAAATGTACAAAGCAGCGAATTTGCAAGAACAAACAACAATTAACATAACATCAACAAAAAACTCTAATTTATGCGTATGAGAAACCGTTTAAGCAAATGGAGCAGGAAGACCACGAAGATGGTGGCCCTGTTGGCAGCTTGCGGACTTTTGTATGCTTGCAAGGATGAGTACCTACTGGACGACGAAAAGCCCAGTTGGCTTAATTCTAGCGTATACGAGAGTCTGCAGCAGCGCGGCAATTTCAACACGTATTTGAGATTGCTGGGTGACAAGGATGTCAATCCTGAAAACGTTCGTCCGCTTACAGACGTTTTGAGCCGTACCGGTTCCAAGACAGTTTTTGTGGCTAACGATGACGCTTGGGAGGCATTCTTTAAGAGCAACGCACAGTTGCCAGAGAAAGATCCCTGGCACACTGCAACAAGTTACGAGAATCTGAGTGTGTCTCAAAAGAAACTTTTGATTCATACCAGTATGCTCAACAACGCTATTGTAATGGAGAATTTGGCCAGCAGCCAAGGAAGTGGCAGCAACAGGCCAGTTCGTGGAGAGTACATGCGTCGTTACACCGACGTAGAGGCAACTGATACAGTTACCTATGTTGCTCCCGCTGACCTCCCTCACAGCTACAACCCCACCGACAAAGATTTCTGGTGGAGATTCCGTGAGGAGAATGGTGGTAAAGGTATTTATGTGGTGAAAGACTCTACCTTGACCATGATGCTGCATTTCACCAGTGAGCACATGACCAAGAACACCGTAACCGATGATGACTTCGCAAAATTTATGGGTCGCGAGCGCGTAACAAGCGACGTACATATTTATGACGCTAAGTTGATCGAGAAGGATGGTGTTTGCGAGAATGGTTATGTAAACGTAACAGAAAAGCCCTTGCGTCCTTTAGCTAACATGGCAGAAGTAATTCGCAGCAATGGTAGGACAAAGATCTTCAGCCACATGCTGGATCGTTATTGTGCTCCTTATTATTGCTCAGCTATTACCAGAGCTTACAAGATCCTGCATCCTGAATTTGAGGATTCTATCTTTACCTGGAGATACTATTCCGACAACAGCTTCGGTCATCGTGCCAACAAGACTCAGCCGAACGGCAATCCCTACACGGGTGATGAGACTGGTGCCAACATCTTCTTGAAGTTCGACCCAGGATGGAACGGATACTATGACGAGTTGGGCGTACAGCAGGATATGGCTACCATGTTCGTACCCAGCGACGAGGCTATGTGGACCTACTTCGAGAGCGGTGGTGGTTTGCAGCTCATCGAAACCTATGGTGACCCCACAATTGAGTACAATGGTGACTACGAGAAACTTTATGAGAACATCGACCAGATTCCCATCAGTACTCTGACCAGTTTGATTAACGTAATCATGTGCCGCAGTTTCGTTGGCTCTGTTCCCAGCAAGATGACCAAGCTTCGCGACGATGCTCAGGAGCAATTGTTCTACGCTGAGGATATTGACAAGATTGACACCTGCTTGCTGGCTTGTAATGGAGCTGTTTATATCATGGACGACATCTATGGTCCAGCAGACTACACCTCTGTTACATCACCTGCTTATATCAGTAAGACCAACCTGGTTATGAAGTGGGCTATTTATAATGGTAGTGATGCTGGTACAGACTACATGGGTTTGAACTACTATGCTTACCTGAAGGCTATGCAGAGTGAGTTCACATTCTTCCTCCCCAGTGACCAGGCTTTGAATTATTATTACGATCCTACTTCTTTCAAAAGTACTCAAAAACGTTTGATCCAATTCTCTTACAAAAACCAAGCATTCCCCATCGTGACAAGATGTATCAACTACAATCCCACAACGGGTGAGATTGGCCGTGCGTTTACGGGTGCAGGTGCATCTATCTCACAAAGTGAGACTACCAACCGTCTGAAGGATATGTTGGAGAGCCACACTATCGTACACGATGGCACCAATCCAATCCACGGTGAGGATGTATATTTCTTGACAAAGAACGGTTCTGCAGTAAAGGTTGAACGTGACGAGAATGGTTCTGTCATCAACGTAAAGGGTGGTTTCCAGTTGGAGAACGAGAGAGAAGGCATCTTCTCTGAAGAACCAGGTGTAGACATCTGTAACGTGACAAAGCCTTTCGACAATTTGAAGAATGGACAGACTTACATTCTGGATGCTCCCATTATTCCTACCAGCCGAAGCGTCTACAGCATCCTGACTCAAGAAGAAGGATGGAGCGAGGTCGGCGAAGAGCAGTGGGAAGAGGAATGCCCCTATTCTGAGTTCTACAAATTGTGTGAGACCAATGATGAAATCGTTAGAGCATGCGGTTTGGTTGACGAGACCAACCTCAGCACTTCCGAGCAGCGTTCCGCACAAAAGAAGTTTGACATTTTCGTAGCAGGTGACCAATATAATAAGATGTATGGTCTCGACTATGACGTGCAATTCTTCAACAACTACCGCTATACATTGTTTGTACCCACAAACGAAGCTATCAAGAATGCTATTGCTGCCGGTCTTCCTACTTGGGAGGATATCGAGGCAGACTATGAGAGCTGTGCAAAAGACAGCGTATCTGACGAGTTGATCAACTCCGAGGATAGTATTCGTCTTCAGGCAAAGATCACGTACCTTGTTAATTTTGTACGCTACCATTTCGCCGACAACTCTGTATTCGCCGACAACAGTGTACTGGCAGAGAATGAAATGGTAACCTCAAGTTACGACAAGGAACTGGGCCTCTTCTGCAAAGTACATGTTGACCGCATCAAGGAAGGTGGCGAGACCATTCTGCGTGTACGCGATGATAATGGAGGTAACATGATGAATATCATCGGCGAGAAGAACATTCTGGCTCGTGATGTTGTATGTTCTGATACTCCTATCAATCAGCCTATGTCAACCAGTAGCCGTAGAATTACCCTGGATGCTTCCAGTTCGGCTGTAATTCACCAGATCGGTGGTATTCTGAACCACACAGAGTTGGTGAATGGCCGTCATGATAGCACATGGGCAAGCACGGCGTCAGCTAAGAAATACTTAAAGAGATACGCTATTCAATAATATTTCCTACCATGAACAAGATTATTAAGCTTTTACTGCTTTGGGTTGTTGCCGCTATGGCACTCCCCGTGAGCGCTCAGCAACGGCGTATCTCCGGTACCGTATCGGATGATATTGACGTCATCATTGGCGCCAACGTCGTAGAAAAGGATAAGAATAACCGTATTGTCAGCCAGACCATCACGGATATGAATGGTAACTTCACCATGAATATCAAGGATCCAAACAATACGTTGGAAATTTCTTATATCGGTTATAAAAAATTCTCTCAGAAACTGTCAGGCAAGACAGTCTACAAGGTTACCTTGCAGGACAACACCAAAACCATCAAGGAAGTAACCGTACAGGGTAAGAAGAATGCTCCCACCACAGGTCTGGAGATTCCTGCCCGCGAGTATGCAGGTGCTGTCCAGAAGTTCAGCATGGACGATGTGGAAGGTTTGGCATTCGAGTCCGTTGACCAGGCTCTGCAAGGACAGATCGCAGGTTTGGATATCGTGCCCAACTCTGGTAACCTGGGTTCCGGTACTACCATGCGTCTGCGTGGTACCAGCACAATTAACGGTAATGCTCAGCCTCTGATCGTTGTCAATGACCACATCTTCGAATTGCCTGAAGATGCTCAGGACATCAACTTCGAGACAATGGATAACGAGGAGCAGTTCTCTACCCTGCTGAACGTGAACCCCGAGGACATCGAGAGTATCACCGTTCTGAAGGATGCTGCAACTGCTGCCAAGTGGGGTATCAGAGGTTCAAACGGTGTAATCGAAATCAAGTTGCGCCGTGGTCACCGTGGTCCCACCAACGTTGTCTTCAACTACAAGTTCAGCGGCACATGGCAGCCCGATGGTTACAAGATGCTCAATGGTGACGGTTACACCATGATGTTGAAGGAAGCTTACTTCAACCCTCACCAGAGACACATCAGCCTCCCCGAGTTGGACTACAACCAAGAATTGCCCTACATCTACAACCACTTCAGCCACAACACTGATTGGGTTGACGCTGTAAAGCAGTTCGGTAAGGAGCACAAGTACTACATCACAATGTCTGGTGGTGGTGAGAAAGCAACCTTCCGTATCAGTGCCGGTTACGACATGAGCTCCGGTTCTATCATTGGCCAGCATCTCGATCGTTTCACCACAGCTACCGCTTTGGACTATTGGGTAAGTGACCGTATCAAGTTCAGTTCAAACATCAACTTGACCTTCACTACTAATAAAAAGAATTATGGTAACGACATCCTGGCCCGTGCTTACAAAGCAATGCCCAACATGAGCATCTACGAGTTCGATGCACAGGGTAATCCTACCGGTGACTACTTCAACATGCTGCCTCTCGCAGCCAACTACGGTACCTCAAGTTCCTCTTCCAAGAACAACGATGGAACCATGACTTCCTACAACCTGAACGACATGTTCTTCAACGGCAACCCTGTTGCACGTGCAATGAAGGCTTGGAACAAGGAGAAGCAATACAACCTGACTCCTCAGTTCAGCGTAGAGTACAAGTTGCTGGGTAAGGACGATGAGCACCATCGTTTGAACTACGTGGGTGATGTTCAGTTGGATATCTTCAACACCAGTAGCGATGAGTATGCTCCCAGCGAGCTGAAGACCATGGCCTGGGTTTGGGGTGGCGACAATGCAACCAACCTCGGTAGCAACGAGCGTAACTACGTATCAAACTCTGAGTACAAGTCACTCCAGTTCTCTACTCGTCATGACTTGCGCTACTATTCAGCATTTGCCAACAAGGATCACAGCCTGAGCGGTTTGGCTCGATTCGAGATGACCAGTGGTACCAGTAGCCACCAATCATTAGGTTTGTGGAACGTACCCGACGGCATCACCGATCCTACCGTAGTAGCCCTGCTGCGTGCAGCAAGTGCCACAAACAACGAATGGCGCAGCCAGAGTTTCTTCGAGCAGGTACACTACTCTTACAAGAGCAAGTATTCATTGGACGCTTCTCTGCGTACCGATGGTAGCACCAGTTTCGGTAAGGGTCACAAGTACGGAACCTTCCCCTCTGTCGGTGGACGTTGGAATATCAGCGACGAAAACTTCATGCAGTGGAGCAAGCCCGTCATCAGCATGTTGGCCTTCCGTCCCACATGGGGTATCACGGGTAACACCGGTGGTGGTGGTTACAACCAATACAACAAGTATGCTACAGCCGGCTACTACAATGGCCACACCGTTGTACAGCCCGAGAACCTTTCTCTGACAGAGATTCGTTGGGAGAAGACAAAGCAGTGGAACCTTGGTTTCAACCTGGGTATGTTCGACGACCTGTTCAACGTAGAGTTTGAGGTTTACAACAAGAAGACCACAGACCTGCTGATGGACAACCTCCGCATCCCCAGCGCCAACGGTTTCAGCTATCTGAGCAAGGTTAACGCCGGTACCCTGCGCAACAAGGGTTGGGAGTTGAACGCCAGCACAGCTAAGATCTGCAAGGTGGGCAAATTCTCCATGAAGCTGCGTGGCAACATCGCACAGAACTTCAACGAGGTTGAGGAGATGAATCCTCTGATTCTCGAGGCTCTGAACGGTAGCGACACCTATCAGCCTGGAAACTTGCATTACAACCAGCGTGTACAGATTGGCAACGCATTGGGTTCCATCTACGGTCTGCGCTACTTGGGTGTTTACAGGTACGACTACGACCACAACGGCTACACCACAGCCTCCATCGCTTCTTATGGCTATGCTGAGTCTGGTACCACAGGTTACGCCGCTAAATCAGATGGTAGCATCAACTACAACGAGCCCATCAACACAGCTGCAGCTGCAGCCCGCCGTGGTGAGGTCAACACCTGCCCCATCGCTTACGATGCTGATGGCAACATGCTGACCGACGCAAAGGGTATTCCTTTGCCAATGTACTACTGCTACAACGAGAGCTATCGCTATCAGTTCCAGGGTGGTGACGCCATCTACGAGGATGTCAACCACGATGGTCAGATCGACCGCTACGATATGGTTTATCTGGGCAACTCTAACCCCAAGTGCAATGGTGGTTTCGGTTTCCAACTCTTCTACGAGAAATTCTCTTTGAACACAGGTTTCAACTTCCGTATGGGTAACAAGATTGTGAACTTGGCTCGTATGAACTACGAGAGCATGTTGAACAACAACAACCAGAGTTTTGCTACCACATGGCGTTGGCGTAAGAATGGCGACGAGACAGTTGTTCCACGTGCATTGAGCCACGTGAATGGCTACAACAGCTACAACTCTCTGCCCAGCGACCGCTACGTTGAGGATGGTAACTATCTGCGTTTGCAGTACGTTCAGTTGAGTTACGACTTCGATGCCAAGAAACTGAAGAAGTATGGTATCCGCAACCTGAAGCTGTTCGCATCTCTGAACAACCTTTGGGTATGGACCAAGTACACCGGTGTTGACCCCGATGTATCTCCTCAGGGATTCGCAGTTTGTACGGATAACAGCCGTACTCCTCGTACGAAGTCATTCACATGTAGTATTAACCTTGGCTTCTAAAACTGGATACAATGAAAATAAAGAATTTATATAAATCAGCCTGCCTGTTAGGCTTGATAGCCTTAGGCACTACCTCTTGCGAGGATTGGTTGACACTGTACCCCCAGGATCGTGTAGTCGAGGAGAACTTCTGGGAAGACAAGAACGACTTGGAGGGTGTGCGCTATGCTGCATACAAGTCCATGTGCGGTACCATAAGGAACTTCGCAGTCTGGGGTGATTTGAGATCAGATACCTATGTGCTGAATCCCGTCGACCACAGCGACCAGGGATTACGTGACACCTACGACGAGATCATGAAGGCTATGCCCGACTCCAGCATGGCCATATTTGACTGGAGCGGTGTGTATACTACTATTAATTATTGTAATAAGGTACTCCAGCATGGCGCTGAAGTATTGGAGAAAGACAAGCAGTTCACCACTTCCGAGTGGTTGCAGATGCGTGCCGAAATCACTGGTCTCCGCGCCCTGAACTATTTCTATCTGCTTCGCGCCTTCAAGGATATACCTTATACAACTAAGGTGATCAACAAGGATGTGGAAGTTGAAACCTTCGGTCTGACGAACCAGTTGGACGTGCTCGACTCCATCATCCTGGATGTTGAGAAGGTAAAGGGCCAGGCCCGCAACCGCTTCACCAGCACCTACGACACCAAGGGTCTGATTACCAACAGTGCCCTGTATGCAATGCTGGCAGACATGTACCTGTGGCGTGCTTCTCTCCACGAAGGCCGTGGCCTTGCTGAGGACACCGTTGCTACAGATACGGGACTGGTGGCACACTCTGTAAGAGGTGACTACCAATTGGCAGTAGACTATGCAGACCAGGCATTGTATGCCCTGAATTACCAGAGCGAGCAAAGCAACCAGAACTATGGTACCCAGATTGCCATGAAGCAGAACTATGGTCTAACCTACTGCGACATGATCAGCAACCGTTTCGAGGAGCAGAACCTGGTTACTGGTGGATATGCAACTCTCTATGCACAGAATAGGATTTTCAATTCCGGCAACAGCGACGAGAGCATCTTCGAGATTCAGTTCAGCAGTAGTGACAACCGCACGAATCCCGCAGTTCATCACCTCTATGGCTACTCCAACGGTACCCACCTGGCAGTCAGCGATTATGCCATCTCTGCTTGCTACAACGGTAACGCAGACGCCATGAAGTACGACAGCCGCCTTTGGGTAAGCTACCAGAACCAGATGAGAGGCGAGAGTGCTACCCTGCAGGGCTACTACTGCTTGAAGTACAGGAATCCTGAGATCCGCATCAGCGAGGACAGCCAGAAGCAAATTTCTGCTGAGACAGAAAACAGCTCCTCCTACGTCAACTGGATCATCTATCGTATGACAGGCGTCATGCTGATCAAGGCCGAAGCATTGGCTTGCTTGGGTGGTGCCGACAACAACAAGAAGTGCCAGCAAATCGTCAATGCCATCCACCGTCGCTCCTACTGCGACCTGAAGAACGGCAACGTTCCTGACACAGACGTGACCTCAACCTCTTCCAACACCGTCGGCAATGCAGTCAGCATGGGTTCCGACTACGTGAAGCTGGTAATGAACGAGCGTCAGATTGAGTTGTTGGGCGAA
>JAEEGK010008684.1_pt1 | contig 23913 bp, 16 predicted proteins | sample 8958771 | NCBI WGS metagenome assembly JAEEGK01 (sample SAMN16246547, study PRJNA631951) | gut metagenome | biome: gut microbiome; feature: rumen; material: SC-attached | host: Bos | place: Iran: Karaj | collected 2018-10
TCTTCTCTATATTATATATTTTAATCTTTTTAATTAATTATAATTCAATTAATTATTCTTCATTAAAAAAATTATTTATTTTTTAATTACATAGATTATTTTATTTTTTCTAATATATTTCTAATAATATCAATATAATGAAAAATATTAACTTTCTGTTTATTAAACTTTAAATTATATCCATTTTCTATATAATCTATTTTCACAATATCTATTTCAAAATTGCAATCATTACTCCAACATGTAAATTTATTTTTATTTTTTTTGTACCGAATTTTGTCTTTTTCTAAAATTTTAACAATATTATCTTTAAGTTTTTCTAATTTCAGACAAAAAATACAATTTAAATCAAAAGGTCCATTATCCTTTTTTATATTATTATTTCTTATTTTTGATTCTAAAATTTCTGTATTTAAATAGTAATTATTTTCTGTTACTTCACTTTTATTAACAAATTTTTTAATTTTATTTTTAGCTTTAAGTGTATTCTGCATATAATGTTGAAATATAAAATGTGGATTTTTATTATTATTATTATTATTATTTTTATTTAAAGTATTGACTCTTTCTGTTTTAATTCCATCATCAATATTTTCTTCTTTAATTACATTAAATTTCTTATTTTTAGATTTCATTTTAATATATTTTAAATCTTTTTCTTTTTTAATTTTACTATTATCTCTTTGAACTTCTATTTCATCTAAATGAATAACATCTTTTTCAACAGAAATATTCTTTGTTTTATTATTTGATTTATTTTCTTCATGTGTTCTATCAAAACTTATACTAGTATTAAAAAATCTTTTAGGTTTTTTTTTAACATCATCAATATTTTTATTTCTTTTTGAATCTTTTGTTAATTTTGTATTTATTACTATATCTTTATTGAATCTTGAAAATAAATTATCTTTATTATTACTTTTATAAGTCTCAGTCTCTAAATTTTTAAAGGATGTATTAATAAATTCACTCACATTTGAACTTTTATTAATATTTTTATTTGTTCTTAAAGATATTGAATATTGTTTTCTCTTATTATAATTTACATTTATTTGCTGTTTTTCAGTACTTTTATGTAAAGATTGTAAATCTACACTTTTCATTTTACCATTTTGCTTGGTTTTAATTTTTGAAAATTCTTTTTCACTGTTTTTATGAGTTAAATTTGTTGAACGAATATCAAAACTTTGTCTTAAAGGTTTATTATTTTTTTTATTTTTTGAAAAATTTTCTGTAATAGAAGTATTAAAAGATTTTAATATATATTGTCTATTATTTTCTTTTTTTTTCTCAATTTTTATTTTTTCAAATAAAATTTTTTCATTGTTGTTTTTTCTTTCATCAACAGAAGTTTTTGTTTTTTCATTTAGGTTTAATGATTTCTCTATTATATTATTTGGAGTTAAATTTACATCATTTTTATCTTGGCTTTTTACAATATTATTTTCTTTTCCTTTCTTATTTTGAGTATTTATTCTTTGAGTTAAACTATATTTTTCAATTTCATTTTTATCAGGCATTGATGTCGAATAATGATGTTTACTTTTAAGTAATTTGTTTTTTATTATATTTGTTTGTTTTATTTTTTCACTTATTTTTGAAATTGCTATTTTATTTAAATTATTATTTTTTTCTACTTCAATCTTCTTTTCTTTTGTATCACTTATAAATTTATCTGTTTTTTTATAATCTTCATTGATCTTTCTTGAATTTTGATGAGTTAATAATATATTATTTCCATTAGTGTTATTATTATTATAATAATTATTGTTGTGGTCTTTAGAATCTATTTTTGAACTTTTAATTTCATTACTTCCACTGACTGTTGAAAAATCTTTAGAACTAATTTTCTTTTTATCATTTTGATTATTTCTGTTGTTATTATATTTCTTTAAAATTTCCATTGCTAAAAATTCAACTTTACTTGAAGAATTATTAATTTTTATATAATCTTCTTCAAATTTATCAGGAGCTCTTTCTTTAGTAACTAAATTAATATCATTATCATAACAAGATAATAAATTACTAGGATCTTTAATATATTCATTAAATGAATTCGATTTTAGTTCAGCAACACTTTCTAAACCAAGTCTAGTTTTTTTCTTAAGTAATAAATAATATGTAGTTGTTATATGATTATGTCTATTACTTAGAATTTTTCTTCTGATATCTTCTTTATCATCATAAAATTCTTCCATTTTTTCAACCAAATCTTCATCAACAGGAATAACATATTTAAATAATAATAATCCTTCACTCATATTAATTTTAGGATTAATTAAATTAAACCAAGAATGATTTTTTATTTGAGAAATATTATATCTTTTAGAAGGGTCAGTGTTTAATATTTTTTTTAATAAATCTTTAGCATTATCAGAAATAAAATGAGGAATATTAAATTTACCATCAATAATCTTCTTATATAAAATTTCATTATTATTATCATCAAAAGGTAAATAACCACATAACATTGCATATAAAACAATACCAGAAGACCAAATATCAACCATTAAACCTTTATATTTTTGTCCGCTTATCATTTCTGGAGCAGCATAATAAGGACTTCCACAAGCTGTTGATAATAATTCATTTTTACTATATAAATTACTTAAACCAAAATCAACAATTTTTATATTTTTTTTTGAATCTAATAATAAATTTTCAGGTTTTAAATCTCTATGAACAATTTTTAATTTATGTAAATATTCTATTCCACTCAAAATTTGTTGATAAAATTTACATGCTTCGTTTTCTTGAAGACGTTTTTTTAATACTATATAATCAAATAATTCTTTTCCACTAACATATTCCATTATTAAAAAGATAGATGTTGAATTTTGTATTACATTATATAAATGAACTATATTAGAATGTCTTAATATTTTTAAAATTTTTATTTCTCTTTCTAATCTATTTTTATCTGTTTCTTGAAGTACTTTTTCTTTATCTAATATTTTAACGGCAACTTTTTCTCCAGTTAATAAATGAGTTGCTAAACGAACAACACCAAATGTTCCTTGTCCTAATTTTTGACCAAGAATAAAGTGTTCAATTGATTGGGATTTGATAATTGAAGGTTCTTTTTTTAAAGAATTATTTGATTTATAATCTGCAGTTTGTAGAGTGTTTAAATACACTTTATTATAATATTCTTTATCTGTCATTTTTTAATTTTTTTTTTTGATTTTTTTTGATTTTTTTTTAAATTTTTTATAAAAATAAAAAATTAATATTTATATATTAATAAGCTTGTATTTAATATTTAATTATATATATTCATAAACATCAAAAAAATTATAATGAATTTTATTCGGTTTTTTCTTTATTTATTTATTTATACATTGATATGTAAAATACACTAAAATTTAAATTTTCTACATACTAAATTATTAAATTATTAAATAAATTTTGCTATTCATTGAATAAAATAAATTATAAAAATATGTTAGACCAATATTTCAATAAATTTGATAAAGCAATTTTACCTCGTAAATTTAATTATCCTTCATTTTCATCTCGTTTTGAAAATTCAAATTCTCAATTTGACATTCCGCAAAAAAATTATTCTGCAAGTAAAAGAAATAAAAATACAAATGTGACTGAATCAACATTAAAAAAAACTAATATAACTCAAACTCAAAATTTGAAAAGTAAACCAAAAAGAAATTTTACTCCAAAAAATAGAACAATGTTTACTTCTCATACAATATCAAATAATGAAAATACAAATATTGATTTTGAAAATATTTTAGAAAATGATTCTAGAAAATCTCTTGATTTTAATCATGAAGTTTCAAAGTTGCAAAATTTATATAATAAATTATTATTCGAGAACAAAGAAAAAGAAAAAGAACTAATTAAATTAAAATATGAAAATGAAAAGAATGGAAATTATCTTTTAAATTTAGAAAAACTTCTTTCTAAAGAAAAACAACAACCAAAAGGAATTTTAATAAATAAGAAAAATTTAACTCAAAGGAATAATGAAGAAGAAAACATAGAAAATAATAATAATAATAATAATAAAATAATAATATATGAAAATAATATTCCAGTAGAAACAAATCAAATGGAACTCATAGAAGATATTGAAAAAATAAAAGATTTTAGAGAACAAATGATTTCATTAACAAAACAAAATAATTTAAATAATATGCAAATTTTTGAACAAATAAAAAAAATAGAAAATATAATGGAAGATTTAAAAATAAAAATAAATGAAAGAGATGAAAATATTCCTTTAGGAAAGAACAATACTTATATTGATGCTAAAAATTCTAATATTGAAGAATTAAAAGATAATTATAATAATTTATTAAATTTAATAATGGAAAGTATAAAAATTAAAAATAGTGAATATAATATTTTATTAGATATTAAAAAAGGAAATACTGATAAATTAATGAGAGAAATTGAAAAGTTAAGATTAGAAAATGAAGAAAAAGATAATATTATTAATGAAAAAAACAAAGAAATTAATCAAATTAAAGTAGAAACTGAATTTATTAAATTAAGAGATCAAACTAATTTTAATGAAACTGTTAGAAATGAACAAAAAAAAAGTGATAGAAGTGATATTATTGAAAAACAAAAAAATAATAAATTAGTGAGAGAAATGAAAAAAAGTGTTAAAAATTCTGTTCAAAAAATTAAAAGAAATTTCGATATGGAAGAAGTTGATAATCAAGAATTTGTTTCAAATATTCAATCTCAAATTGAATGAATAATTTAAATTTTTTTTTTTAATTTAAAACACATTTTAAAAATTAATCTAACAAAATTTATATTTTACATTAAAAAATTAATAATATATTTTTTATTTTATCTTTCCTAATTTAGAGGAAAATTTATATAATTTATTTTCATAAATATTTTGATTCATAAATTTAGAATTAGGTCTATTAGATTGAGGAGAAAAAGTTTGTGTGTAAGTAATTAAACTTTGTTTATTTCTTGAACTTTTATTAAAACTTCCTTTAACTTTATAATTATGTTTTCCATTATTTAATAATTGTTGTTGATGTTCAAAATTTTTAAAAGTAGAAAGTAAATTTATATTTTTTGGTGAATTAATATTTGGAACTTGTTTTTTTAATTGATTAAAATTTTGAGTTTTTAAATTTATCATTCCTAATTTTTTAGATTCTAATTTTTCTGTCAAACTTTCTGTTATTGAATTTTTAGTTCTTTTATTATAATAATTAGTTGTTGTAAAATCAATTGAATGTTTAACTGGGTTTTTTTTTATATTATTATTTTCTTCTGTTAAATTTACTTTTGAATTCAATTGATTTGATAATGTTTTTTTCTTATTTGATTTTATTTTCAACTTTAATTTTGATTTATTATTTAAACTTAATTTATTTAATAATTTGCTTTGAGAAATAAAATAATTTTCTTTACTATTTTTTAAAGATAAATTAATATTTTTCAGCTCAGAATTTCTATGATAAATATCATTCATAATTTTATTATTATTCATTAAATTAATATTATAATTATCATATAAATTTAGATTATAATTCTTAGGAGAATTTTTATTAGAATCAATTTGAATTTTTTCAATTTTTGGTGAATTATATCTATTTAAACTTCTTATTTGTTTTCTATTATTTTGATTATGTTTATTTCTTTGAGTATTATAAATATTACTTGAAGAAGTATGAGAAGTTCCATTTAAATCATTTAATAAATTAGTTATTGATTCTTTATCAAAATCTTCCAAATTATTATTTTTTAATATTCTAAAACTGCTTTTATTCAATTGATTTGTTAAAGATGAATTATTTATTTCAGTATTTGAAAAATCATTTATATTTTCTCTAACTGTATCTGAAAATATTATTTTTAATTCTTTTGGAATTCTTTTTATTTCTTTTTCATCTTTTTTACCATAATTTTCTTGATAATATATTTCTGCTTTTTTTTCTCCGTTATTTTGTATTAAATTATTTAAATATAAATTACGAAAAGTTGGTTTGCAAAAGAATCTTAAATAATTTTTATAATAATTGACATATTTTTTAATATTGCTATAAATATCTTTTTTTCTATAATATCTCTTTAAAAATTCTTTTAAATAATCATATATTATGCTTTCTTTTAATATTGCAACCATATGACAATTTTTATTTGAAATTAAATTGGTTAATATAAAATTGTGATAATTTTGTTTTGACTTCATTCCATATTTGGAATATAAAGTATTTTTTATAAACTTTTGCTTATCCATATTTATTTTATTTATTCATTTACAAAAATATTTATTTTAAATTTTTTTAAATTAATTTTTATTACGAATTTTAATATTAACTGAAATATTCCTTTATTTACAATTGAATTGAAAAAAAAATTATTTGCAACAAACATCATATTTAGAGAGTCAAGTTTATGTATATTTATAATTATATAACTACAATAAATAAGAAAAACAAAATTTTATGATTATATATGTAATTCATAATAAATGATGGTATCAAAAATTTACGATCTCTCAATTATATCTTAAATATTCAATTTCATAATAAAAATTGATATTATTATTTATTAATTTTTAATAATGAAAACCTAATTCCTTCTCCAATTCTCCTTTTTATTGATTTTAAATTTAATGAAAAAAAAAGGATTCTAACAATTAAACCCAAATAAATTAATTTTTTTAAAATTTAAAATCTATTTATTATAATTCTATATAAATACTTTACCCTTTTTTTATTCAAGGTATTTTATTATTAATACTATATTTTCAATTAGTTTAAATCAAAAAAAAAAAATATTTATAATTATAAATTATTTATTGAAAGGACTTTTTATATTTTTTCTATTGGAAAAAAAATTACTGATGATAGAATTATAATTAGGACTAGAAATTTCATTAATATTTATTAAAGGATTATTATAAATAAAAAGTTGTTGGGATAATTCATTAATTTCTTTTTGTTTTTTTATGAAAGAATAATTTTTTTTATTATGAAACATAGTCAAATTTTTAATATTTTTTAAATTAGAATTAAGCTCTCTTGCATAAAAAGATTTTTCTAAAAAAGGTTGATATAATTTTTTCACAATTTTTTCATCAATAGAATTACTTTTTTTTTTATTTATTTTAAAATCAGGTTGAGTTGTTTCAGTATCATTTTCACTTTGTTCTTCTTCTAAACTATTATTATAATTATTATTATTATTTATATTTCTAATACTTAATTTTTTCATAAATTTTGATAATCTTGTTTTTTGAGTATTCATAAAATTATTATATATAATATTTTTTTTCACTTGTTTTGATGATAAGGATTTAGTTGAAAAACTTTTTGGAGATAATATTTTTTCATTTACATTTATTTCTTCTTTTTTTTTGATTGTTAATTTTTTATTTTTTATATCTTTAATATAATCTGATATAATTTTTAGATTTTTTATTGTTTCATTCATTAAAGAAAAATTATAAAATATTTCATATTCTTTTCTTATTTTTTTTAATTGAAATTGATTATAAAATTCTTCATTTATTATGTTTTCTTCTTTATTTTTATAAAAAGGAGAAATTAAATTTTTATAAATTAAATCAATATCATATTTTTCTTTTAAATTTTCTTTACTTTGAAAAAAAGAAAATAACTGATTTAAATAGTCTAAAAAATTAGGTAGAATCAAATTATCGATTTTAAAATTATATTTTAAAATAATATCATAATTTTCAAAAGAATCTTCATTAATATCTTGATAAGTTTCAATAATAAATTTCCAAATACGTAAAATTTCTTTAAAAAAATTTTTATTTTCACGAATTAATTTATAACACTTATTATATAATTGAAAAGAAGAAATTTGAATTGGATTTTGTGATTCAAATCCTTCTCCTTTTTTTGGTTCTTCGGAAGTGAAAATTGAATTTATTTTATTTTTTCTTGTTATTATTTCTTTTTCTTCTGAATTTTTTATTAAATCTTTATTTTTATTTATAAAATTTTCAAATTTTGAATTATTATATATTAAATCTATAAAATTTTTATAATCTTTTATTATTATTTCATTTACTTTTTTTGTATAGTTTTCTTTTTTATTTTTATATGTTATTATTTTGTAATTATAATTCATTAATTCTTCTTTATAAAATTTTATTTTACTTATCATTTTTGAATTATATTCATATATTTCTTCTTGAGTAAATTTTATTTCATTGAATTTTTCTATTAAATCATTTAAATCCATTTTTGTATATGTCAAATAAGATAAATCTGCAGATTTAATTCTTTTTTTTCCTAAATCACTTTTTAATCTTTTCTTCAAATTAAAAGTATTTGTTGTTTCACTGAAATTTTCTTCACTTTTATTTTTTATTAATTTGTCTTTCTTAAATGGAAATTCATATATTTTGGAATTAAATATTATATTATCTTTATCATTTATAATAAAAATATCTCCTGTTAAATCTTTATAATCTTTACTTTCTATTAATTCATTATAATTAAATTCGTCTTTATAAATAAAATATTTTTGAATTAAATTTAAACATAAAACAGTTTTTATATAATTTTTTTCTTTTTCTATTTTTTCATTTTCTTGTTCATTTAATTTATTAATTAAATTTATTGTTTTTTCTTTATGCTCATTTAATTCAATGATATTTTTTTCTTTTGTAAGTATTAAATTATCTTTTATTTCATTGTTTTCATTTTCTCTTTTTATAATTTTTTCATCTAATTCTTTTACTTTTTTTTCATTTGAATTTATAATAGAACAAATTAAATGAATATCTTTTTCAATTTTTTGAATTAAATGAGAATAAGTTTTTTTCTTTTTAACTTGATTGTTTAAATGATCATCTAATATTTTTTTATGTTTTTTTAAAAGAGCTAATTTATTTCCTATAATAATTGTTTCTTCATGAATTTTTTGAATTTTATCTTTTTCATCTTCAAACATATATTCTATTGTTTTAGAATATTCATTTTCATTTTTTAATTTAAAATCTAATGCTTGTTTTTGTTGAATCATTTTCAAAAATATATTTTCAATTTCTTCATTTGAATAATTTAAATTTTCAAGTTCCTTAAAACAAATTTGTTCATTTGGTAAAATAATATTTTTACATTCTGTTAAATATTTATTTTTAAATTCTAATCTTTCTTTTTCTTCTTTTAATTTTTTAATATTTATATCTTCGTTTTTATTTATATTTAATAGTTCATTATAATTATTTTTCATTTTATAAAGTAATGAATTTAATTCCTCTGGTGTTAATAAATTATCTAAACTTCTTTTTCTATTTAATTTCTTTATCACAAACGAATTATAATTTCTTTCTAAAAAACCAGTGCTTGAAGATTGAGATAATTTATTTAAAGATTTTGATTTTGATATTTTAGGAAAATTAATATTTTTATTATTAGAATAAAATTTTTCTTCATTTCCTCTATCATTCATTTTTAATTTAAATTATAATTAAAAATCATTAAATTTCAAATCATTGAAGTAAAAGATAAATTATATTTTATTCACAATTATCATTAATTAAAGGAATAATTATTCTAATTATTTTAATTTTATTCTAAGCAAAATAAAATTGATATTCTTATCTCTGGGTCAAATAAATACAATGTATTAAAAATATAATTTTAATTTATTGTTTATATAAAAATTATTCAAATTGTTTTATTTTATTTTTTTTCAATTAATTTATTAAATAATAATTGTTTTATAAAAAATAAAATCAATTTTTTATTTATTTTAAACAAAATTTATCAGTTGATAATGAACAAAGAATAAAATATATTTATTTGATTATTCCATTTTTTAATGTTTTTAAAGTCTTATAAATCATTTATTTAATATATAATTTATATAATCTATTAAATAGATTTTTTCATTTATGTTAATTATTTCAATTATAAAATAACTATTATATATAATAAATGTTGGAAATATGATTTCAAAAAATATGAATTAGCTTTCTAACATTTTTTCTTTTAATTCCGACTCATCGCCGAAAAAGAAAAAAAAAAAAAAAAATAAAAAATTAACAACTTAAATTTATAATACTTTAATTTTAATTTTCTTAATAAATGACGTATAACTCCTGTTGAAATTTAGTAAAACAATTTAAAAAACCCATACAAAAGCTTTACATTTTAAAATCTCAAAAATAAACCTGTGAAAAAGATAGATATAAACAACTAAAAATAATATACAGAATAATCACATTCAAAGAAATATATTCTTAAAAAAAAAGAATATAAAATATTATTATATAACCGAAAATCTCTTTGAAAAAAATATAAAAAAATGAGTGCAAAAGTTCCAATTCTCGCAGGTGATATTGGAGGAACAAACTCCCGTTTATGTCTCTTAAAAATAACATCAAATCCAGACGATCAACAAGAATTATTAGATAACAAATACCTTCTTTCATTCAACTTTAAAAATGTTCATGACTTATTAACTCAATACCTTGCTCCATTTAAAGGAACTCCAAATTATCCTCGTTTTGCAGTATTTGGAGTCCCAGGTCCAATAAAGAATAACACAGTTCTTCAATTTACAAATGTACAACATTGGAATTCAGTAAATGGAGAAGAATTAGCAAAAGCAATGGGAATAGAAAAAGTAGTTTTTCTAAATGACTTCGTTGCTAATGGATATGGTATTCAAACAAAGATGGTAAAAGGAGTAGATTATGTAGTTGTGAATGATAAACCAATAGATCCAAATGGACCAAAAGCTACTTTAGGACCAGGTACTGGATTAGGTGTTGGTTATCTTACAAAGAACGAAGGAGAAAAATATCATTTAGTATGTGGTGCTGAAGGTTCTCATATGGATTTCCCTGCAAGAAATGAATTACAATTCAAATACATGCAATTCCTTATGAAATATTATAATATTGATCATGTCTCTGCTGAAAGAGCTACTTGTGGACAAGCTATTATTCCCATTTATAAATTCTTATCTGGACAAATTAAAGTAAGTCATGATGGACAATTATTTGATCAAGTTAAAGTATTTCAAGGAACTACAAATTCTGATACTCAACTTCAAATTAATAATCAAATAGTATCAAAAGGATTAAAGAAAGAATGTAAATTATGTGAAAAAACACTTGAATTCTTTGTTGAATTATATGGACAAGCTGCTGGTAATGTTTGTTTAATGTATTTACCTTCTGGAGGATTGTATCTTTTAGGAGGATTAAGTGTTGCTCTTCAAGATTTAGTTATTAAAAGTGATATTTGGAAAAAAGCTTTTTGTGATAAAGGAAGATTAAGTGATGTCTTAAAAAATACTCCTGTTATTCTTATTAAAGTACATGATTTAGGTATGAGAGGTTCTACTGAATATTGCAGAAGATTAATTGAAGCTGCTGGAAAATAAGTTATTTACCTTTTTAAATAATTTTTTATTTTGGGTAATTTTAAAAAAATATTTATTTTATTTTTTGATTATTTTATAATTCTTTTTATTAGTTTATTCTTTTATTTTATTATATCAATATTTATATTGTTACTTATATATCAATATTTGTACTTATTAGAGAATCTGAAATTATACTATAATTATTATCATCATAATAATTTTTTCCATTTAAAATTGATAAAGATTTTTTTGGAAGAAGACAACATATTTTTCTTGTATGAAGTCCTAATAAAAGAGAAAGAGGAATTAAAAATAATAAATTTGTTATAATAATAATTATCGACAGAATATTTTTTATAATGTTATTTGTAAATAATATAGTACATTTAGTCAAAGAATATAGTATATTAAAATCTAATTTTGAAAATAAATCACAATTTCTATAATAGCTTGGATTTTTTTTTAAGCTTTCCATTCCAACACATCTAAATGCAATAATTAATACAGAAATCAAATGAAAAAAAGCAATGAACAAAAAAAGATAGAAAAATTTATAATTTTTTTTTCCAATGCAATTATTTACCCAATAACAATGATGATCAAATCCTTCACAACATTTATTACAAATAATACAATGTTTTGAATTTCCAGTAAATTTAATTTGACAAACAGAACAATAATTCAATAAATTTTCCCCAGAATCTAAAATAGTGTTGAAATTTATTTTTTTCTTTTTAATAATTCCAGGATTAGAAAAGATTAAAAAAATATAAAACCCAAAAAAAATAATAAACCCAAAAATATAAATTAAATACATAATTTTGTCAAATTGAATATTTCTATTATTATCATCATCCTTAATTATCAAAACTGGGAAAATAGAAGTAAATAAAATAACTATACAAATTAATTGAGAAAAAAGAACTAACATAATATTAAAGGAGCTTTTTTTAATTTGTTTAATAGGTTCAGTAAAAGCACAAAAAGTGCATTTTTCACTATTTCTCAAAATTTCAGAAATATCATCAAATTTTTTAAACAAAGCAAATTGATAAGGAGTTCTATTTTTATTATCTTTAATATTAAGTAAAGCACCATTTTGAAGTAATCTTTTAATAATTCTAATATTTTTATTAATAATTGCAATATGTAAAGGAGTAAAACCAGAATCATCTTGTTCATTGATATTTACTCCTAAATGAATTAAATATAAAACTACTTTTTCATTTTTATAAAAACATGCTAAATGAAGAGGAGTTTTCCCTTCTTCATCTTTACTATCTATATTTATTTTTGGGTAATTTTCATGAAAAAATACTATTGAATTTGGTTGATTTCCTTGAGCTGCAAAATGAATTATATTAAATTTTGAATTTGATAATTCATAAATGTTTGAATTATTATTTATTAATATTTTTATTATTTTTATATTCCCTTTTAATGATGCATAGTGAATTGCAGTCACTCCCTTTTTATTTTTTTGATTTATAAATAAAGTAAATTCTTCAGAAGATAATTTTTCTTTTATATAATTTAATAAATAAATTGTTATTTCTGATAAATCTAAAAATATTGATATGTGTATTACTGAGGAATCTTCATTATCTTTGTCTTTATATCTCCATATTTCTAAATCATCAGTTTCTAATTTGGATTTTATTTCATTTAAATTTTCATTTTTAATTAATATGAAAAAATATTTTTCATCATCTTCTGTTCCAGAAATATTCATTTATCTTTCTTTTTAGAATATTTTATATTTAATAAAATTAAATTTAATTTTTCACTCATAATTACTTCAAAATTTAATAAAAAAAATAAAAAATTCATAAAATAATTTAAACTTTGATTTATTTATCATTTTTATTATCATCTTGATTTTCTTCTTCATTATACCCAACAATTTCACCTTCACCATTATCTTTCTTTTCTTCATTTCCTTCATCCACCTTTTTCTCATTATCCTCTTCTTCATTATAACCAATATTTTCTCCTTCTTTGTTTTCTTCTTTATTTTCTCCTTCTTTATTTTCTCCCTCTTTATTTTCACCTTCTTTATTTTCTCCTCCTTTATTTTCTCCTTCTTTATTTTCACCTTCTTTATTTTCACCTTCTTTATTTTCTCCTTCTTTATTTTCACCTTTTTTTACTTCTCCTTCTTTAGCATCTGCTGCTCCTTCATCTTTTTCTTCTTCATCTTGGAAACCACCAACTACTTCCTCTTTATTATTTTCAGTTAATTCATTTCCTTTATTTTCACCTTCTTCTTCCTTTTTAGTTTCCTCTTCTTTTTTCTCTTCATCTTGACCTTCTTTATTTTCATCAACGTTTGTCTCTTCTTTTTTTCCTTCACCTTCGTTTTTTTCCTCATCTTTATTTTCCTTTTCTTTTTTTTTATTCTTTTTAGAACCATTTTTAATTTCTTCACGTCCAGGTTTAGGTTTATCTTTTTCTTCTTCCTCCATATAAAAACTATCATTTGAGTCTTTCCTCTTTTTGAATTTAAATTTCCTTCTTTTAACTTTAGGTAAGTCTCCAAACTCACTATAAACTCTATAAGAACCAGGACCAGGGAAATTATCGCTTTTATGAATATTAAACCTACTTCCAAATGAAGACATAATACTAGATTTATATCTACTATTAAAAACAGGAGCACCAATAAGCGGTTTTAATTTATAAACAGGTCCAGGAACATTATTATCTAAAAATAAATATTAAAAAAATAAAAACTTACATTTATAATTAAACCTCTTTTCCCTATAATTTGAAAAATCAACAGGTTTAGTATTAATAATATTACTCAAAGGATAATGTCCTTCAGGATTAATTTGTAAAGAATCCTTATAACTTCCAGGTCCAGGGAAATCTTTTTTTCCTGAGAAATCAGTATTACATCGACTTCCCATGGAATACATAGGAGAATTACTGACTTTCCCTTCAATATTATAAACACCAGGGCCAGGATTATTAATATCAGGCACAATATTAGTTTCAATATATACTTTCTTATAAGCATCACGTGAAGCAGCAAAAGAATAAGAAGGACCTAATTCAGTCCCTATATCAAAATCTCTTTTTACTGGATAAAAAGCAGGCTTATCTCCTTTGGTTCCTGTTGTAAAATCTGAACGTCCCCCTATTCCTATTCCTGCTGCTCTATTTGAACGAACTGGAGGAAGAGGATAATAATCTGGTTTATCACTTTTTTTAAATGATGAGAAACGAGGAGCACGTGGGAAACTGTATAACATTTTAGATATGGAATGATTCCATTGAGCATTACATATTTGTTCTTTTGATAATGCTGGAAGAGATGACATTTAATTTTTATTTTTTTAATTTTTTTCGTTATATGTTTTATTATATTATCACTCAGTTACTATACTATTATTATATATTTAAAAATGAATTTTTATTTTATTTTTTTTCCTTTTTATTTTAATTATTTTCATTTTCATTATTTTCAACATAAAAAATAAAAAATAACAAAAAAAAAAGAAGATTTAATATATTTTATAGAGAATAAAATAGAAATTCAATTAATTTATTTAATTATAAATTTGATAATTTTTTTTTTTTTCTAATGATATATATTATTATGTAATTTGATTATGATAGTTTATATATTATAATTTTAAATTAATTTTATTTTAAGTTAAATATTATTATTATGTCAGTAATGAAATTATCTAAACCTAAAAGTCATTTAAAAAATAAATGTACGATTATTAAAATCAATGATAATGGATATCCAAAAGAAAATAATTATGAAAAAATTTTTTCTCAATCTCATTCAACAAGAAATGAAAAAAGATTACTTTTAAAACAAAGTACCCTTTATCCTTCTTTTCAAATTATAAATAAGAAAAAATTTTTAGAAAATATTGAAAAAGGAAAATATGAAATAGAAAGTTTTGATGAACTATTTAGAAAAGAAAAATTTAGACAATCAGTAAAAATAGAATCATATAAAAAAAAAACATTTGATAACATAAATTTTGATTATTTAAGTAATTACAACAATCAAAATGTTAATTTACAAAAAATAAATGATTCCTTAATAGAAAATTTAAAAAAAAAGGAATTAGATAAAGAACTTTCAGAAATAAATAATTTAAATTTACAACGAAATCAAACTCAATCATCATTAACAAATTCAATAAATATGGAAAATATAGAATTAGATAAGCCAATAATGGAAAGAATAGCATTTAAACATAGAATAAATAATAATCAATCACCACTTTCAAAATCAAATTCAATGAAAAAAGATATTTATAAACAATATAAAATGAATAATCCAACAAATTATATTAATACAAGTAATAATTTAACTTCAAGTAATAATAGTATAAATAAATTATTTAATAGTACAGCTTCAATTAATTCAAATCCAGGAAATAATAATTCTATAAATTTAAGTTTATTATCTTCAATTTCAAATCCAAATAAAAAAAAGTATATTTTAAATAATTATTATTTCCTTGTCCCACAAGAAGAAATTGAAGAAGGAAGAAAAAATTATTATTATAAAAGCTATAATGAAAAAATTCAATATAATGAAGATTACATTAAACAATTTAAAAATTGGAAAATTTCAAATGAAAATAAATTACTTACTGATGAGGTTTTAAATCATTTAGATAAAATGAAAATATATGAAAAAATCAAAAATGATAATAATGATATTAATGAATTATTAATAAGTGAAAATAATCAAAATAATGATTATGAAAATACTGATGAAGGAAAATTAACTTTGGAAGATTTATCAAGTGAAAATAAAGAAAGACATTTAGATACATTACTAAATGAAATAAATAATTCTAAAAATGAAATTGAAGATAAAGTAAGGATTGATGAATATGATACATCTAATTCAAAAATTACTTTTAATAATAATAGTATTTTTAATACACCCTATAGTAATTTTTCTATAAGTGAAAGCAATAAAATTAAAAAACAAACTCCTTTATTAAAATCTTCAAAACCATATTTCCCTTCTTCATTGAAATTACAAAAAAAAATAAACGATTCAAATCCTAATAATAATAATAATAATAATACAAACAACAAAGAAAATTCAGATAAAAATACAGAAATAAAAAACAATGAATCAATACAAGAAAGTGAGAAAAAAGATAAAGATTCTAATATAGAATCAAATAATTTAGAATCATTAGAAAATAAAGAAAATAAAAACATATTATCAAATCCATTAATATTAATAGAAGATAATAATGAGAAAGAACCAGGAAATTTATATAATCAAATAATATCAGAAGAAAATGAAAATGAAGAAAATTCAGAAAAAAAGAAGAAATCAAGAAAAAATACAGTAAATTCAAAACATTCAGAAGAATTTAATAATTGGGCAGATGCTCCTGTAGAAGATGAAGAAGAAGAAATTGAATTAAATAATTTTAGAAATGAAATAAATAGAGATATTATAAAATGTGATTTAAGAGAATTATTAAATATTATTTCAATTAATAATTATCAAGAAGTTAAAAAAAAAATTAAAAATATCATTAAAGAAAATTCTTCTGGTCAAGAAAAATTAGTGGATATTTTATTTATTAAAGCAATTTATGAACCTTATTTTCAACCTTTATATGCTAAATTATGTGTTGAATTAGATAAATTTTTAATGAATAAAAAAGAAACAATTAAATCTCCTTTTAGGTTAAAAATTATTGATAATTGTCAAAAAAATTTTGTTAGTTTAAAAAAAAGTACAAACAATAAAAACTATGTTTTAGGAAATGTTTCTTTTATTGCTGAATTAATTAATTCTCAATTAATTTCTAAAAAAGGTGGTACTCAATGTATTAGAAATTTATTAGAAAAATTTGAAACTTTTTCTAAAGAAGATAATTCTATTGATAATAGAATACAAATTAAATATCTTTATTTAGAAAGTGTTATAATTTTTTTAGAAAAATTTGCTACTGGATTAATGAATCATCATAAAGAATATATTAGAGATTATAAAGATGAAATTCTGAAAGATATGAATGTTTTAAAGAATATTTATAATGATAAAAAGCATAATGATATGCCTTCTTATTTGAGATATAAATTATTGAATTTAATTGAAAAAGAAAAAAATAATTGGAAGCCTTATATATATGAAAATCTTAATCAAATTCAAATTGACAAAATACAAAAAAATAGAAATCATAAAGAAGAAGAAAATAATAATTTGAGTAATAGTTCAAATAATATGAATTTTAACAATAAAAAGGAAAAAACAAATAGGAATAAAAGTCAAAATTTAAGAAGTTCAAAAAGTAATAAATCAAATAATTCTTTTTACTATGATAATTATGATAATTATAATGATTATAATGATTATAATGATTATAATGAATATGATGAATATAATAATTATGATAATAATAGATATTATGATAATTATGATGAATATTATTATCAATATGATCATTCATATAATAATGATAATTATTATGAAGGAAATGATGAATATTATGATTATACTAATTCAAGGTATTATCACGACAGAAAAAATAAATCAACTTCAAATTTAAGAAATTCAAACAAAAAGAAAAATGCAAACTCTCAAAAGAAAAACAAACATGAAACAGAAAAATCAACCCCATCAAAAAAATATAAAAACTACAAATAAATAAATAATAAATAAATTAACTTAAAAAAAAAATTAAACAGAAAATAATTTTAAATTCCAATAATAAATAAATTATATATAAAAAAAGAAAGTCAAAAATGGATTCCCAAAAAAAGGAAATAGATGGAGTAAACTATGAAATACTTCCAGAAGATATTACACAATATGACTTATCTTTTAAAATGATAGTAATAGGTGATTCAGGAGTAGGAAAATCATGTTTAACAAATAAAGCAACAAAAAACCTATTCGAAGAAACATATAATGCAACAGTAGGTTTTGAATTTTTTACATTTAACTTAAAATTAAATAATAAAATAATAAAATTACAAGTTTGGGATACATGTGGTCAAGAATTATATAGAAGTTTAATAACAAATTTTTATAGAAATTCATCTTTAGCAGTAATGGTTTATGCAATAAATAATAAAGAATCATTTGAAAATATAGATATGTGGTTAAAAGAATTAAGAACTCATTCAAATCCAGATACAAAAGTTTTTTTAATTGGAAATAAAATTGATTTAGAAAATGAGAGAGTTATTAATAGAGAACAAGCAGAAGAATATTCTAATCAAAATCATTTTAATTTATTTATGGAATCTTCTGCAAAAACAGGATTTAATGCACAAAAAATTTTCATTGAAGCTGCTAAAATTTTATATGAGGATTATTTAAAATATCAACATGATGATGTTAGTAGAGGAAGTATTGGAAATTTTAAACCTATTAATTCTAATGATAATCAAAATCAATTAAATATGGAAAATAAAAATTCAGGAGGTTGTTGTTAAAAATATGGTTTAAAGTATTAATGAATATTTATTTATTTAATTTTGTTATTTTAATTTTTTTTTTCTTTTTTTTATTCATTCAAAAATTATTTAAATAATCAACAAATTAATTTAATTTATAATAATCCTAATTTTAAAGATTTTTTTCTAAAGTATCAAATAAATTATTAACTTTTTCTCTATCATTTTTATCCATTTTTCCATTATATTTAATAAACATTCTTCTTAAGTCTTTTAAAACATTTTTATTTTGAATGCTTAACTCTTCTATCTTAGTAACATTATTATTAATTTTAACTTTATTATTATTAGCATTATTACTTTTAACAGGAATTCCAGAATACATTAATTTTTTTTCAGCTAAATAATCGAGAGAATCAACAGGATTCATATTTTTCTTTTTAATTAAATCAAGATTAATTTTTTCAATTTCTTTGACTTTTTCTCTAATAATATCATGTTTTTTTTCTTTTTCTTTATTTCTTTCTCCTTCTTCAAAATCTTTAACTTTAATTTCATTTCTAATATTAATAGCTAAATCAATTAAAGGAACAGGAGATTCAATAGGAGGATATTTAAATAATCTTTGAAAAGTTTCATTTTGATCTTTAATAACTAATTCATCTCTAATAAAAATAATCATTGCAATACAAATAAAATCAGCCAAATTAAAATCATTACTTTTCACTTGATTTTCATCTGCTAATAATGCATCCCAAAAAATTTCTACATTTTTAGGATGAAATTCTCTATCAAATAAACATTTTAACCATCTTTGAATTACAAATTCACAATCTAATTCAATATTCATAAAATGATTATATAATCTATTATCTTGAAGTCTTAGATTTTTATGAATAATATTTTTACATCTTTTTATTAAATAAGTTAATTTTTCATTTGGATTTTTCTCTTTATCAATATCCATAAAAAAATTTTTCACTCCTAAATTCATTATATTTGTTAAAAGAAAATATAAATCACTTTCTAAATAATTTTCATCATGGAAATAATAATATAATTCTTTATAATTTTTAACAGGATCATCAATTAAACTATTTAAATAATCATCAGAATAATTTTTAATATTGTTGTTAAAATAATAAGGATAAAGAGAATAAATTAACATAGCTAAAATTTCATTTATTCCTTGTTTATAACCTGGTTTTTTATTTTCTCTTCCCCAAATAGTTAAAATATTAATTTCAATTTCTTGAATTTTTTTATCACAAAATAATTCTTTATCTTGATAAGTTCTTTGAACATCTAATTTAATTAATTTCTTTATTTCACTATCTTCAAAAAATGAATTCCAACCTTCATTTTTTAAACTTCCACCCAAAGGATCTCCTGAAAATTTATTTAATTGAGTTAATTCTTTTAATTTTTTCTTATATATTTTTCTCTCTTCTTTTGTTTCATTTATCCAATCTTTTAAAGAAGAATCTTTTTCTTTTTTAAAAATATTTAATAATAATTTCCAAGATGTTGGTCTTATATATTTTACACCTATTTCACCATTATATGATAATTCAATTATTTCTTTTGTTAATTTTGGAATATCATTTATATTTTCTATTATAAATTTAAAGCCATTTATACATTTATTAATATCATTTTTATCATATTCATGTAAAGAATTTTTTTCTTCATTATTATTAGGATTATTCATAAATATAAAATTTAAATAAGTGGAAATTTTATTAAAAAATAAAATAAAATGTCATCACTACAAAGTTTATTAAATATTGTTAATGATAATGTCAATTTGAACAAAGATAATCCTTTTTTTTCGAATACAATTGAACAAATTTTAGATACAGATGATATTTTAAATAGTTTATCAAATTTTGCAATGTTTCAAAAATATGGACAATAGTAAATTCTAATTTATAATCTTTACATTTTTATAATAGTTTTGATAATTATAAAATAAAATCATTGATTGATTACGCATTAAAACCACCAAATTTAAATACAGAATTAAATATAGAAAAAATTAATATTTCAGAAAAAAAAGAAATATCAAATAAAGAACAAAATATTTTTAATAAATCTTACAAATATCCTTTTTTGGCATCTGAAATTTTATCAAGAGATTATCCATTTATAATAGATAAAATAATTAATGCAAATATGTTTTTACCAATGACAACAAATATAAATAATAGTGGATTATTATGTGGGGAATGTAGTATAATAAATAATAGTAATAATGAAGATAATTTAGATGATATTTTAGAAGATAATAATATAAGTACAATTATAAAAAGAGAAAGTACTTTAAATGGTTTTTTCCCTTTTAATAATGACACAAATGTTGAAGAAAATAATTCTTTTAATAATAGTTTAGAAATAAATAATAATGAACCTAGTTTAGAATTAGTTGATTATATTTTTAATATTTCTTTTAATAATGAATTAAATAATGTTCAAGGAGGATATTTAGTTAAAATTATTACTTCTTTAATTCATAGTTTATATAGTCCTAGTAAATCACTTTATTTCATTAAATATATTTGCTTTAAAAAAGCAAATGATATTCTTTTAAAAATATTAAATTTAATTCAATATAGTTATTTTAGAGATATTATTTTAGAAATTTTATTATATTCAGAAGAAGAAAATAGAGATAATGCTTTAGAAATAATAAAAGGTAATATATTAAATTATTTAATTAATTATTTAAAATATAATGGTTCTGGAATTAGAGATTTAATTTGTCAATATATTGAATGTAATAAAAATGATGATTTAATATTAACTGAAAATTTTCTTTCTAAATTAATTACATCATTTAATAATTCTAATAATGAGAAAGTTATAGAAAATTTTTGTATAATTAATAGTTATATTATAAAATCATATAAAACAGAATTTAATATGAATAATAATATTTCAACTTCTAAACTTTATATGTCATTTAAATCACCAATGAAAAATAATGAAAGAAGTAATTATTATTTTAATTCAAGTGTTAATTTAAATTTTGATGAAGGAAATACTTTAATCAATAAAATGACATCATTTACAAAAGAAATTAATTTAAATATTGTTAAATCATTTTCTTGTACTCAATCAGTTTTAATATTTTTTACAGATATAATTTCATTAACAAGAAATAATGAATTATTAGATAATTTAAAAAAAATAAATTTTTTCAATTTCTTTTCTCAAAAATTTTTCCAAAAGAAAAATGACATAATCCAAAATATATTAATAAGAATAATAAATTTAATGACAGAAGAAAACGCAGATAATTGGATTATAAATATATTAATTCAAAATAACTTTTTAAAAGAATGTTTAAAATATTCAAATATCCCAAATAATAAAAATTCAAAACTTTTTGTTCATTTATCTAATTTATTTGAATTATTAGTAAATAACAATTATATAAAAGAAGTATTGACAAAAAATAATTTAATGCAAGAAGTGAATAAAACATATCAAAAGATATATAAAGATTATTGTGAAAAAATGAAAAAGCCTTTAGGAGATTTTAAAAATAATTCTTTTTGTTTAGGAAGTATTTTAAATAAAACAATAGAAGGAGATAATGACTTTAAAAAAGTAGATGAATTAGATCAAGGAGATAATAATTTAAATAGTAATAAAACTATTAAAACTATGATTGATAATACAAGAAATAATAGTTTTGTTAAAAAAAATTCTTCTGATATTGGAAATAATATTGTTAATTTTGAAAATGATATTATTGAAAATAGAGAAGATATTGATGATGATACAACTGAAAATAAAATTATTCAAATTATTCCTTCTATGGATGATAATAATGATTAATAATCTTTCAATATTTTTATATAAATAATTTTAATTATTTTTAAAAGATCAAAATAAACATAATATATTAATATTAATTATAATTATTTTATTTTTAAATAATTAATTCAATGGGAATTAATTTAACGGCAAAATAATTTAAATACATTTAAATTGATTTAAAACTTTTAAACATCAATAATTAATAATTTAAAATAAAAAAAAATTAAATATGAATAATTGATATATATAATATTAAAAGAGAATATTTTTAAATTTGATTTTATCCAATATAAAATGATAAATTTATAAAATTTAAACATATAAAATGCCCTTAGGAATAACTAAAAAATCTCAAATTAAAAAAAGACATTCACCATTACTATTTAATTTTTTAGATGAATTAAAAGAAAACACTTCAATTGATAATATATATTTTTCTTCAGAAAAAGAAAATAAATCATATTTTCGTTATAATAAAAAAAATACTAGTAAAAGAGAATTAAAAGGTTTGAATAATATAAAAAGGAATATTTCAAATTTTGAAAAAAAAAACTCAGATATGTTTTTTGGAAATAATTATAAAAGAAAAGCACTTTCATCAATTGATAATATTCAAAATATTAAAAGAAATAACTTAGATAAAATGGAAATTGAAGAAAAGAAAAAAGTAAAAAGAATTTATACAAATAAAAGAATGGAATTATATGATGAATTAACAAATAAAATATATAAAATAAAAAAATTTAATGAAGATGAAATTCCTTTTACTTCAAGTAAAATTTTACCTGAAATTCAATGGCAAGATATTGATAATGATATTTTAACTGATGATGATCAATTAAAAAGATCAAGGAAAAAGGAATTAAATTGGATTGGAGAAACAATTAAATTAATTCAAAAAAATGAAAATTATTTAACGGAAAATATACAAAGAAAAATTTGTAAAAATAAACATAGAAAGAAACATATTTAAATAATTAATTTATTATATAATTAATTTAATATTAAATAAATTTTATTTTTTGATTATATTTTAATTTAATTGTAATATTTACAAAAAAAATAAATAATAAACTAATTACTCATTTTTTAAATTATCAATTCCAAAAGATCTGAATTGATTATTTCTATTAAAAATATCTTGATCAATATTTCTTAATTCTGATTTTACTTTATTTATACTTTTATTTTTTAAATGAATAATTTTTCTCTTAAAATTATTAATTTTACCATTAATATTATTTTAGTTATTAATAATAAAATCATTATTATTATTATTATTATTATTATTATTATTATTATTATTATTATTATTATTATTATTATTAT
>JAEEGK010008685.1_pt1 | contig 23913 bp, 22 predicted proteins | sample 8958771 | NCBI WGS metagenome assembly JAEEGK01 (sample SAMN16246547, study PRJNA631951) | gut metagenome | biome: gut microbiome; feature: rumen; material: SC-attached | host: Bos | place: Iran: Karaj | collected 2018-10
GTCCTGGAGGATGACCATCCCCATGGGGGCCACGTTGGGCACCCCGTCCTTCGATGCCGTCGCGAGCATGAAGGTCTTGGTCGCTCTGAATATGTCCGCCATCTGCTGTGTCATCTTTGCCATGACCGTGAATCGCGGTGTTCCGTATAAACCCTTGACGGCCATGAGTTAAATATCTACGACAGAATCTGTGGGACGATGGTATCGCTGGGATTCGGGGGCATGTTCGCGGAGGACAGGGTCCAGAAGGGGAGACAGGAGGAGCTGGACGTGGTCCGCGGCCTCTCGGTGTTCCTCATGGTTGGGTCCCACGTGTTCAACCAGTTCACCCCGCTGTCGCAGGACGACATCCCCGGCGACGGGTTCTTCGACCAGGTCTCCAAGCTCATAGGTGCGTTCCCGGGAGGGGCGCAGTGCTTCATGATGGTCATGGGTATGCTGATACTGTTCTCCACGACCGCCACATCTAAGAAACTAATCAAGAGAGGGTTATTGCTGATCGTCGCGGGATTCGTGCTGGAGTTCCTGAGGATATTCCCCGGTATCGTGAACATGTGGATAACCGGGGACCTGGTATCATTCTATCCGGAATACTCCTACGCCACCAACGAGCAGCTGATAGTCCTGACCCTGTTCTGGCAGGACATCCTGATCTTCGCGGGGATGGCCCTGGTGTTCATAGGGCTGATACAGAAGTTCAATATATCGGATATCTGGCTCATTTGCATCACCGTGGCGATGATGGTCGCCAACTGCTTCCTCGCGGGCATGGATACGGGCAACGACGCGCTGAACATATTCATCGGATACTTCTGGGGAACGACCGTCTTCGACGGCGTCATGACCACCGCGAGGTTCCCGTTCTTCTCGTGGATCGTGTACCCCGTGTTCGGGTACATCGCGGGGAAGTATCTCATCCGCGCTCTGGACAAGGACGCGTTCTACAAGAGGCTCGGACTGTGGTGTCTCATCCTCTCGATACCGCTGTTCGTTATCGGATTGTTCACGGGGATGTTCGACAGCGGTTTCACAGGAATAGACTACTACCACCAGAAGATTCTGGTGCAGACCTGGTGCACGCTGCTGGCCTTCGATTGGATCGTTTTCATGTACATCCTGACGAAGAAGATCCCCAGGAAGTACTTCTGGCCGTTCCGCAGGTGGAGCAGGAACATCACCTACATCTACGTTCTGCACTTCGTCATACTGGCGGTGGCGATACAGGTCATGCCCAGATCGTTCGACATCATCGGCTGCATAGTGATATTCCTTGTGCTGATGCTCGTCGTTGATCTCCTGTCGGAGAGGATCGCCGTTATGGTGAGGGGTCCGCGCGGCGAGAAGCAGGCCGAATCCTGACGCGCGCAAGCGCATAATTATAAGGATTGAGGGGATGGGGACATCCATGTTAGACGTGAACGCCCGTTCCTTCAGAGGCAGGGTATGCGAGTACACCATCGATGACAGGCATCTCATCACACCTGCCGTCCTCCGTTCGGATGTCTCCGGGGAGGGCGACCGCATCGAGGTCTCCGACAAGGGAAGGGCGCTCTGCATCATGGGAAGGACGGTCCCGCTGGACGGTACCATATCCATCACCGCATCCTCCGGACAGAGGACGGCCGTGAGGCAGGACGGGAACGTGGCGGTGGTGAGCCTCCCCCTGCCCGATGATTTGACCTTCGCGGAGGATGTGGACATCGTGGTCGTTCCCAACGCGTTCGACCTCAGGTCCAACGCGAGACTGCTCGTCGACCAGGTCATCAAGCTCAGGCAGGCGGCGGGATACAACAGGCTCGTAGCCATGCTAGGGATAGCGGACCCGTCCACGCTGGCACTTCTCGTCTACATGGGCATCGACATACTCGACGACTCCGCCGCGGCGGCAACAGGGCTGTCCGGAATCCGCATGGTCCCGGAGGGCGAGATACAGGCATCCGGGGACGTCTCCGAGGAGAACAGGCAGGAGATGGTCCGCGAGTGCGCCAAGGTCAGGGACTTCATCGAGGGCGGAAGGCTTAGGGAACTGGTGGATCAGAGGTCATCGTCCTCGCCGATATCCGTCGCGGTGCTCAGGCTGTTCGACGACATAGGGTATCAGTATCAGGAGGAGTCCGTGGACGACGTGGGAAGGAGGTTCTCCTGCAACACCACGCAGTCCCTCAGGAGACCCGACGTCCTGAAGTACAGAAGGCGGATACTCGAGAGATACGAGAAACCGGCGCACAAGAGGGTGCTGGTGCTCCTCCCGTGTTCTGCCAAGAAACCCTATCACGCTTCGAAGACGCACAAGATGTTCGGAACGGCGGTGCACGCGTCCAATTATGAGACCGTTGTGCATGAGGTCATAGTGACATCCCCCTTGGGAGCGGTGCCGAGGGAATTGGATTCGTTCTATCCCGCCAACTCCTACGACATCCCAGTCACCGGCGAGTGGAAATGCGAGGAGAAGAGGTTCATCAAGGAACTGGTGGGACACATAGTCTCGCAGGGATACGACACCGTGATCTCCCACCTCGGCGAGGACACGGAACTTGTGAAGGATCTGTGTCCCGACATGATCGAGACCGTGGTCGGGGATGCCGTGTCCCCTGCATCGCTGGAGAATCTGGAGAAGGCCCTGCGCGAGTCCACGAAAGGGATGGAGCTGGGCAACTACTACCAGGACAGGCGCGAATGCGTGAAATCCATCCTGAGGTTCCAGTTCGGTAAGGAAGCGGCCGACAGGATAATGGACGAGGATACCTACGCCATCGGCAAGTATCCTTACTGGAAGTTGCTGAGGAACAAGGTGCAGCTGGGCATGATATCCGAGGAGAGGGGGATGTTCTCCCTCACTCTGGACGGGGCGCAGATCCTTGCGGACTGCGGTTGCAATACCGTTCAGATGATGGATTTCGAGCTCAAAGGTAATCTTTTTGCAGTCGGCGTGACCGGAGCGGACCCGAACATCAGGATCGGGGACGAGGCCGTCGTCATCAACAACGGCAAGGTCGTGGGCGTAGGAGTGGCCATGATGTCCGGCAGGGAGATGGTCGACCTCAGGCGCGGCATAGCCGTGAAGATCAGGCACAAGGTCAAAGGGTGATTCGGCGGTGATTCGGTCCGCCCGTCCTTCGGACGGCCGGACGAATCGCCGTATCCGGACGTTTTTCAGTCCGTTCTTTAAATACAGAAACCGATTTTTCATCGATTTTTGAGAAAAGTTAAAGGATTTCGGTGATTCGGTGTTTTTCGGGACCTCCCCCTCAGAGGTTTATATCCTCGAGGGAGAATAGAGTATCAGAAGCTCGGAAACCTGGCTTCTGTTTCCCCATGGAGGGCGGGATGAACATCCATTCATCCACTTTCCCCAACGTCCCGCTCTCCGATTTATTCACTTGCTCTTCTGGAACTTTCCGTCCTTCTTCTGACGGACGACGTCGGCGCCCTGCTTCTTTGCGAGCTCCTTCGCGTATTTCTCGGCCTCGGCCTTGGTCTTGAACACCTTGGTCGCCTTGGTGGATCCCTCGAGCTTGACGGACCATCCGTCCTGCTCGCCTTTAGCGTTCTTGTGGGGGAGTACGTACTGCTTCTTCGCTGCGGGTTTCTTATCGTCTGCCATTGTGATTGCACCTATTCCTGCATTGGACTAGGAATAGATAAAACTGATTCTGATAGTTGTCGCGTGTTAAACCTGCGGGGGTGATCTTTTCCTAGTGATTCTAAGCGAATTCACCCCATCGTTTTGCTATCTCCGTGATACATATGGTGATAGTTACGTGATACGTATCTGATACGTATCGACCCCCACAGTCAAAATAGCCAGATGGGAAGAACCGGATGTGGAGTGCGAATCAATCATCGTCATCGCTGAAGAGTTGGAGAGGAACTCGAACGATCGGTTCTGATCAAACCCTCCGGTCTTGAAGACATGCCAACATATGCACAAATATCGGTAATCCCCTCACCTGTCCATGGCAGTAAGGACGCGTGCGGCCGTGATGGTGCTCATCGCCACCACCCTCTGGGGATTCATCGGCGTGCCCGTCCGCGGGATGTCCGAGGCCGGGCTGGATTCCGTACAGATCAACGGCGCCAGGACCGTGGTGACCGCGATTCTCCTTTTAGTTCTGCTGTTGATAGCGGACAGGTCCCTCTTCAGGATAAGGAGGGAGGAGCTGCCGTTCATGCTGGTCGCGGCGGTGATGAAGCTGCTTATGGACATCTGCTACGTCCAGGCGCAGGTGACCCTGAGCCTGTCCCTGGCGGCGGTGCTGCTGAGCACCGGCTGCTATTTCACAATCTTCCTGTCCTTCTTCCTGTTCAGGAGCAGTCTCACGTGGAAGAAGATAGCCGCATCGGTGATAGGGTTCTCTGGATGCGCGCTGATGGTCGGAGTATTATCAGGCGACATCGGGGACATAGACACCGTTGGGGTTCTCATAGGTTTAGGTGCGGCGCTGGCCGGGGCGTTCTACTCCGTATCGATGAAGATGGGCCTGGACAGGGGCAGCCACCCCACGTCGGTGCTGTTCTACGTGTTCCTGTTCGGATCGTTCATGATCCTGCCGTTCATGGATCCCGTAGGGACGTTTTCGACGGTGTCGTCGGGGCTGGACACGTTCGGGATACTGATGCTGCTGGCGGTTATGTTCACGCTGGTGCCATACTACTGCTACACCAAGGGACTGAAGGACCTGGACCCGACGACTGTGAACATCCTGCTGTTCACCGAGACCGCCGCCGCGGCTGTGGCGGGGATGCTGGTGTACGGGGAGATGCTTACGTTCATCGACATCGTGGGATTGGCGATGGTCCTGCTGTCGGTGTCCATGGTGGACAGGCGGGACGGGGAGGTCCGGACACCGCGTTAAGTGCCGTTTTGTTGCAATTTGCTCTTCAAAAAACCCCAGTTTTGTTGCAAGTCACTGCATCTATAACCCATATTTTGTTGCAATTCCCCCCTCAGAAAACCCGTATTTTGTTGCAAGTAACCCCTGAAAAAACCCCGAATTTATTGCATTTTATATACTGTGACGCACATGTCAAACCGTGAAGAGAAAGATAGCCTCGAAACTTGAGAATTGGAAATCCGACCCGTCCCACAAGCCGCTGGTCCTCAGCGGATGCAGACAGATCGGCAAGACGTATTCGGTCAGGGAGTTCGGCCGCAGTAACTACAAGGATGTCGTCTACATCAACTTCGAAGAGATGCCGGACCAGAAGGACATATTCTCCGGGAACCTCGATCACAGGACCATCATAGACAGGATAGAGGTCGTGAACAGGAAGTCCCTGAGGAAGGGGAAGTCCCTGATAATCCTGGACGAGATCCAGGCATGCAAGGCCGCATACTCTTCGCTCAAATCGCTGTCCCAGCAGAAGGACGTGGACGTCATAGCACTCGGCTCGTTCCTCGGGATCAGGATAGACAGCGGCGACGAGCACCTGTCCCCGCTGGGGCATGTGGATCTCATGGAGATGTACCCCATGGACTTCGAGGAGTTCCTGTGGGCGATGGGATACGATCCCGGACTGATTTCATCGGTGCAGTCCAGCATACAGGCGTTCGAGAAGATCGACCCCGTCATCAATAAGGCGCTGAACGACGCGTTCAGGCGCTACGTCGCCGTCGGCGGGATGCCGGAGGCCGTCGGCGTGTACTCCTCGACCGGCAGCTACATGAGGGCGTTCGAGAAGCTCAGGGACATAGTGGAGATACTCAAGAGGGATGCAGGGAAGTATTCCCGTGAAACCAACCAGATGAAGATCGTCAGGTGCCTGGAGTCCGTGCCCAACCAGCTGGCCAGGAAGAACAACAGGTTCAGGTACGCCGCCATAGAGAAGAGGAAGGGGCGCGGCCAGAGGTATTACGGCAGCGCGCTGGACTGGCTGAGGAACGCCGGACTGATCGATTACAGCTACAACCTCACGGAGCCCAACCCCCCGTTCTCCGGGAGGGCGGTCGAGGACGAGTTCAAGATATACCTGTGCGACACGGGACTGATGTCAGTCCTGCTGGAGGATGCGGACATAGACGCGCTGGTCAACCGCGACCCCTACGCGAACAACGGCGCGTTCATAGAGAATGCAGTGGCCTCCGCGCTGGTGAAGAGGGGATACCCCCTGCATTTCTACGAGAGGGACGGGGGCACGCTGGAGATAGATTTCGTCGTGAACATCGAGGGCACCGTGCACCTGCTGGAGGCGAAATCCGGGAGGAACAAGAAATCCAGGTCGCTGAACGCCCTCCTGGCGGAGGACAACAGGAGGAGGGTGGGCATAAAGCTGGCGGACGGGAACGTGTACGCGGACAGGAACGGAGCGGTGCATCTCCCCCTGTACGGCGCATGCTTCCTGAAGGAGAGCGAGGTGGCGGAGATAGGTCCGCTGGATCCCTCGTCGGCCAACGAGAGGTTCAGGATGCTGAAGGGCTGATGTAACCTTAGATGACCGACATTTTCTCGTAGTTCATCATATTTATGTCTAATCGAAAATCTAAGTTCCGACGACATGGCATCCTGATTTCGAGGACCTCAATCTAATGCCAAATAGCATTATGCTCCTGTCCTGCCGTATCTCCGCATCCGGTTGAGAAGACGTGAAAATATCACATATTTTCATCGAAATCAGCTTGAAATCCTTCAAAAACGGCCTAAAACAGAAGAAATTGTACCTGTTTTTAACCTCTGCAAAAATCTAATGCTATTTGTGGCGTCATCTTGGGGTAAATACGCATTAGTTTTCAACACATTATCCATAGTTCCAAAAAACGATGTGTTATGATTGTGTACGTCATGTCCGCAGCGTCCGAAGCATGAGATACGAACACATCGTCACGGGAACGTTCATCAGCAGACCGAACAGGTTCATCGCAATGGTCGACATATCTGGCACTATCGAGAGGTGCCATGTGAAGAACACCGGGCGGTGCCGTGAGCTCCTGGTCCCCGGGGCGGAGGTGTACCTTTCGGTACCCGACAATCAGGGACGCTCCACGAAGTACGATCTCATAGCGGTGAAGAAGGGCGACAGACTGATCAATATGGACAGTCAGATCCCCAACGCCGCGGCTGCCGAAGGTCTGAGGAGGATACCGATGTTCTCCGGAGTCTCGAGGATAAGGAGGGAGTACACCTACGGGGATTCCCGCATCGACATATACGCCGAGGACGGTGAGAACAGATACCTCGTCGAGGTGAAGGGCGTGACGCTGGAGGACAACGGGGTCGTAAGGTTCCCGGATGCCCCGACCGAGAGGGGCGTCAAGCACATCCGCGAGCTCATCGGGAGCATGGGGGACGGTTACGTGCCTTGCCTGCTGTTCGTGATACAGATGGACGACGTCCTGTACTTCGAACCGAACAGGGCCACCGATCCGGAGTTCGCCGATGCCCTGAAGGAGGCATCGGATGCGGGTGTGAACATCCTCGCCTACACGTGCACGGTCACACCGGACTCCATGGTCCTGAAGGATCCCGTCGAAGTGAGGCTGTGATCATTCGACGCCGAGGGCTTCCCTTATCTTGGCCTGCGTCTCCTTGGCTGGGAGCACGGTGTTGACCATGTGGATGCTGCATTTCGAGAGGAACTGCCTGAAGAACTCCTTCCTCAGCTCCAGCTTCCTCTCGTCGCGTACCATCTGATGGGGGCAGCAGAAATCGTGCTCCACCAGATAGTCCAATGCCTCATCGGCAGTCATGTCGATGATGATGCGGTCGTCGGCCTTGTCCCTCTTGAGCAGGATGACGTCCCTCATGGACGTGGTCGAGACCATCGAATCCTGTCCCATGATCCATCTGAGGTTGGCGATACCCCTTCCCTTGTTGTCGAACTTGGTTGTGGTGACGAGGGGAGTGTACTCCTCCCAGACGTCCCCGATGTCGGCGTCGATGTAGCAGTTCTTCTCCGAGCTGTGGATCCTCGGCCTGCCCTCGGTGAGCCTGACGAAGAACCAGTCATCGGTGATAAGGTGGGCGTTGTTGGTCCTGATGAGTCCCCACGACTGCGTGGTCTTGCCGGTCTTGGACGGGGCGATGAGGCAAACCCCCTTCCCGTCGAGGTCCAGAGCGGCGCCGTGGACAGCAAATATGCCGTGGGAGTCCTCCAGGATGTCGGTGACTATGGCGAGCGCGATGCTCTTGATCCATCCATAGTAGTCGAAGTTGTAGAGGATGGCGATGGATGTTATGGGATCGTAGTCTACCTCGTTCTCCCTCGAAGGGTCCTCGGCGGTGATGATCATCCCGTGGGATCTGACGCTCTCGCTCATGGAGTGGAAGTTGTCGTTCCACATCTCGATGTTGAGCTTGCTCTTGGTCACCAGCTTGATGCAGACGCCGTAGATGTCCGCCTTGGACGTGTAGAACTGTCCGGTCCTGCACCTGTTGTACGCTTCCCTTGCCTGCGCGGTGGAGATGATGTTCACTGAATATACCATGGGTAGGGCATGGAAGAACACGGTTAAATCGCTTTGTCAGGTACCGTCACGACGGGTCTTGCGATCGGAGATGCATATCTTCGGCCGCATCTTCGCTGCTGGATGGGTGACTGGGGTGTCCTTCTTACTGTAGTTGAACATAATAATTTATATTGGTTATCTATTTAGTGTTACGAATATAAAATTGATAACAATAGGTGACCCGATGACGAAGAAAGGAATAATGATTGTAGGCCACGGATCCAGATACAGATACAACCAGAGGACCATGGAGACACAGGCCGAGCGCCTGAAGGACATGGGTTTCGAGAACGTTTACATAGGATACAACGAGACCGCACATCCCTTCATCGTCGAGACTCTCAAGCAGATGGCCGAGGACGGCATCGAGGAGATCGTCGCCGTGCCGTTCTTCATCGCCTCGGGCCGCCACATGACCGAGCAGATCATCGGAAAGCTCCGCCTGGAGACCGGTGAGAACCACAAGTACATCGATGTCGACGGACACAGGATCATGATGCATTTCGAGACGCCCTTCGGGGAGGACCCGCTCCTTGCCCAGATCCTTCACGAGAAGTTCTGCGAGGCGCGCGATGCCTCCAAGAGGTCGGGCATCATGGTCATCGGCCACGGGTCGAGACTGCCCTTCAACAAGCAGATCATCACCCTGAACACCGAGCGCCTGAAGGAAATGGGGCACGAGGACGTATACTGTGCGTTCAACGAGTTCGACGATCCCGGCATCGAGGAGGTCATGGACAGGATGGTCAACGAAGGCATCGAGGAGATAGTCGCAATCCCGCTGTTCATCTCCGAAGGCGACCATCTGAAGAACGACATACCGCCCAAGATCCATCTGACCGACGGTATAAGGGAAGGTACGTTCGTCCAGAACGGACGCGAGATTACAGTGAAGTACTGCTTCCCCATCGGAAGCGATTACCGTCTCACGCAGCTCATCGCGGCGAAGATCAAGAAGTACGATTATTGATACCTCCTCCGGACCGTCCTCCCTTGCATCGGGACGGTCCGGTCAACCCTTTTTTATGTCATGGTCATCCTTGCAAAATGGCCGATGATACCATTGTGCCAGATATCTCAGAAATGTTCATCGGAACGGATCACAGGACCGTACGTACTCATCCTTCAAGGATGTGAACGAACCTTCCGTTCCGCCCTTCGTAAACCTCGGACGACACCCCGTACACGTCGCGGATGCTCTCCTCGGTGATAACGTCCTCCGGTCTGCCCATCGCGTATACCCTGCCGTCCTTCAGCATGATCGTCCGGTCGCTGAACCTCATCGCCAGATTGAGGTCGTGCAGCGCCACAAGGGCCCCGGATCCCCCTTCGGACACGATGTCCTTGACGGTCCTGAGGGCAACCATCTGATTCTTCAGGTCGAGGGCGCTGGTCGGTTCGTCGAGTATGAAGTACTCGGGATCCTGCGCCAGCGCGCGTGCGATGATAATCTTCTGCAACTGACCGCCCGACAGGTCGTTGACGTATCTGTCCGCAAGGTCTATCACGCCCATGCGCTCCATAGCGTTCTCCGCATGTTCGAAGTCGTCCTTGGAGTACGACCAGCTCATATAGGGTGCCCTTCCGATGAGCACCGCGTCGAAGACCTTCAGGTAATCGGTCTGCATGTATCTCTGCGGAACGTACCCCAGATTCCTGGAGAGCTCCTTCGGCTCCATGTCAGATATGTCCTTCCCGTCGACGGAGAGCCTGCCAGACCATGGTTTCATCATCCCGCAGACCGTACGGATGAGGGTGGATTTGCCCGAGCCGTTGGGCCCGAGGACGGACACCAGCGACCCCTTCTCCAGTTCGAAGGATATCCCGTCGATGACGACGTTGTCGCCGTATCCCTGACGGATCGAATCGGCTATCAGGGTCACATGTTCACCTCCTTCTTCCTGCGGGTGACCAGCCAGATGAAGAAGATTCCGCCGATGACGTACATTATGATCCCCACGGGGATCTCCTCCGGACGGATGATGAGCCTCGCCGCGGTGTCGGATATCAGCAGGATCAGGGCACCCAGCAGCCCCGCTGCCGGGAACAGGTACCTGCTGTCGTTCCCGATGAACATGCGCGTCACGTGCGGCGCCACGAGTCCGACGAACCCTATGATGCCGGTGAACGCGATACACACCGACGTCATCACGGTGCATAGCAGGAGCATGACCGTGCGCAATCTCCTGACGTTTATCCCGAGGTTCATCGCAACCTCGTCACCCGCGCTGAGGATGTTCACCTTCATTGACATCGATTCCATGGCGATGGCGCATGCGGGAACGATCACGATGGTCAGATATACGACACCCCAGCTGGAGTTCCACATCCCTCCCATGAGCCACAGCGTTATCTCGCGGAGAGCGTCATCGCTGGAGAAGTACTTCGCCGCGGATACCCCCGCCTGGAAGAGGTAGCTGATGATCACTCCCGTGAGGATCAGCGTGGAACGGGAGACGTCCTTCCTTCTGGACAGGACGATCACGATGAGTATGCTGCCGAGGCTGGCGATGAACGCGAGTCCGGCCGTGAAGAGCGACTTGAAGAAGAAGTCGTGTCCGAGGATCACGATGCATCCGGTCATCCCTCCTCCGAACACTATCGCCATGGCGGCACCGAAGGATGCCGCCGAGGACAGGCCTAGCGTGAACGGGCTGACCAGCGGGTTGCGGAGGATGTTCTGCATCACCGCGCCCGACATCGCTAGGCTGAAGCCGCACAGTGCGCACAGGATCACACGCGAAAGCCTCGCGTTGAGGATGATGTTTGTGTACCACTCGTGGGACGGGGCTGCAGTGTGGTCGGGAAGTAGGGCATGGAAGAATACCCTGACCGTATCGGCCAGAGGTATGTCCACCGCACCCAGGCTTACCGATACCAGTGCGGTTATGAAAAGAAGCAGGGCGACGGCCGCCACGAATGCGCGTTTGCGCGCTGCCGAGGAGCTGTAGATCCTCTCGAGACGTTCGCCGCCCAATTCGGTCCCCTCAGGCTACGGAAGGCATCCTCTGGATGATGTACGGGTATGTTACGCCGAATCCGTACTTCTCATCGAAATCCGACGTCAGCTTCGCGTAATCGAGTCCGGTATCGATGCCGTAGGCCTCGCATATGCAGACGTACCCGATGTAGTCGCGCGGTCCGGAGAGGACATCGGTGTGTATGACGTACACGTTCCTGTTGGCCACGACGTTGAGGTTCCCGAAATTCAGGTCCCCGCCGGTGTTGATGAATGTGGCGTAGTCCTGTGCCGGCGTGGTGCTGTCAGTTCCCCTGATGAACACGTAATCCAGGTTCCCGAGCTGATCGTAGTTCAGGATCTTGGACGCAGCGGGTTTGGCAGTGGCGGTCTTGGAGGTGACCTCCATGTCCGTAAGGGCGTTGTGGCCGTGCAGGCTCTTCACTATCTTCCCGAGCTCCGAGTTCTCGCTGTAATATGTGCCAGCGGTCGCACTCATGCTGGCGACCATGAACAGGAAGGAAGGGTCCCCTGCAACGGCCGTAGCCTTCTCCTTGGCCTTCGCGGCGATGCTGTTGTATGTGCTCTTGTAATCCGCGAAGGCATTGTCGGCGTCCTCGGAGATGATTATCTTGAGGAGCTGCTCCACGTCCTGCATCATCGTCTCCCCGAAGCAGTCGATGCGGAGGACGATGACCCCGTAGTTGTCCTTCAGTGCCTGTTCGGTCTCGGTCGAGAGCGATCTCGAGGAGGACTGGGAGATGACGTATTTAGCACCGGTCTCCGCGATCTTCTCTCCGGAAGGGGTCTTGTAGTTGCCTATGTCGGTAACGTCCTTGTAGACGTTGCCCAAGGCTTTCTTGCCCGAGGTGTCCATGCCGACAATGCGGTCCTGGACGCCCAGGATCTTGAAGAATTCGGCAGCATTGGTGTTGATAGAACAGATCTTCTTGACGGGCGCGGTTACGGTGACATCGTTGCCCAGACTGTCCTTGATGGTGACCTCGCGGGGTTCGATCTCGGTGTCCCCGCCGTTCCCGTTGTCCTTTACGATCGCATATATTCCTACGCCGCCGCCGATCAGGATTGCGACGGCGGCAACAGCTATCAGGATGTTGGCGTTCATGCGCGCTGATGATATTACTAATATTTAATTGGTATTACTAAATGTTACTATCAAACTATTTTTATATTGAAGATATACTGTCATCCCATTCGAGGATTACCGCATGCTGAGAAGGGCGGTTCCTCCGTTTCGAAGGTGCATTGATGCGCAGGATTGCCATTTACGGAAAAGGCGGTATTGGGAAATCGACGACCTCATCCAACATATCTGCGGCTCTGGCCGAATCGGGGCTGAAGGTGATGCAGATCGGATGCGATCCGAAGGCCGATTCCACCACCATGCTCATGGGCCACAGGATACCGACGGTGCTGGAGACGATACGCGACAACGCCGACCGTACCCTGGACGACATGGTCCACGAGGGCAGCAGCGGGGTCCTGTGCGTGGAATGCGGAGGTCCCCGCCCGGGCACCGGATGCGCCGGGAGGGGGATAATAGCCGCCTTCCAGGAACTGGACCGTCTGGAGGCCATGGATGTCTATCATCCCGATGTCATCATCTACGATGTCCTCGGGGACGTAGTATGCGGGGGATTCGCCATGCCCATACGCAACGGGTACGCACGCGACGTGTTCGTCGTGTCGTCGGGCGAGAGGATGTCACTGTACGCAGCGACCAACATCGCCACGGCGGTGAACGATTTCCAGCGCGACGGATACGCCCGTCTCGGCGGGATAATCCAGAATTCCAGGGGCATCGAGGACGAGGATGCCCTGATCGACGAAGTGGCCAGGGAGATGGGTACGGATGTCATCCACAGGATCCCCAGGTCGCCGCTCGTCCAGAGATGCGAATCGATGAACACCACCGTTGTCGGAGGGGAGCCCGATTCAGAGATGGCGGAACAGTACCGCACCCTCGCGAAGAAGCTCTTCTCCATGACAGATGACATATCGGGCGGATTGAGGCCCGACACCGCAGGTGACTGCGACGGATGTGATTGAAAGAGGGATATGATGAGGGCATTGCTTTTGGACATGACACACGGGGGACAGGTACTTGCGCCCCGTTTCAAGGAAGAGGGATACGACGTAACGGTCGCAGATGTCTACAGGATAGCACCGCCTGCGATGTTGGACGGATTGAGGGAGCAGGGGATCAACGTGTTCGTCGGCAAGCCCGAACCGGGACACTACGACGTGGTATCGATGCCCTGCCACTGTCCCGACACGTTCCTCGAGGGATGCACCTACGACAGAAGGGAATGGTACTCGCAGTCCGTCAGCCGCTACATGGATGACGGGAGATTCAGGATCGAGGTGACCGGTGTCAAGGGGAAGACATCCACATGCTACCTCATAGCCCATATGCTGGCACATGCAGGGAAGAAGGTGTTCCTTAGTTCATCGAGGGGTTCCGGACCTTACACCGCCGATGGTCACGACATCAGGGAACTGAGGAGCATCGCGCCGCCGTATCTGCTCACCCTGCCCGAAGGCAACTACGACGTGATGGTATGCGAAGTCTCCCTCGGGGGATCCGCAAAGGCGGACATAGCGTGCATCACCAATCTGCTGGAGAACTACGGTATCGCGAAGAAGACCAGGTTCGCCGAGGAGGGCAAGAAGGACATCCTCACCGACGGGACCAACATCGTCCTGGAGAAGGAGGTTCCCATCTGGTCGAAGTACGGCAAGCCGCTCAGGGCCGTAGTCCCGAGGGTCAGGGTACTCAACAATCCGAAGCTCGGAGAGCCCTTGGAATTGGAGATAGATTATCACGGGTCGCTCCGCACCAGCATCTGCGGGTGCTGTCTGGGCATCCAGTACATCGAGGCCCTGGAGATGGCCCTCGAGGTATGCGATGCCATGTCGATCCCTCCGGAGGCGGTGAAGACAGGCCTCTCCAGCTTCAAAGGGGTCCCCGGCAGGGGAGAGGTCAGGAAGGACGGCGACAGGTGGTACGTACTTGAACGCAACCCGGGCATATCGCACATGTCCGTCAGGCGCACACTGGAGACCCTGAGGCAGATGGGATGCCTGAGGGACGCGATGGTCATCATCGACCCCGTATCGAAGAAGGTCTGCGACAAGCTGGACCGCGATCTGATAGAGGGCGTGGTAAGGGAGTTCGGAGTCGGATTGATGATCACACCGGGCGACGGGACCGAACCGGAGGTACCGGAATCGGTGAAGCTCGTGATCAGGATGATCAAGGAAGGATACCAATGAGTAGCGTGTTCCATCCCCGCCCGAACCCGATAGTCGCCGCCATGTACACCGCCAGGGACATGGATGTGGACGTCATCGTGATGCATGGGCCCTCCGGATGCTCGTTCATGGCATCCAGGCCGCTGGAGAACGCGGGCGTCAGGGTGGTCACGTCATCGATGAAGGACAACGACCTGATATTCGGAGGGGGCGACTCCCTCGAGAGGGCGCTGAAGGAAGCGAAGGAGAGGTTCGATCCGCACACCATCGCGGTCATCGGTACATGTGCCAGTACCATCATAGGCGACGATATAAAGGCGGTGATAGGCAGGGTGGACATGGGGGATACGATCTGTTTTCCCATCGACTGCCACGGCTGCCTCGAGAACAATACCGAGGGCGCCATAAGGGCGCTTACCGCAGGCGCCAAAGCGGGGATAATACCGAAGGACGAAGCGGACCGTCAGGCCAAGCTGCTGAGGGCCGCGACCGCACTCGAGAGGTCGAGGGGGATGACCGCGAAGGCATACCTTTCGCCGGCCGTGAGCCCGACCAAGCTCGCGGTGTGCAGGAGGATAGCCGACGCGCTTTCATCCGGAGGGAAGGTCGCCGTCGTGATGCTGGCGAAGAAGGAGCTCGCCTACCGTTTCGCCGACATGTTCGCCGCCGTCGAGGAGGCCAGGAGGAAACTCGGAGGCGAGGTATTCCTCGTAGGCAATCTGGATGCCGAGAAAGGACTCCCCAGGATAAGGAGGTACTGCACCGACATCCTCGCCGACCTCGAATCCGACGGCGTCAGGCTGGACAGGATCATAGGCGGACTCGACGAGTACGCCGTCGTGGGCGACGCAATGGCCGAGGAGGTCAGGGCGTTCGCTCCCGACCTCACGGTGGTGCTGGGGATCTGCCACGGCTATCCCGCGCTGGGGGAGGACAGCATCCTCGTCACCGACCAGCCCCGCGAGTTGAGGAACTACCTCCAGCAGGGCCTCTCCGCCGTCGGGGAGGCGGGAAGCCACGGGATGGTCATGGGCGCGGAGCACATCGTGACGCTGGAGACCGCACAGACGCTCAGGGAGCTGATCCGGTAATGAAGGGATTCGTGATCGCGGGCACGGGCAGCGGGGTCGGCAAGACCTCTATCGCCACGGGGATAATGTCCCTGCTGTCCAAGAGGTACAGGGTGCAGGCCTACAAAGTCGGTCCCGATTTCATCGACCCCATGTACCATACGGCCGCCACGGGGAGACCTTCCAGGAATCTCGACTCGTTCATGATGGACAGCGATACCATACGCAACCTTGTCGGATATTCCTCCAAGGGGGCGGACCTGTGCGTGGTGGAGGGAGTCAGAGGACTCTACGAGGGTTTCAAGGGGGATTCCGACGAGGGTTCCACCGCATACGTCTCCAAGCTGCTCGGACTCCCCGTCATACTCGTGGTGGACGCCGGATCCCTGAACCGCAGCGTCGCCGCCATAGTCAACGGATTCAGGGCGTTCGACCCGGACGTGAGGATCGCGGGCGTGATACTCAACAGGGTCTCGGGGAAGCAGCACTCCGACAAGCTGGATGTGACCATGTCCGCCTACTGCGGCGGCGTGGAGGTGGTCGGGAAGGTACCGAAGGACAGGAAGAATGCCATAGGGCAGAGGCACCTGGGGCTGCACACTATGGTCGATCCCGACAGGAGCGGGCTGTCCGCCCTGGAGAGGATGGCCGAACCGATAGACCTCGATATGCTTATGGGGATCGCGGAGTCTACCGATTCGGACCTTCCGGACACGTCCCCCTATGCGGAAGGAAACGCATGTGCCAGCATAGCCGTTCCGTACGATGATGCATATTGCTTCTACTACAGGGAGAACCTCGAATGTCTCGAATCCGCAGGCTTCACTGTTAAGAGATTCAGCCCCGTTAAGGGGGAGCGCGTTCCCGATGCGGATGCGATGTACCTCGGAGGCGGATATCCCGAACTCCATACCGATGCGATCTCGGCCAACGGTGACTTCCTCGATTGCATGAGGAACATGTCGCTGGAGGGGAAACCGATACTAGGCGAATGCGGAGGGATGATGACCATGTGTTCCAGCATCATCGATTCTGACGGCACCGGTCACAGGATGTCAGGGATCTTCGGATGCGATTCCGTGTTCGTGAACAAGCGCCACGGCCCCACATACGTGATCGCCGATGCCCTGGAGGGCAACCCCCTGTTCAGGGGACGCGTGCGCGCCCATGAGTACCATTACTCCGAGGTGCGGACCAACGGCGGGGAGAGGTTTGGATTCAGTCTCGTGAGGGGTGCGGGCATCGATTCCGGCATGGACGGTCTGGTCTCGAAGAACTCCGTGGGGACGTACATGCACCAGCACGCCCTGTCGACGCGCGGGTGGGCATCCGGTTTCGTAGACAGACTGGTCTGACGCCGTCAGAAAAAGATCGCCCGTATCAGACGGCCTTGTCCGGCATCTTGACCGAGGAATCGAAGGCCACGCGGTTCTGGAACATGTTGTCCATCCCCCACTCGGCAAGGGCCTTGAGTATGGGCGCCAGGGATTCCGCCTTGGCGGTGAGGGTGTACTCGGTCCTCGGAGGCACCTCGGGATAGGACCTCTTGACGACGAGCCCGTCGGCCTCCATCTCGCGGAGCTGTTTGGTGAGGATCCTCGCGGATATGCCCTCCACCTCCATAAGCTCCTTGAATCTCAGGGGTCTCCCCTCGATCATCATCCTGCAGAGGATGACGGTCTTCCATTTCCCCTCGATCATGGACATGGCCGCATCGAGCGGGCAGTTCATCCTGGGGGCAGGTTGGCTCTTCATCGGTTACAAATTGTTATCGACATATTTATAGGTTGGATGGCCGACAGGAACGAATGTAGCCCTCTCATGTGTGCGGGAAGCGCACGCTGAAAACCTTTATCTACCATTGGTTACATTTTGTAACTATGGCAAAGATTGTCATGGTAATCGGATCGCCCAGGAAGAAATCGAACTCCGAGATCATCGCGGACAAGATCGCCGAGGGCGCTAAGGCAAACGGATACGAGATCGTCAAGTACAAGATCAACGACCTCGAGAGCGCTAGGGGATGCCAGGGATGCGGAGCATGCAAGAAGGCAGGCGTCTGCGTCCAGAACGACGGTATCAAGCCCATGCTCGAGGACATCAAGGCATCCGAGGGAGTCATCCTCGCAACACCCGAGTACTTCGGACAGCCCACCGCGCAGTTCAGGCTCGCGCAGGACAGGATGTTCAGCTTCGTCGACGGCACTTTCACGCCCTTCTTCCCCGCCGGGAAGAAGTGCGCCGTGGTCGTCACCTGCGGTACTGGATACGACGGCGCCAAGGCGATGGCTGACCAGATCGAGGGAGTCATGGCGGGATTCTTCAAGTTCCAGCCCCTCGGAAAGATCGTCGTCAAGGACGCGATGGCACCCGGATGCGTCGCCGATGACAAGGGCGTCATGGACGAGGCCCTCGCCCTCGGAAAGAAGTTCTGAAACCTCTCAGGGGGAATCATCCCCCTTCATTTTTTATAATCTGGCACTTATCACTCGTCGAGGTGGTAGTACCTGCGGACGTCGGTCTCGACGCCCTCCTTTGCGAGCAGCACGACCCTGCTGTCGGGCTTCTGCTTTATGACGTCCATCCCGACGATCTCCCCCAGTTGGGTGGAGAAGTCCATGATCTCGTCGAAGGACGGCATGCAGTCGTTGGTGAGTCTCATCCTCGAACTTCCGACGAAGACGTATCCCTTGGGTTCGATCATCTCGGTGCCCGCTCTCATGTCCAGCTTGGCGTACTCGTCGACCCATCCGAAGTTGAGGTTCTTCACGAGGGTGTGCCTGATGACCTTGCGGGTGTTCAGCGACGGAAGGAGGTCCAGGGTGCGCATGAGCCTCTCCCATCCGTCGGATATCTTGGGGACGCAGGTCCTCTTATAGACTTCCTCGTTGGGCGCGGCGACGGTGACGTACAGCTGCCTTGGCAGTTCGTCCAGGGCCTCCAGCTGTTCGGGGTATGTGCCGTTGGTGACCAGGAACGTCATCATCTTCCTGCGGTGGCATTCCTTGAGGAAATCCGACAGGTACGGGTAGGTGATGGGCTCTCCCGCGAGGGATATCGCGACCTGGTTGGGCTCGTTGGCCTCCTCCCACATCCTCCTGTCGACGCGGGGGTCGCCCTTGAACCCGGTGATCAGGGAGCGCTGCATCTCGATAAGGTTGTCCAGCATGTCCTTGGGTTCCGCCCAGTCCTTCACCTCGAAGTCGTGGTCCTGGACGCGCCAGCAGAACTGGCATCTGTGGGAGCATTCGTTGATCGCGGGGGTCATCTGCAGGCATCTGTGGGACTCTATCCCGTAGAAGTCCTGCTTGTAGCATTTCCTCCCGTGGGTGAGGGACTCCTTCATCCAGTGGCAGAGCTTGACCGCCGCGTGGTCCTTGTAGATCCTGTACTGCTGCTTGATGAGTAGGTTGCGGTAGTTCTCGTCCATGGTATCTCAGAAATCGAACAGGCTCCTCTGTCCCTTGGGGCGTTCGGTCGTCTTGGGTGCGGGTGGCTCCTCCGCCTTCGGTTCCGGTTCCGGCTCCTTCTCCTCGACGGGGGCCCTGAACTCCTCCGGTATGTCCGGGTAGACGGGTACGAATGCCGTCGAGGAGCTCTTCCCGTATTCAGCCGCTTCGGCCATTATCTCCTTGACCTTCTTGGAATCAGATTTCTCTCCGAGGAGGAAACCTACGTCGTCCTCGTCGAGCATCGCGTCATGTACGAGCACCGACCTGAACTCGGGGTCCTGCCTGAAGATCGTCCTTATGGGATCGAGGATGTCCTGCGACACCCTCTTCGTGGAGTTGTGGGTGTAATCCGCGAGCTTCTGGCACAATGCGGCCTTGGTCGCCCTGATGCCCTTGGAGCGCGACAGTTTGGAGAGGTACATGGGGAACCTTATGCGGTCCCTGTTGTACGAGCTGTTCCTCTTGGCGGTGGACACGCCGGCGGACATCAGGTCGCCCGCGTAGGACCACAGGCCGAAGTACTGCCTCCTGCTGACTCTCCCGAGGAATATGTCCGCGCGGGACAGCTGGTTGTACCCCCTGTAGAGGTCGTAGGGGTCCCTGTACTCGTACGGGAGGTTCTCGTCCACCCACATCATGACGGTCCTGGGCTCCTCGTCCACGTCCATCATGAGTCTCCTCGCTCCGAACGGGTCGTTCTTCCTGAATATGCTGTACATCAGGTCGTAGATGTTCTTCCTGATTATGCGGTTGGACAGTTCGGACGCGTCCTCCGCGGTGAGCTCCTTCCTGCCCATGCTTATGGATTCCAGATCACGGACAGCGGCCCTCACGTCGCCGTTGGAGTTGTCGGCTATGAGCCTGAGCACCTCGTCCTCCGCTTCGATGCCCTCGTTCCTGCAGATGTTCCTCAGCGCCTTGACTATGCTGACCGAGGTGGGTTTCTGGAACGTGATCTGCAGGGTCTCGCTCTTGATCGCAGAGGATTTCCTGCTGAGTTCGTAGAAGTCGTTGACTATGAGCAGCACGGGCTGCTTGCTGGTCCTTATCAGCTCGACGATGACCGGCATCGCTCCCCTGTCCGCGTTGCCGAACAGGCTGTCGGCCTCATCGAGGACGATCAGCTTCCTCTTGCCGTCCCTGGTGGTGAGGAACTCCCCGTCCTCGCCGAAGGTGTTGGAGAACGCCCCCTTCAGGGCGGTCTGCTTGATGGCCTCCCCGGTCCTCTGGTCGGATGCGTTCATCTCGATGATGTCCCATCCCATGTCCCTGGCGAGGGCCTCGGCCGATGTGGTCTTCCCGATCCCGGGGCTGCCCATGAGGACGGCCGCCTTGTATCTGGGCGTGCCTGCTGCCCATTGCTTCGCCCATGCGGTAAGGTCGGCAACAGCCTTGGGGTTGCCTACGACGCTGGACAGCGTCTTCGGGCGGTACTTCTCGGTCCAGTCGGCACACACGTCCACGGATAAGGCTCACAAAAAGATATACCTTTGCCGTCGGGGTACTGCGGAATTACATTCGAGAATCAACGATCATCGGATATCTGGCACATGGGTAATCACAATATGCCGAGTTCCTTCTTTATCAGATTGAACACGTCCAGAATCTGCACCAGGAACACCGCCATGCTGAACCCGAAGAGATACCAGTAGCCGATGCCGAAGTATCCTATGTATCTCTCGTAATAATAGAAGCCGCTGCACGCGAGGAACAGCACTCCCCTGATGTACTTCCCGAGGGCGAAGTGCCCGAGACCGAATATGTTGAATATGCCCGGTATGAGCGCGAGGGCGAGGGCGAGCTTGATGCGTATGGCGCTCTGCTTGACGATGAACGTCCCCTGGTTGCTCGAGACCACCTTGAACTGCGGGGGTATGAGCGCCGGGTCGACGTTGGCCCCCTTGGTGGAACCGCAGTGGGGGCAGAAGTCGTAGTCCTCCTCGGAGACGCGTCCGCATTCGGTACATATGTGCATCAGATGCCCCCGCGGATCCTCATGTGGTAGGCGTGGTCGTCATGCGTGACCTCGATGTCCGCATCGTACAGGTCGGAGAGGTTGGCGTCGTTGAGCACCTCGGATTTCCTTCCGTCGGCGATCTTCTCCCCATCCTTTATCATGACGACCCTGTCGACGCAGGACGGGATGTCCTCCAGCTCGTGTGTGATCATCACGATGTTCACACCGTCCGAGACGAGGATGTCGAACATCCTCCTGAAGAGGTCCTTCATCACTATGTCCAATCCGGTCATGGGCTCGTCGAGGATCAGCAGGCTCGGTCTGGAGACCAGCGCCCTCGCTATGAGCACCCTCCTCATCTCCCCGAGGGAGAGGTTGGCGATGTCGCGTTCGAGGATGTCGTCGATCCCCAGCCTTACGGCGGATTCGTACACGGCCTTCCTCATCTCGTCCCTCACCTCGTGGTTCCTGAATACGTCCAGACTGCCGAAGAATCCGGAGAGGATGACCTCGTAGACCTTGGTGGTGTCGGAGAACATGTTCTGGAGGTCCATGGACACTATGCCGAGCCTGTTCCTGAGCTCGAAGATGTTCCACCTGTCCCTGCCGAAGAGTCTCATCACCGTCCCCTCATCAGAATAGGGGCGGTTGTCCCCGGTGAGCAGTTTCACGAACGAGGTCTTCCCGGATCCGTTGGGGCCGATTATGGCCACGTTCTCCGAATCGTATATGTCCGCGTCTATGTCCTTCAGGATGTACTTCCCGTTGCGGACGACCGAAACCGACCTCATCTCGACGACTTTCTCTGCCATCGCACCTCCCTATGCATAACTGCCTAAATACCTTGCCGTCGGACGGTTCTGAAAGGTCAGATTATGTGTAGAATAAGCCATCAATGTATAGATTTATACACCAATGTACTATTGTATTATATACATGATGATGAATCAGAGCATCATGGCAATAGCAAAAGACACAGTCATTAAGCTCTCAGCCGAGGAAGTGCCCAAGAAATGGTACAACATCGCTGCCGATCTGAAGAACCTCCAGCCCATGATCAATCCCGCCACCAGGGAGCCCGTCAAACCCCAGGAGATGGAGGCCATCTTCTGTAAGGAGATCATCAGACAGGAGATGACCAAAGAGAGGTACATCGACATACCAGAGGAGGTCAGGGACAACCTCGTCGCCCTCAACAGGCCGTCGAACCTCCAGCGTGCGATCCACCTCGAGAAGTACCTGAAGACCCCCGCGAAGATCTACTTCAAGAGGGAGGACATGTCCCCGCTGGGATCCCACAAGGGGAACACCGCGCTCGCCCAGGCGTACTACAACGCCAAGGAGGGCATCAGGACCCTCACCACCGAGACCGGTGCCGGACAGTGGGGAACCGCGCTCGCCATGGTGTCGAACCTCTTCGACCTGGACACCACCGTGTTCATGGTCAGGGGAAGCTTCGACCAGAAGCCCTTCAGGAAGACCATCATGAACCTCTACGGAGCGAAGGTCTACGCATCCCCGTCGGAGTACACAGACTACGGTAAGAAGGTCCTCAAGGAGCACCCTGAGACCTCCGGATCCCTCGGTATCGCCATCTCCGAGGCATGCGAGCTGGCCGCCAAGAGCGGAGGCAGCGTCAAGTACTCCCTTGGAAGCGTGCTGAACCACGTCCTGCTCCACCAGACCGTCATTGGTCAGGAGGCCATCGAGCAGATGAAGATCGCGGAGATCGAGCCCGACTACTGCGTCGCATGCACCGGAGGAGGATCCAACTTCGGAGGATTCGCGTTCCCCCTGATGAAGGAGGTCATCGACGGAAAGAGCAACTGCCAGTTCGTTGCCGTGGAGCCCGAGGCCGCACCCTCCATGACCAAGGGAGAGTTCAAGTACGACTTCGGGGACACCGCAGGGATGACCCCCATGATGCTGATGTACTCCCTGGGATCCGAGTTCATCCCCAGCGCCATCCACGCCGGAGGACTCAGGTACCACGGCATGTCGCCTCTGGTATCCGAGGCCTGCCACCAGGGATTCGTCAAGCCCAGGTCCTACGACCAGACCTCCACCTTCGAGGCGGGTGCGCTGTTCGCCAAGACCGAGGGGATCGTCGCCGCGCCCGAGTCCTGCCATGCGATCAAGGCCGCCATCGACCTCGCCCTGGACTGCAAGAAGTCCGGGGAGGAGAAGACCATCGTCTTCTGCCTGTCGGGACACGGATTCCTCGACCTCGCGGGATACGAGAGATACGTGAGCGGAACGCTGGAGTCGTCCTCCTTCGAACCCAACTCCCTGCTCACGCACTGAAGAACGAAGGTGTCCGGAGTCGTAACCCTCCGGGCACCCGAAACGATTTACAATCTTGAGACGAGGTCGCTGTACAGCGCCTCGGTCTCAGCTGAATTCTTCTGATTGAACACTATGTGCTCCCCGGACTTCTTCGTGATCTTCACGAAGGTGTCGCATGAAGAGTAAGAAGCCAAAGTATACTGGCCGTACTCGGAGTTACGGAACTTTCCGCTGTTTATCTCGAGTCCGCCGTAGCCGGAGATCCTCGAGCCGATGCTGAAGTCGGGGTCGAGTTCGACGGTATCGATGTCATCGTATTGTATGGTACGGTCCACCATCGGAGCCTTGATCGTCACCGCGGTGTCTCCAAGCTCCACCTTCACTCCGGCGGGTCCCGATTCCTCAAGTGCCAGTATGGGCACTGCGACCACTATGAACAGCACGAGGAACACCGTCATCCATACGGTCAG
>JAEEGK010008687.1_pt1 | contig 23909 bp, 23 predicted proteins | sample 8958771 | NCBI WGS metagenome assembly JAEEGK01 (sample SAMN16246547, study PRJNA631951) | gut metagenome | biome: gut microbiome; feature: rumen; material: SC-attached | host: Bos | place: Iran: Karaj | collected 2018-10
TCCGTTTCGCTCGTTCTAGAATTTTCGACAGCAGGCTTGCCTTGAAGTGGCAAACTCCAATCAAACGAAGTGGAGATGGGGTATTAGGCTACCCCTGACTTTGAAAAAGTGGCATCGGCAAGCCGATTAGACTGACTGGATAAAATTCTCAGGTGTCACCTCCGTCTATTCACGTCCGACCATATGGGAGGCACTTCTATGCCAGATGAAGTGACCTCTGCTTGCAGATATATGTGGTCAGTTCAACGTTCGATGATAATCGAAACGGGTAGTGGGCTTCCCGATACTGTAAAAATGTGGCACATGGGCAAGCCCCGTGCCCGAAGACTTAGAAGAACGGCTAACCAGGTGTTGCAAAATCATCTGTACGATAGGTTGCGTTGTTGAACACAATTTTCTTGACCATCTCATTGAGCCTGTCGGCAATGCGGTCTCCATAATGCCCACGGACTTGTTGCGGTGTGAGATTTGTGGTGATAATGGTGAAGAGCTGTTCTTCGTAACGCTTTGTCAACAGGTCAATGACGGGCGTATAGACGTTGCCGTAGTCCATCACTTCCGATGGTTCTGTACCGAGGTCATCGATACCGAGCATATCAACACTGACGAGTTTGCGGTAAGACTCATAGTTGTTTTTGCACAGGTACGCAATGTATTTGGCATCTACTATCTGGATTCCGTATGTGCCATTGTTGTAAGGCTTAGGGATGTGCAGATAGTTAAGCAACTGCTGGAATGCCTTTAGCATGGTGCTCTTGCCATTACCGCATCCGCCGCATAGCAGGATGCCGAACTTGGAAGATGGTGAGGTAAGCCAATGAGCCATCTCGTTGAGTTGCTTCTCCAAGTATTCGTTGGTGCAGAAGCAGCGGTGGCGATATGCCACCTCAGCCATAATTGCTGCCAACAGATGGTCATAAACTTGTTCCATTGACATTGGCAACTTAAAACGTGCCTTCATAGGACGATGCTGTAGCAGAGATTTCTTTAACCCCTCTACGTCGATTTTGTGAGTCGTTTGCATTTGTCTTTTCCCTTTCTTTGAATGAAAAATTTTTCGAATCGCTTTTAATAAAATTGTCTTTCTCTTTATCTTTTAAAAGTGTAAAGTCTGCCGTCAATCCATCCGTCAACTCTACCGTCAAGTCATCCGTCCATTCAAGGAGTGAATATTTGGACGGTACATGACGTGATCTGCCATCGGTAAAAGTGATAAGTCCGCGTCTGGCAAGATTCTTACGAGCGGTGCAGAGGGTCTGCTTTGACATGTGCAGAACTTCGCAGATTCGTACTGTAGAGCATGGCACTGGCATATCCCAGCGATGCAGGTTGCACTCATTCACTATGAATGCATATAGTGCAACCTCGCTCGCGGACATGTATTCCATGGATGAAGCACGCCAGAATTGATTCATATAATCAATATACGTCATATTCTTCTTTTCCATGTCGTTTACTAATGCCAGTCAGACTTGTTCGGCTTACGCTTGTGTGAAGAGAGGATGGCCTCATTCTCTTCCTCTGCCGTAAGCGGAACTGCATTCTTACGGTTTGCTTCCAACCACTTGTCAAGCTCATCCTGATAGAGGACGTAGCGTTTGCCTGGCTTAGTGGCAGGAATCGTCCCGTCACCGAGCTTCATGTACAGCGTTCCCAATGGGATGCGTGTGTACTTGGCCGCTTCCTCCACCGTCATAGGCTTATGGCGGTTCTCGCGTACCTGATGTTTCCTGTTCTCTTCCTGCTGCTTTGTCAGCAAGGCTTTCAAGCCCATCACCTCATCCCGAAGCTGGGCGACGACCTGCGGAAGGTCGTTGAATGTTAATACTTCTTGCGTCATAATAAAATCGGTCTTTGGTTAGAGACCGGGCGCAAAGGAACTCAATGATGCAACGCTGATTCCGATTACTTCCAGTCATTCATCATTAATTAAACAATCATCAGAAAAGAGCTGGAAAAACAAGAAGTAATCGGATATAGAAGGGATGAAATGGGCAAAAAGAAACCTTCCCTAAACTTAGGCATTATGTCAGTTTGAGGAAGGAGTGTAGTAGAATAATGATGGTAGGGAAAGGTGGATAGTCTGCTGTTACTCGTAATGGAAATGAAAGTCATTATCATCTGGTTCGTCAATCACAATGTTACCCTTGTTAGGCTGGAACTTGAAGTTGCGGATGCTGTCAAGGTTCATGTCCATGAAGATGTTGGGGAACATGCTCTTAATGAAATCGGCCCGGACATAGCCGCTGTAGTCATTCTTGCTGCCCAGTCGTTCTCCGATGTTCCAAACGAAGTGCCGCAGATCAACGGTGGTCAGTTTCTGCTTCAAACGGACAGGTGCTGGTGTGTAAGTATAATCACCAGCCCATTTTTGAATCTCATTGCAGAGTTTCTCCAGTTCACCATCATCATAAACAAAGGGGGACATGGTGTGTCGTGTATAGTCCTTGATGGCGGCAATTGTTTCCTGTCGTTTCTTTTCCTGCTCCAACTCATACTCTTTGCAGCGTTGGGTGTATTGAATAGGTTCAGATTGGATAAGTGGTACCGCCTCAGACTCAGTTGCAGGCTCAATATTTTCACTTGCAACCTTATCATCAGGCAATACAGAGTCTTGTTCCGTCAGAGGTCTTGTAATGGGACTTTCGCCCTTCCATTTCTTGGGCAGCAAATCGACCAATATTGACTGGAACATGACATACAAAAGCCACAGCAGGAGGTTACACAGCAGAAATGCCGCCCACTTGGCAAGGCCGTCCTGCTGGAAGTCGGCACCGACTTTCAGAGCTACAAACATAGAGATGGTAAGGAATACCACACCTGGGCATCCCCATAGGAGACAAAGGTCTCGCAGACTTTGATCTTTTACGCTAATCATATATTTCGTATTATGAGGGTTTAACAATCATCAGTAACCGGAAATTATAGGCATTAGCCTTATTCCATAGTGCAAAGTTACTCCGATTATTGTTGATAGCTAATGAATGGAACGACATTCAAATTTTTTTTAATATTAGTTGGCTTTCGAGTATGATTTTGCGGTGTTTTTCATACTATAAACGGAATTGAGAGTGATTCCATTCGGAAACGAAAAAGGGAGAAGCAATGCCTCTCCCGATACAACACCTATATAAAAACAGGTAAGCTATGTATGCTATTGTCCCACCACTTTCAACTGCACCGTCTTTACAGGTTTAAGCGTGATGCGGTTGACGGACTCGCGCTTGCTCTCGTCAGCCATGTTCGCATAGATCTGTGTGGTTGAAACATTCTTGTGTCCCAACATGTGCTGGACGGTATAGACACTTGTACCTGCATCGACCTGTAATGAGCCGAAGGTATGACGGCTGCAATGGAAAGAGATTTTCTTGGTGATGCCAGCGGCTTTCAGCCAGTTCTTCAAGGGTATCTGTGTCATCTTGTCTGTGAATCCTTCGAACACCTTACCTGTTCCGCTGCCACCAATCAGTTCAAGTGCCTCGTCACTGATGGGGTTGTTCACAAGTTCCTTGGTCTTCTGCATACGAAGGGTGACATACATACCTCCGTCACCGTAAGGCTGTATGTTCTCCCATGTAAGTTGACGAATGTCGCTCTTTCTCAATCCTGTCAAACAAGCAAAGAGGAAGGCCGTCTTCAGCACGGGATATTCGCACGGAGTGTTCGCCAGTCTGACAAGCTCTTCTTTGGATAGGTGTTCCTTCTCAGTTGGGATGGTGTCAATCCGTTCCAAGAAGCCATTAGGATTCTCCATGATCTTATGTTCCCTGTAGGCAGTATGGAGTACGGCACGGAAGGTTGACCAATAGCCTGCTATGGAATTGATGTGTAGTTTGTGCTCCGTGTGGATGGTCTGCGGTGCGGTTAGCAGGTACTCACGGAACTTGTTGCAGAGGTCAACATTAATCTCATCAAAGCGACACTTGCCGTTGGTGAACCTCTCGAAGTGCTTATAGACATGCTGCCATTTGCAGTTCTTCTTGTCAGCCTTCAACTTGAAGTAGGCAAGGAAGTCGCCTTTCATCTTATCTCGGTCAAAGAAGTCATACCTCTCATTGACTATGGACTCATAGCGACGGCAGCGGAGGGCTTCAGCCTTCTCACGCATACGGTCGTTGTAGTCTCGTTCACGCTGATTCTTCGGCTTGGCATAAATGTAAATGCCGAGGGATTCATGACGCATGACCTTCATGGTCGATTCGTCACGATAGCCTGGGTAGTAGTCCAGATAGAAGGACAACTGTTCTCCGCCTTTGATTTTCCGTGTGCGGAGGGTCACGGTCTTACAGATGTTACTCATACGCGTATTATTGTTATTTTTGATAATTCAAGGTGAGGCGTTTCCTCACGGGTGCAAAGGAACTGAATGATGCGGTGCTGATTCCGATTATTCACGATAATCCGTCAATAATCATTCAGAATGGTAGAAATCAGAATCCAGCAGTCTTTCTTTCTGCCATCACTCGCTCCACATCGGAACGAAGAAGCAGGTTGATTCTGCCCACTTTGGTCTTTTCTATGTGCTTGACCTTGACTATATGGCAGATGTTAGCCTTCGTCAGCCCATAGAGTTCTTGCACTTGTTCAACGGTGTAGTAGTTCTCATCTGCCAGAAGATCTGTACGGCGAAGTTCGTCAAAGTGGCTTTGCGAGTAAAAAGTCTGCCCGTACTCACGCTTGGATGGTATCTTGTGGCGATGGGCATATGAACGGACAGCTGTAAGGTTGATGCCATAACGGTCTGCTACCTCCTGGGGTGTAAGCCAATCGACAATAGCATCAAGGTCAACGGAAGTACAAAACACAGCATCAATGTGTTTCTTGCTGTAGTAGTTACGTCCTGCAATACGGCACATGGGAATCTGGTGACGCTTGGCTGAGGCGTAGAGCCAAGACTGCTTGACCTTATAGGTCTGCATCACTTCCTCGCCAGAGTAGTATTCAAGGACTTCATCTGTGGACTGAACATCGTTGGTGTTCTTCCTCAATGACGTTCTTTGTTTCTTGGGAGTTGCCTTCTTCGGTTTTGAGCATGGGATGACGCGATTGTAAGGATTGGCATCGAACATCCTTTCAATGTCACTTCTGCGGACAAGAGCCATTCGGCTGCTCAACCGAGAGGCTGGCAACCTTCCCTGCTCTACGAGTTTATAGACATACTGACGGGTACAGCCTAAAAGGATGGCTGCTTTGGAAAAGGTCAGGTACTCCTGCTGTTGGAGTTCCATCACTGGCTCAAAGGCACGGAGGAAGTCACGTTGTCTTTTCTTCTTGACTTCCTTTGCCTGTTCTGCACATTCTTCCGAGCAATACTTCTGCGTTCCGCTGTTTGGAACAAACTCTCTGCCACATAGGGCACACTTTCTTGTCTTTGGCATACTTGCGATATTTATGGGTTCAACAATCATTTCGTTGTACCTCTCCGCAAGTAAACTCATGTCAGCAGTGGACTATCATTGTCGCCTTTCGCCACGATGTTGCTTTCATTAAAAGCGGTTGGGAATCTGTCGTCTGTCGTAACCCATCAGAAACCCTTGTCAACTCCGTTCACGATGTGGCAAAAAATAAGCCTCGTAAATTCCCTGCGGTAGAAATACGTTGCAAATTTATAGGGAATTTCCGAAGCAACCAAAAACACGCCTTGAAGTGTTAAAATCTAAAAGTATCTGGATTACAGTGTTTTACGTTTGGCTGTTTTGTGTTGTTCATGGATGTTTAGAGGTCTCTAAATACATTCATAGAAAGCATTCCTCCCAATGCTCGTCACGCTGTTAGGAATTGTAACGGAGGTAAGACTAGAGCAACCAGAGAATGTCCACTCACCAATACTCGTCACGTTGTTAGGAATGGTAACGGAGTTTAGGCTAGAGCAGCCGGAGAAAGCCCACTCACCAATGCTCGTCACGCTGTTAGGAATGGTAACAGAGGTTAGGCTAGAACAACCATCGAAAGCCCATGTGCCAATACTCATCACGCCTTCCCCTATAATATATTTCGTAACTTGGGGTCCAAAAACACTACTTAATCTTCTTGGCATTGAAACTATTGAATTATTGTTGATGGTGACAGAGGTAAGACCAGAGCCGCCAGAGAAAGCATCCTTCCCAATGCTCGTCACGTTGTTGGGGATTGTGACAGAAATTAGTCCAGAGCAATCTCTGAAAGCACTCCCGCCAATGCTCGTTACCTTTCGGGTTGCGTTTTTATAAGTCACTTCATCAGGGATTACTATGTTACCCATATATTCATTATAATAGGAATCGTAATAATCACCACGAAAAGAAACTGCTAGCTCTTTACCATTATTAATGTATTTATAATAAATGGTTACGCCATCAGCGTTCTTTACTTCAATGTCGTGCGCACTTGCCACTATTGGTGACAACAACATAATCACAAGTAATAGTAGTTTCTTCATAATAATTATAATTTCAATGTTTCTTTGTTTTAAACAAAAATAATCACTTTCCCACGCAAAATCTACTTTCCGACGCAGAAGTGGGAGAAGATGTTGTTGAGGGTGTCTTGGGAGGTGATGTCTTTGCCCAAGATGGCGTTGAGGGAGGAGATGACGACGCGGAGGTCCTCGGCAACGAGGTCGCCAGAGAGGTGAGATTCAAGGCCCTGGATGACGGGGAGGATGTCGCGATGCGCTTGGTCGAGCATCTGCTTGTGGCGGATGTTGGTGATGAGGACACCGTCGGAGGTACCTCCGTTGGTATAAGATTGGGCAATGTCAATGAGTCGTTTTTCGAGCGTGTCGATGCCTATGTTGTTGAGGGCTTGGAACTTCGCGGTTTTGTTCGTGATGCGGATGACGGTTTGGTCTTTGGTGGTCTTGATTTTCGGGAAATCGACACCTGGCTCGGTGAGGAGGATGATGATCTGAGCTTTCTGTGCAGCATGCATAGAGCGCTCAATACCAAGGCGTTCGATGGTGTCGTCGGTGTGACGGATGCCCGCCGTGTCGATGAAGCGGAAGAGGAAACCGCCCAGGGTGATGGTATCCTCGATGAGGTCGCGCGTGGTGCCTTGGATGTCCGAGACGATGGCGCGATCGTCCTTCAGAAGGGCGTTCAGCAGCGTGGATTTGCCGACATTCGGAGCCCCGATGATGGCCACGGGAATGCCGTTTTTGATGGCGTTACCGGCGGAAAAAGAGTTGGCCAGTCGAGTCACCTCTTTGTCCACCGAACGAGCCAACGCCAGTAGTTTCTCGCGGTCGGCGAACTCGACATCCTCTTCGCTGAAGTCCAGTTCCAACTCCAGCAACGACGTGAGTTGCAACAATTGTTCGCGTAGGTTGTCCAACTGACGCGATATGCTACCTTTCAACTGGTTGATGGCTACACGATGTTGAGCCGCAGTTTGGGCCGCAATGAGGTCGGCAACTGCCTCAGCCTGACTCAGATCCATGCGCCCGTTCGAGAAGCCGCGCCGAGTGAACTCACCTGGTTCGGCCAGCCGGCAGTTGGGGTGGGCGATAAGGGCTTGGAGCAGCGTCTGTTGCACATAGATGGAACCATGACAAGAGATCTCTACAACGTCCTCACCCGTAAAACTGTGGGGGGCGCGATAGAGGGAGCAAACCACGTCGTCGAGCACGTTACCGTGTTCGTCAACAAACTGCCCGAAGGTCAATGTGTGGGTGGGGCGAGTGGCCAATTCGTGTCCCGCCTTGAATGCCTTGAAATGTTGGCCGACAAGGGCAATGGCATCCGGTCCGCTGACGCGAATGACGGCAATGCCGCCCAATCCCTGGGGTGTAGAAATGGCTGCGATGGTCATAAAATGCAAAGGGAATTTAAGGGAAGTGACAAAGAAGTGAAAAGGAAGTGACAGGGACAAATGAAAGGCCTTTAAGGGGAGTAAAAGAGGAGTAAAAAGGGACGTTTGAAGGACAAAGTGACAAAGTACAAAGGACGTTGCATCCTCAAAACCTAATAACCTCACCAACTTTGTGACCTTACAACCTCACCAGCGGAGCGACCTTATAACCTCAAGACCTCACTTGTCCACTTCCTTGTACGAGACATATTCGCCGTCTTCCTTATCGTAGAGTTTCTCTTTCAGTTCAGTTTGGTTGAAGTAGTTGGGGTTGTCGATTTCCGACTCCAACGGTTTGGGTCTGAAAAGTTTCAATATCCGCTCTTTGATGGTCAGGTAAAGTCCAATAATGACGTTAATCGTGGTGTTGATAGCGCCACGGACTAACGAAATCACCATTACAATCAGGATAATGGCCAGAAGGGGAAGACAACCGAAGTAGAACAAGGATGTGGAATGTTATGATGAACAGAGCATTAAGCCTTGCTCCGACTGAAAAGACTGAACAGAATGTATAGTAAAATGATGAGCGCCAACGATGCCTGAATAGCATGGAAGATGGCGAATACGACCAGCAGCACGACGGTGATGACCAGGAACGAGTAACGCACCAGGTTCTCCTTCAATCCCATGTGTCCGGGTTTGATCTTGAGGCTGAACATCGGAATCTCGCTGATGAGCAGGTAGCAGCACACCAACATCAGGAGGATGTATGCCAATTCAGGAACGGCCTCATGGACAGCCTCCATCTGGTTTAGATATACCAGGCCAATCCAGAGCAGGGCATTGGCAGGAGTGGGCAGGCCGATGAACGAGAGCGTCTGACGTTCGTCGCAGTTGAATTTAGCCAAACGGAGAGCCGAGAAGGCTGCCATGATGAATGCGCAGAGTGGCAATACGGCAGTAACAGCGTCAATGTATCCGCTACCGGCGACGTACGAGTTCAGGATGTGCCAGCACAGCACCGATGGCGCTACGCCGAAGGTGACACAATCGGCCAACGAGTCCAACTCCTTGCCGATAGGACCGCTGATGTGCAACGCGCGGGCCGTCATGCCGTCGAAGAAGTCGAACACTGCGCCGCCAATGATGAACCAGCAGGCCAGGCCAATCATGCCATCGGCCGACTGCAAACCACAATAAATAGCGAAGCAACCGCACAGGAGGTTGCAACAGGTAATCAGGTTGGGTATATTGATAAGAGATTGACCTTTCATAACGAAGTCGATTATTCTAAAATCGGGGAATTTTTGAATCCTTTATTATATATGTACGTGGACACGCCAGGGGTGTCCATAATAAAACGCCCTCCCCAGTCGGAAGGGGAGGGGCTTATGCGTTTGTCCAGATTAAATCTTGGCTACGGTAGTGATGTTGCCTCTCACCTTGTCGCCCATCTTGACCAACACCTCGGCATCCAGCGGGAGGAAGAGGTCGATGCGCGAACCGAACTTGATGAATCCCAGTTCGCCATTGATCTCCGAACGGTCGCCTGCCTCCAGATAGGTGACGATGCGGCGTGCCACGGCACCAGCCACCTGACGCATCATGATGATAGGTCCGGCATCGCTCTTGATGACGATGGTCGAGCGCTCGTTCTCGTTGCTCGACTTAGGCAAGTAGGCCTTCTTGAAGTGGCCGTCCTCGTGGATGGACTTGAGGACGTCGCCGTTCAACGGGCACCACTGTGCATGGACGTTGGTCACGCTCATGAAGATGGAAATCTGTATGCGACGGTCCTTGAAATAGTCGGGTTCCATCACCTCCTCGATGGTTACGATGGTACCGTCGCTTGGGGCGATGACGCCGTGGAGCTCGTCACCGTGGAAGGTGCGAGGCGGATAGCGGAAGAAATTGATGGTGATGCCATATACAATGAGTAGCGGAACCATGATGGCCAGGCTTACTCCCAGTGGGACATCGGTGATGATAAGTATGATGGCGGCAATGACCACAACGGCTCCGTAAATGAGGAGTGTGGCGGTGCCTTCTTTATGCATTTTTTTCGGCTTCATGCTTCAAACGTGTTCGTATTGCACCGCAAATATAAAAAAAAATATCCGTGTGACCAAATAAATTCAAAAAAATATGTATCTTTGCGCAGTATTTGATAAATATTGTTTCGAAAAAATAACAAAGTGCGTATGAAAAAAGGTAATAAACCTTGTCGCAATCATCGTCCAGACCATATTGAGGTGTACAATCCTACCGAGGCGACCACACTCTTGCCATTTCTGTTGCAAGTGCTGGCTCCCCGTTCGCGTACAGAAGTGAAATCCATCCTGGCCCACAGTCATGTCAAGGTCAACGGCACGGCCACCACGCAGTTCGACCAACCGCTGGCTCCCGGGGACGAAGTGCTCATCAACTTCACCCATCCCTTCCTGTCGCTCAACAGCCGAATGGTCCGCCTGATGTACGAAGACCCCGACATCGTCGTCATCGAGAAGCAGTCGGGCCTCCTCACCGTGCCCGCCGGACAGACGCGCGAGAAGACGGCGCAGAAGATTGTCGACGACTATCTCTATGCTTCCGACGGACACAGCCATGCCTATGTCTGCCACCGTCTGGACCAATATACCTCGGGCATCCTGATCTTTGCCAAGAACAGTCAGGTGCAACAGATGTTCCGAGACTCGTGGACCAGTTACGTCGTGGAGCGCCGTTATCTGGCTGTCTGTGAGGGCGTTCCTGCAGACCCCGAGGGCGAGGTGCGTAGCTATTTGGCCGAGAACTCTGCCATGAAGGTCTATAGCACCGACGACCCCGAGAAGGGCAAACTCTCCGTAACCCGTTACAAAGTGCTCAAGACACATGGTGACTACAGTCAGGTCGATATCCAGCTCCTCACGGGTCGCAAGAACCAGATTCGCGTCCACATGAGCGACTTGGGTTGCCCCATTGCCGGCGACCGTAAATATGGTGCCAAGACCAATCCCATTGGCCGACTGATGCTCCACAACTACGTCCTCCAGTTCTTCCATCCCATCACGCGCGAGAACCTCCGCTTCGAGTTGCCCATCCCGAAGAACTTCGAGCTGTAACGCCCATCCCCTTTAGGGACTGCGACATAAAGAATCAAACGGATGCTTGATTCCCTCAACCTTCCGTTTGTTTCTTTTTTTTTTACCTCAAATGACCCGAAAAAAACATTGCAACGCGCTAATAGTTATTGATATAACCACGAAAAACACGAAAGACACGAAGTATAAAGTACTAAGTACCAAGTACTAATTACAAATTACAAGCATCCGTTCCTATCTGTTTAATCCGTTCAATCTGCGTTCAAAACTTCGCACGAACGATCTCTAAAGTAAGACTGATCATCCTTCGTCGGCATTTTTGTCCACCTTATTATCCCCTTCTGTCTCTATTGACCTTCGGTTGATCATTCCCTTTGTTTCTGCCTTCTTGCTACCTTTAAAAGGGAGCAAAAAGGGAGAAGGTCGGTGAAAGGTCAATGGTAGTGTCGTTGGAAGAGAATGAGGAGAGAGGTGGGGCAAAGCGCACCCTTTGCTTGTTATTGATATAACCACGAAAACCGCGAAAGAGCACGAAATAGATTTTTGCGTTTTGTGGCTGGCGAAAATGTCCCGAAGGGACTACAGACCACAGGCAGGGGTGGAGCGAAGCGCACCCCTGCTACCATGCCGCGGAAGGATGAAGTGCCGAAGGTACGACAGAAACAAACCGCTCCATATATTGCCTTTAGATAAACATCTATTTGACTCTTCTCTTTTGTGTTCCGTCCTTTGTCATCCTTTTATGAGGGTATTATGAGCCTTTATGGAGCAAAGTATGACCTCGAAGTGCACTTTTTTGCCCCTGATGGCTCACGAATAGCAAAAAAAACATTATCTTTGCCGCGTATTATTGAGCACCAGTGGGTGGCTTGATACCTTATTATTTTTTATAGCGTTTGCTATATCTGACAGTTCCAGGAACCTAGGAAATTTCACGAACTGGTTTAGTATCTGGATAAGCGAATGCCTGCGCTTAGCGTAGGTGTCCGACTTGTCTATACTAAATGGGCTATTCCTAGGGCCTCGGGACTGAGACAAGTGTAAGCGGCATCTGCGCTTTTCTTGTATAAAGTCCCGAGGCCTAATTCGTTTAGCTCATTTACGACAGATTATAGTCTGACGCTATGCAATAGCGCAGCCTATGACATTACCCGAACCTTTACAGTTTGACAACATCACCAGCCGCGTCGTTGACAATCTCAAGTCCTCCTTCGGGAGGTGTGAGGTTGTCAACGACCGCATCACTATATCTTAACCCTAACAGATAATGAATCAACAGCAGTATAACCAACTTTTCTCGTTCATCTGGAACATCGCGACAGATGTGCTCGTCTATGCCTTCGAAAAGGGCGAATATAAGAAAATCATCATGCCGATGATGGTATTGCGCCGCATCGACGTCCTTCTTGAACCTACCAAGGAGAAACTGCTTGAGCAGAAACGGGTGCTGGATGAAAATCACTTCAACAACCAAGACCCTATCCTTTATAACATCACAGGTTATCCGTTCTACAACACGTCGAAGTTCTCGATGAAGACGCTGAAAAGCGTGACCAATCCCGTGAGCCTCAAAATGGATTTCATGGATTACCTCAACGGATTCAGCCGTGACGTGCAGGACATTTTGGACAAGTTCCATGTGCGCCAAATGGTCGATAACCTGACCGAAGCCGAACGTCTGGGAAGCATCATAGAGAAATTTGCCGACGACAAAATCAATCTCTCCAACAAGCCCGTCTTGGACGACAATGGGAATGTGCGTTTGCCCGCCCTAGACAATCACACCATGGGAACGATGTTCGAGGAATTGTTGCGGAAGTTCAACGAGGAAAATAATGTGACCGAGGCGGGTGAGCACTTCACGCCTCGCGATTATGTGAAGTTGCTTGCCGACCTGGCCGTGATGCCTGTGTCCGACAAAATTGCCGATACGACCTATTCAATCTATGACGGAGCATGTGGTACGGGTGGTATTCTCACCATCGCGCAGGAGCGCATCCTGGAGATAGCTGAGCACCTCGGCAAGAAGGTGAATGTGAATATCTACGGTCAGGAACTGCAACCCGAAACGTTTGCAACGTGTAAGGCCGACCTGATGATTTCGGGCAACATCCAGTCCTTCCAATATCAATTTGGAGCGCAGCCGCGTGAGTATATTGCTTTCGATAGCACTATTTCCCGTGATGGCCATGCTGGCGAGACCTTCGACTTCTGCATCTCCAATCCTCCGTTCGGCACCCCTTGGAAAGAGGATTTGAAGAAACGCGGGCTCAGCGAGACGGACAAGAAGAACTTTACCGATAGCCGCTTCCAGATGGTCGGCCACGATGGCGCAGAACTTTCTTTCCTTCCTGATATAGGCGATTGTCAGATGATGTTTCTGGCCAACAATGTGTCGCGTATGCGAAACGACACTCCGCTTGGCACTCGCATCGTGGAGGTGCACAATGGCAGTAGTCTCTTTACAGGTGATGCTGGTAGTGGAGCAAGCAATCTGCGCCAATACATCATCGAGAACGACTTGCTGGAAGCCATCGTTGCCATGCCCGAAAAGGATTTCTATAATACGGGCATCGGCACCTTCGTTTGGGTAGTGACCAACCGCAAGGAAGAGCGTCGTCGTGGCTTCGTGCAGTTGATAGATGCCACCGAGATTAAGACCCCACTTCGCAAGAATCTGGGAGAGAAGAATTGCGAAACCACCGAGGAGGACCGCAAAGCCATCCTCAAACTGCTCATGGACTTTCAGGAAACGCCACAAAGTAAAATCTTCCCGAACAACGAGTTTGGCTACTGGAGCGTGAAGGTGTGCCGCCCCCTTCGCTTTAAGGCACAGATGACAGAGCAGGGCATAGCCACTTGCATTGTGGACAAGAAATACAAGGATTTACAGGATTGGTTGTCCCGTCTGTTGGATGAAACCAATGGGAGGGAATATCTTGATTTCAACCTCTTTGTGGAAGAAGCCAAGAAGGTGGCCAAGAAACAAGGTCTCAAATGGAAGAAATCCCATCAGGATGCCTTGCAGAAGTACTTTACAGAGACTTGTCCCGATGCTGAGATTGTAAAAGATGAACAAGGAAATCCGCTCCCAGATAAGGCTTTGGAGGACTCCGAAATCATCCCGTTCCGTTACGAAGGAGGCATCGAAGGGTTTTTCAAAAATGAGATTCTTCCTTACACACCCGATGCATGGATTGACCAAGACAGCATCGCGACGGGCTATGAACTCTCGTTCACCAAGTATTTCTATAAGCCTAAAGAATTGCGCTCTATTGCTGAAATATCAAAAGATATTCGTGGTATCGAGCAGCGTACAAACGGATTGTTGGACGAAATATTGGGAAGGTAATGGAACGATATAAGGAATATAGACCGTCAAAAATACAATGGCTCAAAGAAATACCAAGTCATTGGAAAGAGAGACGAGCCAAATATCTTTTCAAGAAAGAGAACCGTACTCCGAAAGAAACGGATGAGGTTATTACTTGTTTTAGAGATGGAATTGTTACTCTTCGCAAAAACAGACGTACTTCTGGTTTTACAGAGTCGTTAAAGGAAATTGGCTATCAAGGAATAAGAAAAGGCGATCTTGTTATTCATCAGATGGACGCTTTTGCTGGGTCAACAGGTGTATCTGATAGTGACGGTAAGGGTACTCCCGTGTATAGTGTCTGTACTCCAATAACGGATGGAGTGCAGACAGAATATTTCGGGAAGGTTATTCGTTTGATGGGTCTTAACGGTTTCATTCAATCGCTTTATCGTGGCATTCGCGAGCGTTCTTCCGATTTCCGTTTTGAAACATTTGCGCGGCAGACCTTGCCGCTCCCTTCACTTCCCGAGCAGGAGAATATTGTCCGTTTCCTTAATGATAAAATCGCGAAGATAGATACCTATATCTCCGAAAAAGAGAAAGAAATCCAACTACTGAACGAGCTAAAAGAGTCGGAAATCGCTGATATTGTCACACATGGATTGAACCCCAATGTGAAGATGAAAGAGAGTGGCATTTCTTGGATTGGAATGATTCCAGAACATTGGATGGTGAAAAGATTGAAGAATGTTGTTTCTTGTAATGATGAAGCAATATCAGAGAATCTAAGTCCAGAAACAAAGATAGAGTATGTCGAAATTGGTGATGTAAATGAATCAAAGGGCATAATCCACTCGACTTTCTATCAATTTAAGGATGCACCTTCAAGAGCAAGAAGAATAACTCGAAAGAATGATATAATTATTTCAACAGTAAGAACCTATCTCAAAGCAATTGCTCGAATAGATAGAGATGGGCTAATTGTTTCTACTGGTTTTGCTGTACTAAGGCCAAGCTTTATTAATCCTTTATATCTAGCATACTATACTAAATGTAATGGCTTTACCGAAGAGGTTTTAAAATACTCAATTGGTATAAGTTATCCAGCTATTTCTTCATTGGATTTGTTAAGATTGAAAGTTATTGAACCTCCTCTTGACGAACAACGTGCCATCGTTGCTCATATCGAAAACAAGTGTTCCAAGATTAACTCGCTTATCTCCGAACTTGAAGCAGAAATAGAGTGTCTCAAAGAATATAAGCAGCGTTTGATTGCCGATTGCGTGACAGGTCAAATCAACATGCAGAACATGTAAATCTTTTGTTATGCCTACAAATATCAGCGAACAACAACTGGAAACCATTCTCGTATCGTATTTGCGCGACCAGCATAAATACGAAGAGGGCGTTTCGGACGATTACAACAAAGATTATGCGCTCGACAAGGAGCGTGTAAAGAGGTTCCTGCTCTCTACCCAACGGCAGAAAGTAGAGAATACGGCTTGCTTTGCAAGCGAAGTTTCCGAACGGAAGTTTTTTGCTGAATTGAACAAGCAATTGACTACCCGAGGCGTGACCGATGTATTGCGTAAGGGATTCCGCTTTATCTCGGAACTCTTTGATTTGTACTACCCTCTGCCATCGGAATTGAACCCTACGGCACAGGCGTTGTACCAGAAAAATATCTTCTGCGTGACGCGCCAACTCTTTTATAGCAAGGAGAACAGTAACAGCATCGATGTGATGTTGTCGCTGAATGGCCTGCCCATCATGACGTTGGAACTGAAAAACCACTATACAGGTCAGTCGGTGGAGAATGCCATCAAGCAATATCAAACCGACCGCGACCCGAAAGACCCTTTGCTCATGCCCAAACGTTGTGCCGTTCACTTTGCCGTGGATGATGACAATATTATGATGTGCACCTGGTTGTCGGGAAAATCTTCGTGGTTCTTGCCCTTCAACAAGGGTGTGAATGGTGGAGCAGGCAACCCCGTCAACCCCAACGGCGTGCGTACGGCATATCTCTGGGAAGAGATTTTGAAGAAAGAATCCCTGTCGGACATCCTCGAAAACTACGCGCAGGTTGTCGTGAAGAAAGTAAGGGAGCGAGACAAGAATACAGGACAATATCGGGAGGTGACCAAGACCTCGGTGGTGTGGCCACGTTATCACCAACTGGATGCGGTGCGTAGTTTGCTGAAAGCAACAAAGGAGGGTGGCGTCGGGCAACGCTTCCTGATACAGCACTCGGCAGGTAGCGGTAAGTCAAACTCTATCACTTGGTTAGCCTATCAGTTGGTGGGTTTGCTGGATGGCACACAGCCCCTGCTGGATAGTGTGATTGTGGTGACGGACCGTGTGAATCTGGACGGGCAGATACGTGACAATATCCAAGCATTCAAGCGCCTTTCCAATTTGGTAGCTCATGCCGAGAGTGCAGATGAATTGCGCCGACACTTGGAGAGCGGCAAGAAAATCATCATCACCATCGTGCATAAGTTCCCCTATATCCTTGCTGCTGTAGGTGTGGAACTGAAATACAAGCACTTCGGTATCATCATCGACGAGGCACATAGCAGCCAGAACGGTTCCCTGTCGGCCAAGATGAACATCGCCCTGAGTGGCAATGCACCACAGACAAGCCCAAAAATCAGTTTCCCCAATATTGAAGATGGTACTTTGCGGATGGTGGCCGACCCATCGCCCGAAGAGGAGGAAAAGCCTGATTTTGAGGATGTAATCAACCGCATCTTGGCAGGACGGCAGATGTTGAAGAATGCCAACTATTATGCCTTTACGGCCACACCGAAGAATAAGACTTTGCAGATGTTCGGCGTGCCCTTCGCGCAGCCGGACGGAGAGACGGGGTATCGGCCTTTCCATGAATACACCATGAAACAGGCCATCGAGGAGGGCTTCATCATGGATGTATTGAAGAACTACACCACCTATAACAGCTACTACAAGATTGTCAAGGCCATCGAGGGTGACCCGATGTTTGACAAGAAACAGGCTCAGAGGAAGCTCCGCGCCTTTGTCGAGAGTCAACCGGAGACCATCCAGCAGAAGGCTGCGGTCATTGTAGAACACTTCCACACGCAGGTGATAGACAAGGGCAAAGTGGGTGGTAAGGCGCGAGCCATGGTCGTGACAAGCAGCATTTTGCGTGCCATAGAATTCTACCAAGAGATTACTCGGCAACTGGAGGAGCGCAAGAGCCCGTACAAGGCGATTGTGGCCTTCTCTGGCACGAAAGAGTATGGCGGCAGACAGGTTTCGGAGGCCGACATCAACGGCTTCCCGTCGAAAGACATAGAGGACAATATGGAGATTGATCCTTACCGTATATTGGTGGTGGCCGACAAATTCCAGACGGGCTACGACCAACCATTGCTCCATACTATGTATGTGGACAAGGTGCTGAGCGACGTCAAAGCGGTGCAGACACTCTCGCGCCTGAATCGTTGTCATCCTCAAAAGAGAGACACTTTTGTGCTCGATTTTGTCAACGATGTGGATGCCATCCAGCAGTCGTTTCAACGGTATTACAAGACGACGATACTCTCTAAGGAAACCGACCCGAATAAACTCAATGAACTGATTACGGACATTGAGGGTGCCAATATCTATTCGGAGGAGGACGTCCTGACATTGAATGAGAAATATTGGATGGGGGCAGAGCGAGAAGAACTTGACCCTATTATCAATCAATCGGTTGAGCGGTTCAAATTCTTGGATGAAAACGCTCAGGTGCATTGCAAGGGCAGCATCAAGTCCTTCTTGCGCATGTACCCTTTCCTCGCTGCGGTCATGCCGTATAAGAGTAAGGAGTGGGAGATGCTGAATACTTATTTCTTGCTGCTTGTGCACAAATTGCCTGTACTCAAAGGGGAAGATTTTACCGTGGGCCTTTTGGAATCTATCGACTTTGACCAATATCGATTGGTGAAAGGGGAGGAGCGTAAGATTGAACTGGAGAATACGGATGCGGAAATTGCGCCCGTACCTATCGGTCAACCTGCGGGAATGAGTGAACCTGAGATGTCCAAACTCAGCGATATCTTGGATGAGTTTAATGGCATCAATTGGTCGAACAAGGAGGAGGCTAAACGCCAATGTGATCAATTGCCCGAGCGTGTTATTGCTGACGAGGCATTTGTTAATGCTGTGCGCAATAGCAACCGAGAGACGGCCATGCAGCAGTTCTGCAACTCTATGATGACCATTGCCGTGCAGATGCTGAAAGAGAATACCGAGTTCACCCGTAACTATCTGGATAACCCCGATTTCAAGAATTTCATCAACCAGCGGGTATTCAACGCGGCGTATAATAATATTGTGAAATAAGACGGGTCATCGCGAGGCGCGGTGTCATGAGTGTCATTTCGGATTTCTGTTTTCCACCTTCTCATCCTTCGGTGAGCCTTCGGAATGCTTTCGGAAACCCTACGGTAAGGGTATTATGAGCCTATTATGAGCGTATTATGCGATATATGGGAGATATTTTTGTTGGAATTTGCGAAATATTGAGAATTTTATGTGGTATTATTTGGCTGAAAACAAATAAAATATTACATTTGCATCCTAAAACTAAGATAATATGGCAAATACAGCAATATATTCAACATCCTCCAAGCAGATGATAATTACATTGGAGGATAATGCAATGGTCGCAGACATCAAGAAAGCTTTAAAGCTAATTCGTGGTGTTGCTTCGGTGCGTGTGGCTGCTGTCAATAATGAAAAAAATAGCATTACTCCAGCGCTTCGTCGTTCCATAAAGAAAGCTTGTGAAGAATCGGCAAAAGGAGAAACCATCGTATGCAGCACTCCCGAGGAGATGCAGAAGTATTTTGATAGTCTATGATGTACAAGATTGAGTATTCCAAGGAGGCGGATAAGACGCTAAGGAAATGGAAGAAATCGAATCCTCGACTTTTCAAGAAAGCGACCACGATTTTGCTTGACATCATGGAGCATCCCCGTACGGGTTTGGGACATCCTGAACCATTGGTGGGAGGTAACAATATTACTTATTCGCGGCACATTACGGCGGATGATCGTATTGTTTATAATATTTATGATGACCGAATTACTGTTATCATAGTGCAGGCCGAAGAGCATTATAATGATAAATAATCCTTCTCGATGGAGTTGATGGCGATTCTCTTCTGACAGAAGGAATAAAGGTTAAAGAATAAAGACAGCGATGTGGCCGAAAGGCTTGACATCGCTGTCCTTGTTGAAATAATATGGAGATTGTCAGTAAATGTATCTGGGGCGAGCGGGGTTAGAACTCGTTGCCACCAAAGCCTCCGCCGAAGCCGCCTCCGTTTTCACCACCGAAACCGCCGCGTTGGCCGCCCATGGGGTTGCCGCCACCGAAGTTGCCACGCTGGAAACGCATCATGGCCTGACGGTCGAGCATCTTCTCGAGGTAGGTGATATAGAGCTGGTCGCCGATGAGGGCGCGGAGATCCTTACGGTACTGGTCGGTGAATGCCTGTCGCTTCTCGTGCATTGCTTTGCGTTCCTCTTCGGTCATACGCTGGCCGCGTTCGCGACGGTTGTTCTGGAACATGGCACGCTGTTCCTCCTGCTTGGTGGTTTGCAATTGATAGACCTGCTGAAGGACGGCATCGTCCAAACCGATGTGGTTGATGACCGCCGTATCGACTACGGCATCGAAGTTCATTCGCATACGTTGACCATTTGGACGGTTGCCACGTTCGTTCTGGGCAAAGGCGCTGAGGCACATGGCGAGGCAGATGCCTGCGAGAAACAAAGTCTTTTTCATAAAAGAAAGTAGGTTTAAGTTGTTTGAATTATATTAAAGGGAACTAAGGGAAGTGAAAGAGAAGTGACAAAGAAGTGACAAGGACGATAGATTCGCTTGCACCGCTATTATTCAATTTCCACTTTTCACTTTTCAATTCTTAACGTTCATTTTTCCATCCGTCTTTTGCCATTGTGACGTTGCAAAATGGAAAAGGTTTAAGGCGGAAGAGAAAAAAAAGTGTTATTTTTCAGGTTTTTAGGGAAAACTATTGCACAACTCCGAAAAAATATGTACCTTTGCCACCGCTTTTGGGCATTTTGGCTCAAGAGACCTGCTTGGAGAAGCAAGTATTAACCTATTAAAATCAATTTGCGAAATGGCTACAAAGATCCGTCTGGCAAGACATGGTCACAAGGACTACGCATTCTATGCAATCGTAGTTGCAGATAGCAGAGCGCCACGTGATGGTAAGTATATTGAGAAGATCGGTACTTACAATCCAAACACGAATCCTGCTACTATCGACATTAACTTCGAACGTGCACTCTACTGGGTAGAGACTGGCGCACAGCCAACCCTCACCACCAAGCGCATCCTCTCTTACGAGGGCGTACTCCTCATGAAGCACCTCAACGGTGGTATCAAGAAGGGTGCTCTCACCGAGGAGCAGGCTAAGGCTAAGTTCGATGCGTGGAAGGCTGCTCAGGCTGCTAAGGTTGCAAAGAAGGTCTCTGGTCTCGCTGAGGAGGCTAAGAAGGCTGCCGTTGCTGCCGCTGAGGCTGAGGTTGCTGTCAAGGACGCTAAGGCTAAGGCTGTTGCTGCTAAGCGTGCTGAAATCGCTGCTAAGGCAGCTGAGGAGGCCGCAGCAAAGGCTGCTGAAGAGGCTGCTGCTGCACCAGCTGAGGAAGCTGCTGCTCCTGCTGCTGAAGAGGCTCCTGCTGAGGCTTAAAGTCTATGTTCGAGACTATTATAAAGAGGTGTGCACTGGTTGCATGCCTCTTTTTTGTTGCTGGTTATTCTGGTCGGGTATGGGCGCAAGGCGTGGAGCAGGTGCAGCGGGTGATGTTCTACAACTGCGAGAACCTCTTTGACCCCGAGAATGACCCCGACACACAGGATGACGAGTTCACGCCCGAGGGTGCGCGACATTGGACTCCTTTCCGCCAATATGCCAAGATGCTCAACATCGGCAAGGCCATTCTGGCAGCGGGCGAGGGGAGGATTCCGTCGTTGGTGGGGTTGGCCGAGGTGGAGAACGACAGCGTGCTGTTGCGCCTCACCCGTGGTACGCCATTGCGCAAGTGGGAATATGCCTACGTCATGACGCACAGCCAAGACGTGCGTGGCATCAACGTGGCGTTGATGTACCAGCCGATGGACTTCCGCCTGTTGGGCTCTGCTTCGGTGCGTGTGCCTGTGGCGAAAGGTGCTCGACCCACTCGTGACATCCTCCATGCCTGGGGGCGCATCCTGGGTGGTGACACGTTGGATGTAGTGGTGTGCCACTTGCCCAGCCGGTTGGGTGGCGCTAAGGCATCGGCACAGAACCGTAGTGCGGCGCAAAGGACTATCCGACGGTTGAACGATAGTCTTTCCGTCGTGCGTCGGCATCCGCATGTGCTGGTGATGGGTGACATGAACGACTATCCCGACACGAAGTCGCTCTGTCGGGCCATGCGCTTTGGACAGAACCTGCATAACCTGATGGCGCCCCCCCAACGCGACTTGAAACGTGGCAAAAGGGCTTTCGGGTCACATAAGTATGACGGCCAATGGGGCTTTCTGGATCAGGTGTGGATCAACGACGGATTGTTGCCCAAAGCCGTGGAAGCCGCTGAGGGTCAATATGCTGTGTGGGTGGATAGTGCCGAGGTGGTATGCCTGCCCTTCATGCTGACGGAGGATGCGTCGCACTTGGGCCATCGTCCTTTCCGTTCGTACAATGGCTATCGCTATGAGGGTGGCTTCAGCGACCACTTGCCTGTTCGGGTGGATTTGCATATAAGAAGGTTGTGAGGTTGTGAGGTTTTAAGGTTATGAGGTTATAAGGGGGTGAGGTAGTATAGTTCGGCTTTGAAAATGAGGCATATTGGATGAATTTTCGCGAAAAAATGTATTTTTTTACTTGATTTGGGTCGAGTATAGAAAATAATGCTTACATTTGTGGCGTGAGTTTGACTAAACAAGTGGGTTAGAAGTAATCATGAAAGTCATCGCGTAGATGCCAACATCTGCGTTGTATCAAATAATTACCTCAATTATTAACATCTAATACACTAAACTTATGGAAATTAAAGCAATCCGCATGTTCGACGGAGGTTTCATGAACCAGCAGTTTGCCTTCGGCGGTGAGGGCAAGGAGGGAACTGATGAACAAATCATCTACCGTAGCAGTCTCCAGAACTTCCTCATTGACCTGGGCAACGAAGTAATATTGGTCGATACGGGTTTCCAGAACGACATGGAGGCACCGGCCAAGAAACTGGGTAGTCCGCTCTATATGGGCGAGAAGTTGAAGGACTACATGGAGGCATTTGCAGAATTGGGCTATAAACCTGAGCAAGTGACGAAAATCCTCATCACCCACAAGCACCCTGACCACACGGCAGCGTTGCCTTACTTCCCTAACGCTAAGGTGTATATATCGACGGAGGATGCCGATGCGATGAACCTCTTCGGCGAGAACGTTGTCCGTGCGAAGTACGACGTGGCCTTCAAGAACTTCCCCCGCGCCGAGAAGATTGCTGAGGGAGTGTGGTTCGTCGAGGCAAAGGGTCACACGAAAGGTAACAGCATCGTGATTGTCGAACTGGATGGCCTCTACTACATGATGCATGGCGATGTGACCTATTGCGATGCCGCCCTGAAAGCCAACAAATTGAGCATCGTCTTCGAGGACCAGGCTGCTGCCCGCGAGACGCTTGACCGTGTGCGCGAGTTCATTCGCCAGAATCCGACCGTCTATCTCTCTACGCATTGCCCCGAGGGATACGAGAACCTGGAGATGAAGCGCGTGATGAAACTATAAACGAATGCCGATTCAACATTTCTATATTGAAAAAGGACAAGGACCTGCAATTCTCCTCCTGCATGGCAATGGGGAGAATTGCAGGTATTTTGAGCACCAGATAGAGGCGTTTGCTCCCTATTTTCATGTCTATGCCTTGGATACGAGAGGGCACGGACAGACGCCACGTGGCGATGCGCCATTCACCATCAGGCAGTTTGCCGACGACCTGCTGGCCTTCATGGACGAACATCGGATTGAGAAAGCTCATCTGTTGGGCTTCTCGGATGGAGGAAATATAGCGATGGTCTTTGCCTTGAAATATCCTGAACGCGTGGATCGTCTGATATTGAATGGCGCCAACTTGAATGCCGCGGGCGTGAAGCGAAGCGTGCAGATTCCCATCGAAATCGGGTATCGGATTGCCCGATTGTTTGCCCGCAAGAGTCCTTCGGCGCAACTCCATGCCGAGATGCTTGGATTGATGGTGAACGACCCGAATGTCGGCCCCGAAGAATTGTCGGCCATTCGGGCCAAGACTTTGGTCATCGCTGGAACGGATGACATGATCAAGGATGAACATACACGATTGATTGCTGCTCATATTCCGAATGCAAAACTCGTCCTCCTGCGAGGTGATCATTTCATTGCCAATAAGTGTCCGCAGGAGTTCAACGAGGCAGTACTGGAGTTCTTGAGAGGTGTTTAAGGGGAGTGACAGAGAAGAGACAAGGAATTGACAGAGAAGTGTAAGGGACGGATAACAAAGAAAAAGTGCTTTGGATAGCGATGGCTACTCAAAGCACTCTTTTTCGATATAGGAGATTGCCGGCCTAATAGACATTTTGAGGGATGAAATGTAAGAAAAAATAGTCTAATAGACATTTTGAGGGATAAAAAGTCCAAGGGAGCCCCTCCACGCTGGCGTGGAGGGGCTCCCTTGGACTTAATCAA
>JAEEGK010008688.1_pt1 | contig 23908 bp, 22 predicted proteins | sample 8958771 | NCBI WGS metagenome assembly JAEEGK01 (sample SAMN16246547, study PRJNA631951) | gut metagenome | biome: gut microbiome; feature: rumen; material: SC-attached | host: Bos | place: Iran: Karaj | collected 2018-10
GCGTGCAAAGGTACACATTTAAATTAAGAATGAAGAATTAAGAGTTAAGAATTTTGTTTTTCTACGAAAAAATACTATCTTTGCAGCAGAAACAACTATAGATATGAAGAGACTGTTATTACTCATAATGACTCTGTTGACGCTGACTTTGTCCGATGCCCAGCCAATCAGCCAACAGAAGGCGCTGGTAAAGGCCCAAAAGTTCTTGCCCAGAAAAGCTTCTGAGTTGACGCTTGCCAACAACCGCGATGAGTACTACGTCTTCAACGACAAAGCCAACGGCGGCTATATCATTATCAGCGGCGAAGAACGGATGCCGGATGTGCTGGCATACTCGTACGACGGACACTTCGATGCCGACAATATTCCCTGTAACATGAGAGCATGGCTGGAAGACTATGCCAAGCAAGTAGCCTATTTGCGGACGCACCCTGAGGCAAAAGTAAGAAGACAAACAGTCCCAGAGCGGAGAAACATCAGTCCATTACTAACCTGCTGGTTTGATCAAGGCAAATATTATAATGACAAATGTCCCGTCGTAAACGGTGAGCACTGCCAGACTGGCTGTGTGGCAACAGCGATGGCACAAATCCTGCATTATTATAAATGGCCCAAACAGACGTTAGACGTCATTCCTGCTTATAAGACCAACAGCTATGAGATTGACATGCCAGCCCAACCTATTACAACGATTGACTGGGACAACATGCTGAACCAGTATAAAGAAGGAGAAGAGTATAGCGAGGAACAAGTCAATGCCATCTCTACTTTGATGCTGTTATGCGGTATGTCTATTAAGACAGATTATTCTCCATCTCAAAGCGGGGCTATCTTTTATTCAACCATAGACGCTTTTCAAAGATATTTTGGCTTTTGCAACATGTTTGAAACCATAGAGCGGAACAAATATGAGACAGATGAATGGGAACAAACAATTTATGATGAAGTGAAAGCACGCCGTCCTGTTCTCTATTCTGCCCATACAGATGAAATGGGGCACACTTTTGTGTTGGACGGATATGAGAACGGCTATTTCCATGTAAACTGGGGATGGGGCGGTGCGTATTCCTATGTCATGATGACTGACGTTGAAGGATGGCAAGGACTTCATAGTGGTCACAACGCCATTATTGGTATTCAGGCTGACTCCCCAGACAAGCCTGTGCAGTATGCCGTCATTGATAATGGCAAAATGACGTTGTACTATGATTCGCAGATGGCTAATCGTTCGGGGGTGGGAAAATGGACAAACTACAGGGCAGACGTGACCGAATGTGTTATTGACTCATCGTTTGCCGACAATAAAATTCAGTCATTGCATGGATATTTTTACCTGTTCACAAAAATGAAGTCCGTCAAAGGATTAAACAATCTGAATACCTCCATGGTGACAGATATGAGCGAGATGTTTAAGGGTTGCGTTAGCCTAACAAGCCTTGACATGAAAGGAGTCAAGACTAACAAAGTGACGAATATGAGCAGTATGTTCTATAACTGTCAAAACCTCAAGGAGCTTGACTTGGGCGACATGAAAACGGACAAGGTGACAGACATGAGCAATATGTTCTACAATTGTACTGGTTTGGAGAGCCTGGACGTCAGCGGATTCAACACAAGGAAAGTAACAGATATGAGTAGCATGTTTGCCAGCTGCTCTGGCCTGACAAACCTTAACATCAGCGGATTCAATACCATAAATGTGACAAACATGGCTGCCATGTTCAACAATTGCGTAAGCTTGACAAATCTGGACGTCAGCGGACTCAATACGGTCAACGTCAAGAGCATGGGAAATATGTTCAATAGCTGTTCGGGATTGACAAGTCTGGACGTCAGCGGATTCAAGACGGATAACGTTAAGAGCATGGGCTATATGTTCAACAATTGTTCCAGATTGACAAGTCTGGACCTGAAAGGATTCAAGACGGACTATGTGATAGACATGGGATTTATGTTCCACGGCTGTTCTGGTCTGACAAGCCTTGATGTCAGCGGATTCAAGACAGACAGTGTGAGGACTATGTGGCACATGTTTGATGGCTGTTCTAGTCTGACTGAACTCGACGTGAGCGGATTCAGGACGGGAAAAGTGACAGATTTGAATACCATGTTCAACAACTGCTCTGGACTGACAAGCCTTGATGTCAGCGGATTCCAGACAGATCACGTAACGGACTTGAGCAGTATGTTCGCCGGTTGCAAAAACCTGACAAGTCTTGACTTGAGCAACTTCAAGACAGACGAGGTGATTTTCATCAATAGCATGTTCTGGGGAGACGAACATTTATCGACCATTTATGTCAGTGACAAGTGGAATTTGCCAAAAGTATGGTCATCTGGCGGAATGTTCAATGAGTGTACCAGTCTTGTAGGCGGTGCAGGAACTACTTACAATGCAAACCATACCGATGTCATGTATGCCCGCATAGACAAAGGGCCCAGCAAACCAGGCTATCTGACCTATAAAGATCCTGCAGGTATAACGAAAATCAAAACTACAAAAGGCATCAGGGATATCTACACGCTCGATGGTAAGAAAGTGGCCAAGCTACAGAAAGGATTAAACATCATCCGAACAAATGATGGTAAAGTAAGTAAGAGAATGGTCAAATAAGTAACGAACTTGACAGCTTATTTCGTGCGTTGCCTTTTAATGATACTGTAAGCCGTATAGATTCCCAATTCACCCGCTTTCGATAGGTCAGCAATAGCTTCGTCCTGCTGTTTCAAAGCTAATCGGGCCAGCCCACGGTTGTAATAAGCCTCGGCCAGATTTGGGTCAAGCTGGATGGCACGCGTATAGTCCTCGATAGCATGCTGGAACTCGATGCAACGAACGTAGGCGTTGCCTCGGTTGTAATGCAGATAGGCATTGGCTGGTGCCAGATTGATGGCTTGCGTCAGGTTTTCCAGCAGGTGTGCCGTCATCAGCGGAACGTCTGTACTGTCCTGCTGAGCCTGGATAATGGCTTGCAACCATAGGGAGATGACGGATGTAGGATCGCGCTGGATATAAGGCGTGGCATCCTTGATAGTGCTCTCGCCACAGACGATGTAGAGTTGCTGGTCGGGGGGCAACACACGATTCAACGAGTCTACCTGACGGTCATAGGCGATGTATTGCTTGACAGCACTCTGCTGACGTTGTGTAGACAGTACATACATGGGCTGATAGTCCATGCCGACCTTCTGGTTCTGAACCTTTCCGCGATAGGCACTCTGATACTCCTGCTGAGATTCTTCCTCGTCAGCCATCGCCAACTGGTTGTATTTCTCGATATCCTCGTCGCTACGCTTACGCATCTGTTTTTTCGACAGGCGCGGCTGTTTACCGAAACGCTTGTCGATTTGTGCTTTCAGAATACGGAACTCGTCCAGTTCGGCCTGCTTCGTCATACCCAGTTTACGATAACATTGCGCACGCTGGTGCAAACCCGTCCAGAAGTTCGGATACTCGTCGATAACCTTGGAATAGTCACGAATAGCCGCACGCGGGTTGCCAGTCTGTTCCAACAGCAATGCGCGGTTATAGAGCGCCATGAGGTTGTCGGGTTCCAGCTTCAGTACGAAATCGAAGTCGGTAATGGCTCGGTTGTCGTCGCCCACCTGAGCACGTAACAGGCCTCGGTTGTAATGGCCGAGGAAGTTGTTAGGATCGAAATCGAGTGCAGAATCATAGTCGGCCATCGCACCACGCAGATTGCTTTGGTTAAAGCGGGCCATAGCGCGATTGATATACAAGCCTGCCTCCTTAGGCAACAGGTGGATGGCCTTGTCAAGGAATCCCTCAGCCTCCTTCCATTCCGAACGAGCCAACGCAATACTGGCACGTTGTGCCCATACGCCACCGTTATAGGCATCGAGCTCTACACTCTTGTCGAGGGCACTGATGGCCTTGGCGGTATCCTTTAACTGCAGATAGGCTTCGGCCTGCATGGCGGGAACACGTGCATTCTTGCTCCAACGGGTTGCCATAGAGTCCAAATCCTTCAAAGCGCCCTCGTAGTCCTTCTGCTGAATACGACACAGCGCGCGATTGTGCCACAGTCCCTGTGCCTCAGGGTCATAGCGTAGCGCTGTGTTATAATCGCTGATAGCTGACTCAAAGTTCTTCTGCTGAATACGACAAAGTCCGCGCAGCTCATAACTGCCTACAATATAAGGATTGCGCTCGATGGCCTCAGAGCAGTCACGTTCGGCTCCTGCATAGTCGTCGAGATAATATTTAGCCACAGCCCTATAGAACCAAGGTTCGTAGAGATAGGGCTTGGCGGAAATAGCCTGATTAAAGTATTGGATGCTCAGCACATAGTCTTCGTAATAGAGCGCTGAACGTCCTATCATCACCAGTCGGTCGGTGTTGAACTGAGCTTTTAAAGGTAAAAAGGTAAAAAGGTAAAAAAGTAAAAGACCTATCAGCCTCCCACCTTCAAACCTACCAAGACCATCCTTTTCACTCATCTTTTTACCTTTTTACTTTTTTACCTTTTTACTTTTTTACCTCCTCACCGGTTTAGTCTTGTAGCCACAGCGGTAACGACCCAAAGTCAATGCCTTCAACTTGCTCTTGATGAGTTGTTTACGCAAGGCCGAGATGTGGTCAATAAACATCTTTCCGTCCAAATGGTCGAACTCGTGCTGCATCACACGGGCCAGGTAGCCCTCAATCCATTCGTCGTGATGCTGGAACTGCTCGTCGTCCCACTCCACATGGATGCGCGTGGGGCGCACGACCTTCTCATGGATGGCAGGCAACGACAGGCAACCCTCCTCACTGGTATCGGTATTCGAGTCGTCAACCTCGATAATATGCGGGTTGATGAACACCTGCTTGAATCCTTTGTATTCCGGCATATCCTCAGAAAGCACGTCAAGGTCGATGACCGACAGTCGGATGGCACGACCTATCTGCGGTGCAGCCAGTCCGATGCCTTCGCTTTCAGCCAGCGTCTCCCACATATCGGCTATCAGTTGCTTCAATTCGGGATAGTCAGGTGTAATGTCTTCAGCCACCTTTCTCAAGACTGGCTGACCATATATATAAATAGGTAAGATCATTCTAATTGAGAATTGAAAATTGAGAATTCTTTGACCTAAAGGTACAAAGCGTTTAAAAACGATTAGAGAATTATGATTACTTACGAGAGCGGAGGTAGTCCTCCAGAATAATTGTGGCGGAGACTTCATCGACCAGCGCTTTGTCCTGACGGGCCTTTTTCTTCAGGCCAGCGTCCAACATGGCCTGATGGGCCAACACGGAGGTAAAACGCTCGTCGTAATATTCGATGGGGATATCAGGGCGTTGCTTGCGCCAACGGTTCACGAACTGCTGGACGCGTGCCAGATTCTCACTGGGCTGTCCGTTGGGTTGACGAGGCTCGCCAATGACGATTCGCTCAACCTGTTCACGGGCCACATACTGCGTCAGATAGTCGTATAATTCATGAGTAGCTACCGTACCCAACCCGCCTGCAATCAATTGTAGCGGGTCGGATACAGCCAGCCCCGTTCGTTTCTTTCCGTAATCTATTGATAATATACGTGCCACTGCTTATTTGGCATAGAGCAACCAAGCACCGGGGTACTTCTCCTGCAGCGAAGCTCGGCTTGCAGCAGCCTCACTCTTCGTGGCAAATGTCGTAGCAATAACACGATACATGGCAGGTTCAACATTCTTGTTGACCACCACCTGGGCGTTATAACCCTGCTGCTTCAACGTCTGCTGCAGTCCCTCGGCATTAGCTTTCAAAGAGAAGGAACCTACCACAACGCTGAAGTTGTTCAGACCGTCACCGTTGACAACTGATACAGTCTCCTGACGAACCTGTACGTTATCACCATTATCCATAACCTGAGTATTATCAGCGGCTTTCTCCTGCAACGGAGTGACCACGGCGGCCTCTTTCTGCTCTACCACTGCAGCCTGCTGTTCGGCAGCCTGCTGTTCAGCCTGCTGGCGCTGCTGCAATTCCTCTTGCTGTTTAGCCTTCAGATATGCCTGTTTGTAGGCACTCTCGCTCGATTTACAACTTGTGAAAGCCATTGCTGCGCATACTGCTGCGCAAATTAAGGTGTACTTTTTCATACTTTTGTTTTATTCTTTTATACTATGAAATTATTTGTTGTTCCTAAAAAACAGCGCAAAGATACGAAATATACATCAAATTGAGAAAAAAAGGTGCGTAAAGTTTGTTAATTTCGAAAACTTTCCGTATATTTGCCTGCGGAAACTTGTTTTACTTATTAAAATTATTAAATATTATGAGAAGTTTAGGTTATTTAGGCGCTTTTTTAGGCGGAGCATTAGCAGGAGCAGTGCTTGGACTTTTGTTAGCCCCCGAAAAGGGTGCAGACACCCGTGTTAAGATTACAGATGCTGTCGATGACTTCATGAAGAAGCACAACATCAAGTTAAGTCGTAAACAGGTGAGCGATCTCGTCGACGATATTGCCGAGGCAGCTCCCGAAGTTGAAGCATAACGATTGTAATACTCAAGAAACAAGATGTTGTCAAGTGACAAGAATGTAGAGTCCATCGCACAATTGGTGGAGTCTGTCAAGAATTACGTCGGGCTTCAGGGCGAGTACCTGAAGCTTGACGTCATCCAGAAGATAGTTCGTTTGGTTACAGCGCTTACGCTTACCATCGTACTGCTTCTATTAGGCATTGCCTTTTTATTCTATCTCTCCTTTGCCTGCGTCTATTGGCTCGAACCGCTGACGGGCACTGCGTTTGCCTTTTTCCTCGTAGCCCTCTTTTTTCTGGCGCTTCTCATTCTCGTCTACTTCAATCGCAAAGCGTGGATTGAACGTCCACTTGTCAGTTTCCTGGCTGACGTGCTACTCAATTAATCTCTCAATTCCTCATTTTCTCATTCTCTCAATTTCTCAATGGCATACAGTTCTCTCGCAGAAATACAGGCACGTAAGGACGAGCTGAAGGATGAAATTCATCAGCAGTCAGGGCAAATCAATACGCTATGGCGCGCTTTGACGGCTCCTCAAGAATCCAGTAGCAAAGGGGAAATCGTTGCGCATCTGGTTTCTAACAGCATCACCGCAATTGACGGCTTTCTATTGATGCGCAAACTCATGAAAACCTACGGCCACATCTTCGGACGGAAGAAGCGCAAATAATACCATTTCAAATTACTACCACCTGACCGTCAAATGCCATTTGGATATTTGAAGGCAATAGTCTGTTGACATCATCGTGACGAGGCATATCGTGGCTACTGTGAATGAGCCAAGTCTGAGGGGCTGCAATGTGCTGAGCGAAACTAACGGCCTCGTCAAGGGTCTGATGAGAGTGGTGCGGTAACGGACGCAAAGCATTGACCACCAACACATCACAATGTTCGGCATAAGGCACCTCTTCAGGAGCCATGGACTTCATGTCGGTGATGTAAACTAATGAGGGACGATGGCTGAGGGATGATGGCTGAGGGCCTACTTCAGACTTCTGACATCCGACTTCTTCAATGCGATAGCCGAGGATGGGTAGAGCGTGGTGCATGACCTGGAAAGGCGTGATGTGGAAGTCGCCAATGGTAAAAGGCTCGTGAGGATGAATCTCATGAAGTTGAATAGCTGGCACACCAGGATAACGATGTTCAGCAAAGCAATATGGCAACATCTGAAGCATCCCCTCACGGGCAATAGGGTCAGCATAAACGTTGATTTCGCCAAACTGGCAATAGGGACGGATATCGTCCATACCACCCATGTGGTCGTAGTGTGCATGCGTGATGAGTATGCCATCGATACGACGGAAAGGGTGTGGCATGATCTGCTCCCGGAAATCAGGTCCGCAATCGATGAGCAGCCGAGTACGTTCCGTCTCGATGAGAGCAGAACAGCGCAGACGCTTATCATGAGGGTCTGGGCTAGTGCATGTGTGGCACTGACAGCCAATGGTTGGGACGCCACAGGATGTTCCGGTTCCTAAGAAAACAACTTTCATTTCAATTTAAACAACAACTTGAACATCAGAAAACAACTTAGGACAACTTTATACAATATTGACTTCGGGAAGGATGCTGATGCCGAATTTCTCGTAAACATCATGGCGAATCGTCTCGCACAGGCCGACAACCTCCTGACCTGTGGCGCCACCAAGATTAACAAGGACAAGTGCCTGCTTATCGTGAACACCGGCACGTCCGAGCGACTTGCCTTTCCAACCACACTGTTCAATCATCCAGCCTGCAGGAATCTTTTCATGCTGGGCATCGACCGTATAATGAGGCATCTGCGGATACTGCGCTGCCAGTTCTTCATACTTCTGACGGCTGACTACCGGATTCATAAAAAAGCTGCCTGCATTGCCCTGCAGCTTAGGATCGGGCAGTTTGGCATTACGGATGTCGATGATGACCTGGCGCAACTGCTGGGGTGTCGGTTCTACGATGCCCCGACGCTCAAGTTCGCTACGGATGTTGCCGTAATCGAGACGTGGTTGAAAGCTATCGGAAAACTCATAGACAACCATTGTAATCAGAAAACGATTCTTCCACTCCTGCTTAAAGCGACTCTGCCGATAACCATATTGACAGTCTTCACGGTCAATGACGCACAGGCGTCCTGTGGCTATCTCAATGGCATGAACCTCCCGAATAAAGTCCTTTGCCTCAGCGCCATAGGCTCCAATGTTCTGAACAGCAGAAGCTCCCACATCGCCAGGAATGAGTGACAAGTTCTCAGCGCCATAGAGGCCGTTTTGCAGGCTAATGGCTACGATATCATCCCACGTTTCTCCGCTACCACATGCCATGCGACAGCCGGCAATATCCCAACCCTTGACAGCCGAGTGTACGACGATGCCAGGGAAGTCGCGCGTCAGCAACAGATTGCTGCCTCCACCTATAATAATATATGGTATTGATGTTTCTCGCAAAATGTTGGCCACCTGCTGGGCCTCAACTGCCGTCTCATACTCAAGGAAACGGGAACAACGGGCATCAATACCAAACGTATTGTGAGCCAACAGACTATAATCTCGTAGGTCTTTCATTCAAGTAGAGAGTTTGGTGAGACGCCAGTTGCCATTATGGCGATGGAAGGTCATTTCAAGTTCCAGACCATTGGCAATACCACGCAACACAAAGAGTTTACTATTGCCCTCCTTACGAGGCTCGCCATAAATAATATTGTATATCATCTTCTTGGGCAACTGCGGGGCAAAAGCCTCCCATGTATCGGGAGTAATGACACCTTCCATCGTAGCAAAATCATCGTCAGGATCAGGACCAATAAAAGTCACCTCGTTGCCCAGATGCTGCAACTGATAGTCGGAACTGTTGGCAAACTGATGGTAGAAAGGCAGGAACGAGGCGTTGTTAGATTTGGCAATAGGAATCGTACGAACCTCAACCAACATCCAGGCACCTTTCAGGCGGCGGAAACAATACTGGCTGACCGTCTGTGACTCAAAGAATATCTTCTCAACAACAGCCTGGCTGACTGACGTATCCTTTACCACCTCCATGTGGCGTTCATTATCAAAGAGTTCGGTATAATAGCCTTGATGCATGAAGAAATGTTCCATCTTCCATTTCTGACGACCAACAGACTCAACCTTGCCATTGGTTACCATACGTAGAGGAAAGAGAATACGTTCCATTTGGAGTTTACGGTTGGCTGCAAAGTTGAACACAAAGTCGTCGAACAACTCATCAGCTGCTTTGGGCATAGGAAGATTGTCCAATTCCAATTCGGCCAACAACGAATCGACAGCCGACATGGTGTCGCGAGCCACAACACTATCAGCTACCTCCTCATCGGTTGCTGTACCAGTCTTGCTTCCTCCACACGAAACAAATATGAGGAGAAAGACCGCCAGCAGAAAGAAATAATGTCTCATGAATTGACTAATTAACTGACTTCTCTCAAATTTTGTGCAAAATTACAAAATAATTTTTAATCTTTCGTCTCTAATCTTTAATTTTTTTGTACCTTTGCATCAAAATTTACGTTTTACACCAAGATTATGATACTTGATAAGATAGACGAACTTCTGAAAGAAGTACAAACACTGAGTGCAAAGAATGCGGAAGAAGTGGAACAGCTCAGACTGAAATACCTGAGCAAGAAAGGCGAGATTACAGCTTTGATGAACGACTTCCGTGAGGTCGCAGCCGACCAGAAAAAGACCGTTGGAATGAAGATTAATGAGTTGAAGACGCTGGCAACAGAGCGCATCAACCAACTACGCGAAGAGGTAGAGACACAGGATACTGGCGAAGAAGCCATTGACCTGACGCGTACACCCTACCCCATCCAACTGGGTTCACGCCATCCGCTGACCATCGTGACCAACGAGATTATAGACATCTTCTCACGTATGGGCTTTGTGTTGGCCGACGGTCCTGAAGTGGAAGACGACTTGCACGTGTTCACGAAGATGAACTTTGCTGCCGACCACCCTGCCCGTGATATGCAGGACACGTTCTTCGTATCGCAGCATCCCAACGATGTCACCAAGAATATCCTGTTACGTTCGCATACGTCGAGCGTTCAGGCTCGCGTGATGGAAAACATGCATACGGAAGACGGCAAGTTGACCGCCCCAATTCGCGTTATTTGCCCAGGACGCGTATACCGCAATGAAGCTATTACAGCCCGTGCGCATTGTTTCTTCCACCAAGTGGAGGGACTATATATAGATAAGAACGTGAGCTTCACAGACCTGAAGCAGGTCTTGCTGTCGTTTGCACGCGAGATGTTCGGACCTGATACACAGATTCGTCTGCGTCCCTCGTATTTCCCATTCACAGAGCCTTCTGCCGAGATGGACATCTCGTGCTTCATCTGTGGTGGCGAGGGTTGTGGATTCTGCAAGCACACAGGCTGGGTAGAGATTCTTGGTTGTGGTATGGTTGACCCCAACGTACTGGAGCAATGCGGCATTGACTCTAAGATATATTCGGGCTATGCCTTCGGTATGGGTGTTGAGCGTATTACCAACCTGAAGTATCGCGTCAGCGACCTCCGTATGTTCTCGGAGAACGATGTAAGATTCCTTAAAGAATTCGAAGCAGCAAACTAAAAAGATGAGTATGAAACTCGCTATCATGACGCAGCCCACCTTCTTCGTAGAAGAAGACAAAATCCTGACTTCACTATTCGAAGTCGGACTGGACAACCTGCATCTGTATAAGCCTGATTCTGAACCCATGTATTCGGAACGACTGCTCACACTGCTGCCAGACGAATACTACTCGAAGATTACCGTACACGACAACTTCTATCTAAAAGAAGAATATAAGTTACACGGCATACATATCGACAACGAGACGACTCCTCCACCAAGTGGCTACAAGGGTCATATCAGTCGTACATGTACGCATCTGGACCTACTCAAGGCTACCAAAAAGAATGCTGACTATGTACTGCTGAAATACATCTTCGACAGTCAGACAGAACCTGACCAGAAGGCTACGTTCACTATGGACGAGCTGAAAGAGGCTTCACGCAAAGGGCTGATTGACAAACATGTATATGCCTTGGGAGGAATGAATCTCGACAATGTGCGTATGGCCAAAGATTTGGGGTTCGGAGGTGTTGTAATTAGTGGCGACCTGTGGAACCGTTTCAATATCCATCAGGAATTGGACTATCAGGCACTGATAGACCACTTTGCCAAAATACGAAAAGCAATAGGATAAAAACAAATCATAAGAGATGAGCACTAACAAAAACTACATGGTGTTTTCAGGTACTGCCACAACGTACCTCGCAGAGAAAATCTGCCAAAGTTTAGGCTGTCCACTCGGAGAACTGCAAATCACGAAGTTCTCGGACGGTGAGTTTGCCGTGTCATACGAGGAAAGTATTCGCGGACGCGACATCTTCTTGGTGCAGAGCACCTTCCCCAATAGTGACAATCTGATGGAGTTGCTGCTCATGATTGATGCAGCCAAACGTGCCTCAGCACGCACCATCAATGCTGTCATTCCCTACTTCGGATGGGCTCGTCAGGACCGCAAGGACAAGCCTCGTGTAAGCATTGGTGCCAAGTTGGTGGCTGACTTGCTGTCAGCAGCAGGAGTCAACCGCGTCATTACGATGGATCTTCACGCTGACCAGATTCAGGGTTTCTTCAATGTTCCCGTCGATCATCTGTATGCCTCGAACGTGATACTGCCCTATTTGCAGTCGCTGAATCTCGACAATCTGGTCATTGCATCACCCGATGTTGGCGGTTCGAAGCGTGCCAACACCTATGCCAAGTATCTGGGCTGTCCGCTGGTATTGTGCAACAAGACACGTGCCCGTGCCAATGTGGTAGCCTCCATGCAGATTATCGGTGAGGTGGAAGGCAAGAATGTGGTGATTATCGACGACATGGTGGATACAGCAGGTACCATTACGAAGGCAGCAGACTTGATGAAGGCTTCAGGTGCTAAGACGGTGCGTGCCTGTGCCTCGCATTGTGTGATGAGCGGTCCAGCCAGCGATCGTGTACAGAACTCAGCCCTTGAGGAGATTGTGTTCACAGACTCTATTCCCTATACCCAGCGCTGTGCCAAGGTTAAACAACTCAGCGTTGCAGAATTATTCGCAGAAACGATTCGCAGAGTCATCAATAATGAAAGCATTTCAAGCCAGTATATTGTTTAGTGCAGCAGTACTTGCACTAACAGCTTGCCACTCCAATACTTATAAAATAAGCGGTGCTGTGGAGGGACTGAATGATGGTGATACTTTGTTTATTACCAATGATTTGCAAACAGGCATCCCAACAGATACGCTCATAGTGAAGGATGGTAAGTTTGAATTGAGCGGCGAGACCGACTCTACCTATCTTTGTATGGTCTACAGTGAGAAGCGCAATGAGTTGAACGCTCCATTCTTTATTGAGCCAGGCAATATCAGCATCAAGTTGGTGGAAACCCCTGGAGCTTCGCGCGTTGGTGGCACAAAATGTAACGAACAATGGCAGGAACTGAACGACTCAGTGATGACCATTGGCAAGGAAATCAACCGTATTGCAGAACATATCTACGGCAATACAGTTGACGAAATGGAGCAGCAAAAGGGTATGGAACAGATTGAAAAGCTGAACCAACGCTTCTCTGCCATTGTCGTAAAGACAACCGAAAAGAATATCAAGAACGAGTTCGGCTACTTCCTGCTGACCTACTATCCAGAAGAGCTGATTGACAATCAGACCCGCATGAAGCTGATTGACAAACTCCCAGATGAAAAGCAGAAGCTTCCTGCCATCCAGGAAATGCTGGCCAATCTGAAACAGGCTTCTGAAAGTGCAGAAGGCATGACCATCAAGGACTTCACACAACCGGGATTAGACGGAACGCCTGTGAGCCTGTTAGGTGAAGTTTCCAAGAGCAAGATAACGGTTATCGATTTCTGGGCATCATGGTGTGGTCCCTGTCGTCAGGAGATGCCATTCATGGTGGAGTTATACGGCAAGTATAAGGATAAAGGGCTAAACATCATAGGTATATCGCTTGACGAAGACAGCGACGCCTGGAAAGCAGCAACCCAACAGCTCAACATCCCATGGGTACAGATGAGCGACCTAAAAGGTTGGGAGAATGCTATAGCCAAGCATTTCTGTGTGACCAGCATTCCTCATACCATTGTCGTCGACCAGCAGGGCAAAATCCTGAAGCGTGGCCTACGTAGTGAGAAGCTGGAAGAATTCGTAGTTGGCCAGCTGAAATAAAATCCACAAATCAGCAAATCACTAATTTTGTTAATACGCAAATAAAAATTAGGTGGCAATCACGAATGGTTGCCACCTATTTTTATAGGATATCAATTGCTTATTGATTATTAGCTACCAACAGGCAACTCAAACCACTTCACATAGCAGAAGTCCTGACGGTGAGGCAGGTTCTTATTGCAGGGATACATACGAATAGCACTCTTGTACTGACCAGCCTGCTTAGGCGAATGCTCAACTTCGAAGGTATAGAGGTTACCCTCTTTCTTCACCATCTGCAACGGCTCAACAGAGAACACGCGCTCATTACCATCCTTGTCAACAGCAACATTTACCTTCTCTAATGCAACGGCATCGTCAAGGCCCTGCTCATTGATGACATAACGGAGGGTGTACTTCACACCTGTTTCGTGCAAGCCAGAAGCTGGAGCTGTTGACTCAGCGCTGACCACGCTGATGGCATCCCAACGCTCAGCAACCGTCTCCTTCCACAGTGCAATATCCTTAGCCAACTGATTATTATTCTTAGAGAGTGCCTTGAAACGCTTAGCCTGCTTTTCATAGAACTTAGAATAATAGTCGTCGAGCTGACGCTTCATAGTGTAGTGAGGAGCAATCTTGGCGATAGAGTTCTTGACAACTTTAATCCAGCCCTTGGAAATGCCCTTCTTGTCCATATCATAGTAGAGAGGAATAATCTCATTCTCAAGCAGGCTATAGATTGTGGCGGCATCGAGCTGGTCCTGATAGCCCTGATTCTGATAAGTACGCTTCTCGGTAAGTGCCCATCCAGCACCCTCACGATAGCCCTCAAGCCACCAACCGTCCTTGACAGACAGGTTGACAACACCGTTCATTTCAGCCTTTTCGCCTGATGTACCAGAAGCCTCGAGCGGACGTGTAGGCGTATTCATCCAAATATCAACACCAGATACCAGACGACGAGCCAGCAGGAAGTCATAGTCCTCGAGGAAGATAACTTTACCTTGGAACTGAGGCATCTGGCTGATTTCGAATATCTTCTTAATAAGTCCCTGACCAGCACCATCGGCAGGATGAGCCTTACCAGCAAAAAGGAAGATAACGGGACGCTCAGGATCATTGACAATCTTGCTGAGACGATCCAAGTCGGTAAACAGCAGATGAGCACGCTTATAAGTAGCAAAGCGACGGCAGAATCCGATAACCAAAGCATTGGGATTGAAACGTTCAAGCAACTTCACCACACGTGAGGGATCACCCTGGTTCTTAAGCCATGTCTCACGGAACTGTACCTTAATATAATCGAACAACTTAGCCTTCAGAGCCTTACGTGTAGCCCAAATTTCCTCATCTGGACAGTTGTAGATACCATGCCAGATTTCCTCGTTCGACTGATCGCTCATGAACTTGGGATCAAAGTACTTAGCATATACGGCACGCCACTCTGCAGCAGCCCATGTTGGGAAGTGAACACCATTTGTTACATAACCTACGTGGTTCTCTTCAGGATAGTAACCCTGCCAGATAGGTGCGAACATCTTCTTCGACACCTCACCATGCAGCCAAGATACACCGTTTACCTCCTGACATGTATTGCAGGCAAAGGTTGACATACAGAACTTCTCACCCTTGTCCTCAGGATTGGTACGACCCATACCGATGAACTCGTCCCAGGTGATGCCCAACTTCTGAGGATAAGCGCCCATATACTTGCCAAACAGACCCTCGTCGAAGTAATCATGACCAGCAGGTACTGGCGTGTGAACAGTATACAGACCACTGGCACGAACCAGCTCAAGTGCCTGATTGAATGTCAGACCGTCCTCAATATAGTCGCACAAGCGCTGCAGATTACAGAGTGCTGCGTGACCTTCATTGCAGTGATAAATATCTTTCTTGATGCCAAACTTCTTCAGCAACAGCATACCACCGATACCCAACAGAATCTCCTGCTTCAAGCGGTTCTCCCAGTCGCCACCATAAAGGCTATGAGTGATGGGCTTGTCAAAGTCAGAGTTCATCTCATTATCGGTATCCAGCAGATAGAGTTTCACGCGACCAACATTCACGCGCCATACGTAAGCATGAACCTGATAGTTGGTATAAGGCACATCAACCACCAAGGGATTGCCGTCCTTATCAAGCTGACGCTCAATAGGCAGAGAGCCGAAGTTCTGCATATCATAATTGGCAATCTGCTGACCATCCATCGACAACGACTGTGTGAAGTAGCCGAAACGATAGAGGAAACCAACAGCGCACATATCAACATTAGAATCAGAAGCCTCTTTCACGTAGTCACCAGCCAACATGCCAAGACCACCAGAATAAATCTTCAGCGCTGAGTGAATACCATACTCCATGCAGAAGTAGGCTACAGAGGGACGCTTTGCATCAGGCTTGACATCCATGTACTTACGGAACAAGGCATAGACGTCATTCACACGTTTCATAAGTGCTTTATCCTTGATAATCTCCTCCTTGCGTGCAAAACTCAGACGCTCAAGGAGCATCACAGGGTTATGCTTCACATCATGGTAGAGTTCAGGATCGAGGTCACGGAACAGGTCACGAGCCTCAAAGTTCCACACCCACCACATATTGTGGGCAATCTCGTCCAAGCACTTCAATTCCTCGGGAAGTGTGGCCTTAACGGTCAACATCTTCCAAACAGGGGCATTTGTGTAATCTGCTTTAATCTTCATACTTATTTGTTTATTATAGGGTTTGCTTTGTTTTTATTCTCTCGTTATTAAGCCTTACGTGCCTCTGCCTTGCGCAGTGCTATATCGTAGGCTTCGTGATAGTATTGGATAAACTCACTCCAAAGGGCTTTCTTCGACAGAGCATCGGCTTTCTTTCGACAAGCATCAATCTGCTTCTGCGACATAGCAGAGAACTGAGCCACCGTGTCCTTAATAGCATCAGCTATCTCAGAGTAGTTATAGTCCGTACGATGAATGACCTTCACGCCATCCTCTATCTCGCCTACATGACCGAACTCTTTATTCGCCCACAGACCGAAGCCAGCCAAATCGGTAGTAATGCATGGCACCTTGAAAGCTATAGCCTCCAACGGTGTATAGCCCCATGGCTCGTAATAGGAAGGATAGACACAGAGATCATTACCCAGCACAATGTCGTAATAGGTCATATTGACAATGCCGTCCTTACCATCCAGATAACAGGGCAGGAATATAACCTTGACATTCTCATCCTTACGATTGTGCATATCGTAGTATTTCATCATGCTGAGCACGTTGTCGTGACTCATATTGTGAAGCCAATGGGTAATCTGAGGTACATCCAATGGCGTATCATAAGTCTGCTTGCTGTTCAGACGCTCCTGCAGATCCTTACGGGGTTCGCCTACCCAACCTGGCACCTCAATAAAGGCAACCACTTTCTTCTTCAAGTCGCGATCGCGCAACAGACGATTCATCGCCTCAACAAAGACATCGATACCTTTGTTGCGGAACTCATAGCGGCCACTGGTAGATACAATAAGCGTATCGTCATCCAGTTGTTCACCTAACAGGGCGTTAGCCACTTCAAGCAGTCTCTTGCGTGCAGCTTTGCGCTTACGTGTGAACTGAGCGCCCTTTGGCACAAAGCTATCGTCGAAGCCATTAGGCAACACCACATCAACGGGTTTGTCAAGCAACTCCAGACATTCCTTGGCTGTAATATCACTGACGGTAGTAAAGCAGTCTACGAACCAGGCAGTCTGTTTCTCAATCGAGTGCTTTGACTCCATGTTCAACTCGCCTGCCATCTGGTCGCCATTATAGGCGAAAAGATAATCGTAAAGCGGCTTTTGGTTACCTGCTATCGAACGTCCGATACTGGTAGCATGTGTCGTAAATATGGTACCAATCTGGGGCAGTTTATTGTTGATATACAAAGCCCCAAGGCCACACATCCACTCGTTGGCGTGGTAAATCACTTTCGTACTAAGGTCGAAGGTCTTGCCTTCGACAGCATACTTGTAGAAGCTCTCTACCACCAAAGCAGCAGCGTACGAAAACATAGAGGCCTCGTCATAGTCGCCATAAGCATGGAGTGAATCTACCCTGTAATGCTCCCACAACCAGCCATAAATCTCATTCTTCTTTTCAAAGAAAGGCTTAAAGTCCACTAAAATGGCTATAGGCTCACCAGGAACAGTCCAACGACCAATCCTTACAGAGAGTCCCTGTTCCTTAGCCTCCCATTGCCACTGGGCAAAAAGCGACTTGTCCTCTTTGAAATACGGACTTTCCCCAACTGTCTTGCTGGGATCATCATCATTTTCCTTCCAGAAGTCAGGACCAATAAAGATGATCCTATCCTTCATTTCTTCCTGTAGTGTCTTTGCGCGCGAAGAAAGTACAGTGTATATACCACCTACCTTATTACATACTTCCCAGCTCGATTCAAAGATAAAATCAGGCTTCATCAGTTCTTTTCCCATATTAATACATGTATTGTTGGGGGCAAAGTTACTTAAAAAAAACAAAAAACTACTATGTTTTTGAATATATTTTTTGTTAAAATGCAGTTTTATTGATATAGATTTAGTAACTTTGCGTCGATAAAAAAGCAAATTCTAACGAAAAAGTAATCTCATGACGCCAAACAAAGTCATATTCAGCGCACTGCTACTACTGCTACCCACCTTGATATGGGCGCAGAAGCAAGGGGAGTCTTTTCGCGCGTACCTTTTTAATAATACATATAATATATATCTTCGCATTAACTTCTACGATCAGGATGTGACAGTTCCCGGACAGGAACTCTACGGAAGACTGCCTGGCTATCTTGGAAAGCTACACAACTCGTTTTGCTGGGTCATCACATCGTGCAAGGTTATAAACGAGAAGAAAGCTGAGCTTCAACTCATCAACGACTTTGGCAGTGAGGACTTAAATGCAACGCTGACCCGCGAGAACGATTCTATCTACATTCTCAAGCAAGGTGCGGGAAGTACGATTAAGGTCCCCAACAATGGAAAGTGGCAAAAGTTGCCTAAAATAGTAGAATTAAAGAGAAAATAACTACATATCATTTTTACAAATTGTAAATTTGTTAATTGTAATTCGTATATGATTTCATTCCCGATAGCAAAGATCAATTTGGGCTTAAACGTCGTAGAGAAGCGCCCGGACGGTTATCACAATCTGCAAACCGTGTTCTATCCTGTTCCCATAAAAGACGCATTGGAAGTACATGTGATGGACGAAGCATTCCCTTCCGACTATGATTGTGACCTGAAGGTTACTAACATCACGATTGAAGGCGATGAACAGCGCAACCTCGTGGTAAGGGCTTATCAGCTATTAAAGCAAGACTTCCCCACCCTGCCCCGCATCCACTCACATCTATGGAAAGGCATTCCCACCCAAGCAGGTATGGGCGGCGGCAGTAGCGACTGCGCCTACATGATGATGTTACTGAATCAACAATTCCAGTTAGGGCTCACTGATGAGCAGCTGATAGAATATGCCGCGAAGTTAGGTGCTGACTGTGCATTCTTCATACTTTCACGTCCTTGTTATGCAGAAGGTATTGGCGAGAAGCTGCAACCTATCGATTTGTCATTAAGCGGATACTATATTGCCGTGGTACGTCCTGACATTCCTGTTCCCACCAAAGAAGCTTTCTCACGCATCCGCCCACACTATCCAGCACAGAACTGTCGTGAAATCGTGATACAGCCTGTAGAAACATGGCGCGATACACTCATCAATGATTTTGAGGAAAGTGTCTTTGCCCTGCATCCAGAGATTGGCAATATTAAACAACAACTATATGACATGGGCGCCACCTATGCAGCCATGTCTGGCTCTGGTAGCGCCCTATTTGGACTGTTCAAGAAACAACCTGACTCCTTGAGTCAGGAGTTTCCCAATATGTTTACTTTCAGTAGTATTCTCTAACGTCTTTAACTCCTTTAGCATTTCCGCATCATCCCTCCAAAAGAGCTGACGTACGAACACGCGACAATGTTTCGGGTGTCATCTGCAAGTAACTGGCAATATACACCAGAGGCGCTCTCAACACCAACTGCGGAGAACGCTTTACCAATTTGGCATAACGCTCCTGAGCTGACTCGAAACGCAGCATATCTGCATGAATCTGAGAGATAATCAGCGATTCTTCCAGTATTTTACGATATAACATCTGAATATTGACATTGCGAACAGCTTCACGCTCCAACGCATTCTTTGGGAGTGCGAACAAGATGGTTGGCTCTAAGGCCTGAATCTGCTGACGAGTAGGTTCTTCCCTAAAGAGACTTTCAATGCTCATAACAATGTTATTCTCCGTCGTCATATACTCGGTTAATTCCTTGCCATTCTTATAATAGAACTGGCGTACCAATCCCTTGGTAACCCAATATATACGATCACAGATTTCACCTTCCTTAAGGATGATTTCACCCTTTTGGAACTTCATAGGCACCAAAATACTTTCCAGCACATCCAGTTCATCGTGCGTCATCGTGCTGTAACGTCTGGCCAGTTCACGTGCCACATCTCTTGTTGTCAGTCCAATTGTCGTCATAAATAATTCTTTGTTATATAGATTTTCAGTTCTTAAATAATTTCTAATCAAGTTTCAACACTGCGAGGAATGCTTTTTGAGGCACTTCCACATTACCAATTTGCTTCATACGTTTCTTGCCTCGTTTCTGTTTCTCCAACAGTTTGCGTTTTCGACTTACATCACCGCCATAACACTTGGCAGTCACATCTTTACGCACCTGCTTGACAGTTTCACGGGCAATAATCTTGGCTCCGATTGCCGCCTGAATGGCAATATCAAACTGCTGGCGCGGAATCAGTTCCTTCAGCTTCTCGCACATGCGACGCCCAAAGGTAACGGCATTATCTGCATGGGTCAGCGTAGACAAAGCATCAACAGGTTCTCCGTTGAGCAAGATATCGAGCTTTATCAGTTTTGAAGGACGGAACGAGTCGATATGATAGTCGAAGGAGGCATAGCCTTTCGATATGGATTTTAGCTTATCGTAGAAATCTATCACGATTTCACCTAAAGGCAGCATAAATCGCAATTCCACACGTCCACCAGATACATATTGCTGATCAATCAACTCACCACGCTTATCGAGACACAACGTCATGATAGGGCCAATATAGTCGGCAGCTGTAATAATGCTGGCTTTGATATACGGCTCTTCAATATGGTCAATCATCGTCTGATCAGGAAGCCCAGAGGGATTGTGCACCTCTTTTTCCTCATGTTGCTTAGTATAGCACATATAGGTAACGTTAGGCACAGTGGTAATAACATCCATATCAAACTCACGATCCAAGCGTTCTTGCACAATCTCCATGTGTAACAGACCAAGGAAGCCGCAGCGGAAACCAAAACCCAACGCCACAGAGGTCTCAGGGACGAAAGTCAACGAAGCATCATTCAACTGCAACTTCTCCAAAGAAGCACGCAGGTTCTCATAGTCCGTCGGATCGATAGGATATACGCCGGCAAACACCATAGGTTTCACCTCTTGGAATCCCTCGATAGCCTTGTCGCAAGGACGCGCTACATGCGTAATAGTATCGCCCACCTTCACCTCCTTGGCATTCTTAATACCTGAGATAATGTAGCCTACTTCACCCGTATGCATCTCCTTTCGGGGAATCATATCCATCTTCAGCACGCCAACCTCATCGGCATCATATTCCATACCTGTATTAAAGAACTTCACTTTATCACCAGGACGGATAGAACCGTTAACGATCTTGAAATAGGCAATAATGCCCCGGAACGAATTGAAGACAGAATCAAAAATCAATGCCTGCAAAGGAGCCTGTTCATCACCCTTCGGATGAGGGATACGCTCTACCACAGCATTCAGGATATACTCAACACCCTCGCCCGTCTTTCCGCTGGCACGGATAATATCCTCAGGATCACAGCCAATGAGATCGACAATTTCATCTTCCACCTCATCAGGCATAGCCGACGGCATATCAATTTTATTGATAACGGGAATAATCTCCAAATCATTGTCAATAGCCAGATAAAGGTTCGAAATAGTCTGTGCCTGAACGCCCTGCGTAGCATCTACCACCAGCAAGGCACCTTCACAGGCCGCAATAGAACGAGACACTTCATACGAGAAGTCGACGTGTCCCGGGGTGTCAATCAAATTAAGTATATATTTCTCACCCTTGTACATATACTCCATCTGAATGGCGTGACTCTTGATGGTAATACCACGTTCACGCTCCAGATCCATGTCGTCCAACATCTGTCCTTCCGTCACCTGGATAGTCTTTGTAAACTCCAGCAGACGGTCGGCCAACGTCGACTTTCCATGGTCGATATGTGCTATGATACAAAAGTTTCTTATATGATCCATTTATTATAATTCTCTTTTTAAGGTGCAAAGATAAGAAAAAAAAATGAGTTCACCAAAATAATAGCGAAAAAAGCAGCAAAACGTTTGGTAGTACAAAACTTTTTTACTATCTTTGCATAAAATTAGCATAACTATGAAAACCATCCAGACTTTCGAAGAATTACACCAGCTTGTCAGCACAAGCGGTAAACACCGACGCATCGTAGCTGTCAAACCTGAAGACGAAGCTACCTGTGAGGCACTTCGACAGGCCGAGGAAGAAGGGCTGGCTGATATCATCCGTATACACGACGACCTACCTGAAAGAGCAGCAGAGAAAGCCGTTGCCCTCATCCGTCGAGGCGATGCCGACGTACTGATGAAAGGTCTGATAGGTACCGATATCCTTCTACGCGCTATTTTGAATAAGGTTTCCGGACTATTACCCGAAGGACGGGTACTTTCCCATCTTTCTGTCGCAGAAATCCCCACCTATCCGAAGCTGCTATTCTTTACTGACGTTGCCGTCATCCCCTATCCCACTCAGAAACAGCGAATTGCTCAGATTCAGTATGCAACTCACGTTTGTCATCAGATGGGTATTCGTGAACCACGCATCGCACTCATCCATTGCGCTGAACACGGAGGACGACAGTTTCCTTTCGTCGATGGCTACCAAGATATCAAACGGATGGCTGCTGCTGGAGATTTCGGACGTTGCATCGTGGACGGTCCGATTGACGTCAAGTCAGCCTGTTCATTACAAGCCTTGCAAGCAAAAGGAATCATTTCTCCACTGAATGGCGAGTCCGATGTTCTTATCATGCCCGATATAGAGGCTGGCAACGCCTTCTATAAGGCCATGACACTCTTTGCTAAAGCCCGCACAGCAGGTATCTTATGGGGCACTCAGTGTCCTGTTGTTGTTCCTTCGCGAGGTGACAACGCCGAAGCCAAATTCAATAGTATCATTTTTGCATTAGCATGCCTATGAGAATATTAGTAGTCAATCCTGGCTCGACATCCACTAAGATGGCAGTCTACGAAGAGGAGAAACCTATTCTGCTACGCAACATCACCCATACCGCAGAAGAGTTGGCACCTTTTGATGCCATCACCGAACAGCAGGATTTCCGTCGACAACTGGTGCTCGACGAACTTCAACGTTCTGATATACCATTGGAATTTGATGCCGTCATTGGTCGCGGAGGACTCGTAAAGCCTATAGCCGGTGGTGTCTACGAGATTAATCATCAAATGATTGAAGACACGCTTCATGGCTGCGTCATGCACAATCACGCCTGCAACTTAGGTTGCTTGATAGCCTACGAAATCGCAGAAACAATCAACACCCAACAGTTAACGGCAAAAAGCCAAAAGCCAAAATGTCGCGCTTTCATTGCTGACCCTGGTGTTGTCGACGAGTTGACACCTTTAGCCCGCATTAGCGGCAGTCCGCTGATGCCACGCATCTGTATATGGCATGCACTCAACCAACGCGCCATTGCACGTCGTTACGCTCGTGGCATTGGACGTGAATACGAAGATCTCAACCTGATTATCTGTCATTTAGGAGGTGGCATCAGCGTTGCAGCTCACGAACACGGACGTGCTATTGATGCCAACAACGCCCTGGATGGCGAAGGTCCATTCTCTCCGGAACGCGCTGGTTCGCTTCCTGCTGCGGACTTGATTCGATTGTGCTACAGCGGCAAATATACCGAAAAACAATTACTGAAAAGAATTGCTGGTCAGGCTGGCCTGACAGCACATCTGGGCACGAACAACATGCGAGAAATCCTGCAGCGCATCAAGAATGGCGACGAAAAAGCCCAGCTCTTAGTCGATGCCATGCTCTATCATACGGCCAAACAGATTGCCTCCGA
>JAEEGK010008689.1_pt1 | contig 23907 bp, 15 predicted proteins | sample 8958771 | NCBI WGS metagenome assembly JAEEGK01 (sample SAMN16246547, study PRJNA631951) | gut metagenome | biome: gut microbiome; feature: rumen; material: SC-attached | host: Bos | place: Iran: Karaj | collected 2018-10
AAAATAGTTTATTTATTGTGGTTATATTTAAATTTAAATTTAGATATTTATTTCATTCAAAAAATAAATTTTTAGAATAAAAAAATTTTAAATCATTTATTAATATATTTTTATATTTAAATTTCATTCTTTTTCAAATGATTAATTCTAAAATTTAATAAAATTAAACTAAAAATTCAAAAAATAATAGATCCTGATAATTACTTTTTATCTTTTTAACCAAGAATGGATTTTCATGGAGGAATTTTTTGAACTCTTATGGGTTATTGTCTTAGAATTCAATTAGAAAATTAATAATTATTAAATATTTTTTTCTTTTTTTAACATCTTTTTTGATTTTTCGTTGAATATTGAAAAAAATAAATAAATATTGAAAAAAATAAATGAAATAATTATTTATACAAGAAAAAATTGGATATGAAAAAATAATTAAATAACATTAAAAAAATATCAACAAATAAAATGGGAACAAAATGTACAAATTGTTTGTTAGAAAAAAAAGATAAAATGCAATGTGATTTATCTAATAATTTAATAAATGAAACAATAAAAGCTACAAGTCATGATATAAATTCACTTACAGAAAATCAAAATAAACAACATGATTATCATAATATAAAATTTTTAAAATATAATCCAAAAAATTCTCAAAGAATAAATCCAATCCAAATAACTCAATTAAATAAATATATTAGAGGATATTTATTTAGAAAAGAATACAAAAAATATTTAAAAAATAAATTAATAGAAAATTCAAATGATTTATATTCCTTATTTTTAAAAAAATATTCTCAAAATGAAAAAGTAAATAAAATATTATATTCTCAAAATCCAACAATAATAAATTTACTTACATTAAATTATAAAGACTTTTACAATGAAAATGAAAATGAAAATCCAATAATAAAAATAGAAAATTCTTTAAAATCAATAAAAAAATATCGTAATTCCTTAATTTTTAAATATCCAGATAATAAATTAATTTTTAATGATATAAACCAATGTATAACAAATGTAGAATCAGTATATAAAGGAGAAGTAGATTTAATAACAAATAAAAAATGTGGTAAAGGAGAATTAATATATAGAAGTGGAGCACAAAAATTTGGTACTTGGATTAATAATGAATTTAAAGGTTGGAATAGATATATTGATTTCAATGGAATATTATATTTAGGTTATTTTAATAATAATGAATTAAATGGAAAAGGAATTAAATTCCAAATTGAAAAAAATAAACTTTATAAAGGTGATTTTATAAATAATATAAAAGAAGGTTATGGAATTGAAGAAAGTGAAGGAACAAAATATGAAGGTGAATTTAGTAATGATAAAAAAAATGGTAAAGGTAAAATTTTGTTTAAAAATGGAGATATTTATGAAGGTAATTTTGAAAATAATAAATTTAATGGTGAAGGACATTATATTTGGAAAAAAAATGGACATGAATATATTGGAAATTATTTAAATGGACAATTTAATGGAAAAGGATTTTATAAATGGAGTGAAAATGAATATTATAAAGGAGATTATAAAATGGGAATTAAAGAAGGAAATGGAGAAGTTAAATATCCTAATGGAAAAAAATATATTGGTCCTTTTGTTAATGGGAAATTAAATGGAATTGGTATATTTGAAGATGGGAAAGGAAATAAAGGAGAAGTTGAATTTGTGAATGGAAAAATTAATAAAAATTATAAAATGAAGAAAAAATATATTGTAAAGTAAATTTTGTTATGTATGTTTTATGCATTTTTAATATTTTTAAAATATAGATTTTATTTTTTTGATTTTGTTTTTTTAATAAATATTTTTTTAATATTAAATTTCTTTTAATTTTTGAAAACCCAAAAATATATAAATAATAAAAAAATAAAATTGTTAAATCTAATTGCAATAATTATCAGTTTTAAGTAAAACAGATTTGTCACTAAAAAAATTAATTTTCATAAGTAATTTTAATATAATATTATTATATATTTATTTAATTTTTTATTCATTAAAGAAATTTATTATCTTCATCTAATCTAAATTTTCTGAAAATTAAATTAATAAATTTTAAAATCTTTAATTAATTTGAAATTTAATAATATAAAATCTTAAAAATAAATCTAAAGAACTATAGAATAATTAGAATTTCTATTATTATTTAAAGAATTATATCTTAAAAAAATTATATAGTTAAAATATTCTAAAGTTTTGTTTAGTTAGTTCTAACAATATTAATTATCTTTATTTCCTAAAAATTAAAGGTTCAAACTTAATTTATAAAAATATGTTAAATTAATTTTATATAGAAGTAGAAAAAAATATTCATGAAAAAAAAGTAAAAAAAATTTTTTTTATGGATTAAACTCCAAATACACACAGTAAATTTTTGTTGTATATTAGGAAATCTGGCAGAATTAACTATAATTTGGAAGTAATACTTAAAAATATAAATATTATAAATATTTGAATAAAAAACATCTTCTGATATTTCCCATTGTTATTCTATAATGTTAGATATTTTATTGAGATTTTCCTATAATTTCAATCATAGTAATCTAAAAACTTTATTTATTTATCAAAATTTGAATTTCTATGAATTTCTTATGTTTTAAAAAAATATATTTGAAAAATGCATATTTTAAAAATTTAAAATAAATATATACTTAATTTTAAAAAATATTTATTATATAATTATTTAATCTTATTCATTTTTATCTTCATTTTCATTATTTTCTTTTTTACCACTAACATTATTATCTTGATTAAAAAAAAATCCAATTCCAGGAATTTTATTAACAAAATAAAAAATATTCCAAATACTCTCAACTTTTTTTTTTTCTTCAGGACTTACAATAATAATATCATTATCATTATTTTCAGATTTTTTTTCTTCATTACTTTCATTTTTATTATTTTCTTCAATAATATTATATTGTTCTTTTTCATTATTATTTTCATTATTTTCATTTAATTCACTAACATCTAATTCTTCAAATCCGAAATTTTCTTCTATTGATTTAGTTTTAATTTTTGAAATTTCATTCACAGGATCATATTCTTGTTTATAAATAATTTTTTCTTCCATTCCTTTATTTTCATCCTTTTTAAATTTTATAGATTTATTTATTAAAGCACTCATATTTAAATCTTTAATTTCTATTGTGTTTTTTTTTTCATTATAACAAAAACTCTCTCTTATTATTTCAGCAGTTTTTTCATTAAATTCAATTATTATAATAATATTATTTTTTGAATTATAATTTAATAAATCTTTATATTCATTTTCATTATTAAAAAAACGATATTTTTCTTTTTCTTTAAATTTAAAAGTTAAATTTTTTAAACAATCTTCTGGAGTTATTTGAAGTTGATTTGAAAGTGTTTTTATAAAATCTTTAAAATTTGAAGGAATGTTAAATGAATGTCTTTGACCATATATATCTATTGTTATTTTTTTTTTCTTTATCCAGTCTAACATTTTTTAATTTATATTATTTTTTCTTTTATTTTTTTATAACTTTTATTTTATTTTTTTAATACAATAAATTAAGAAGGAAAATATATCCAAAGAATAAAATAATGTTTTTGATAATTTAATAAACATTTAATTATTTTAAATTTGATATATATTTCATAATATTTTATTACAAAATAAAATTCAAATGATTTTCTTAATCTTTAATATAATATAAAAATTAAGTTATTTTATTTTTAAATTAAAATTATTTAAACTCTTATTATTTATTCTATGACACTAAAGTGTTCATTAATTATATTTAAAATCATTCGAAATTTCCTCAAATCTTTGTTTTATATATTATAATTTTATTATTATTTAGATTAATTTAAATTTGTTTTTTAATCTTTAATTGATGGTTTTTTATATTAAAACAAACTAATTTTTATAATTTTTAATTACATATTAACTAATAAATAATTAATTAAATGGGAAATCAAATTAACAATATTAGTAAAATTTGTTGTGACAAAAATATAAATAACAAAAACTTAGATAATGACAATAGAGTAACATTTTTAAATACTACTAAAAAACCTTTTGAAAAAGTTCAATCAATTAATTCAAATTTTAATACCAATATATTAAATTCGAACATAAATGCTTTAAACTCAAAATCAAAAGAAAAATCTCCTAAAGAAGAAAAAATAACAGCTTATTCAACAGCAGCAATAAGTAAAACAGTTTCAAATATTAATTTAAAACAAGTTAATTTAATTAAAATTCCTAAAACTTATTTTGATAAAGAAATGATAATTACAAAAGAAGCAATAGATGAAAATATATGTAAAATACAAAGATTATTCCATAATAATTTAATTAAAAAAAATAAAAAAATATCAGAAAGAGAAGAATCCTTTTTAAAAAATAAAAATATTGTAAGAGCACATAGTGGAATTCCAAATGAAATAACAGAAACAATAGAAAGTGATATGAAAGTAAGTGAAGAACCAAATTTTAATCAATCATCATGTAGACATAACTCAAAAAAAAATATAACAATAAGTAGTTTTCATCAAAAATCTTCATCATCATTTTATTCGAAAATAGATTATAATGATTTATCTACAGAACCAAAAGGTTATTTTCTATATAAGAAAAAGAATTATGATTATATAGGAAATAGAGATTCAAAAGGAAAAAAAAAAGGATTTGGAATGATAATATGGAGAGATGGAAGTATAATAAAATCTAATTTTAAAAACTCCAAAATAAATGGTTATGGTATTTTCAAAGACAGTCAAATTAATAATGGAATTTTTTATGGATTCTATAAAGATAATATTCCCAATGGATATGGTTATTATATAAAAGAGAATTTAAAATTAGAAGGTGATAATTGGGAAAAAAATAATTTAAATGGTATTGGAATGGAAATTTGGAATGATGATAATTTTTATCAAGGTGAAATGTATAAATGTGAAAAAAATGGAATTGGACTTTATAGATGGCCTGATGGTACATTATGCTTAGGAGAATGGAAAGAAAATAAATTAAATGGTTATGGAATAATGAAATACTCAGATGATTCAATATATGTAGGTCAATTTAAAAATAATTTAATGGATGGTTATGGTGAATTTTTATGGGGTGATGCTGAATATTATTGTGGTTATTATATTAAAGGAATTAAAGAAGGTTTTGGGATTTATGTTTGGAATTTTGATAAACTGTGTTGTTATGTTGGTTTTTGGGAAAATGGAAGACAAAATGGAGTTGGAATTAAAATTATTGAAGGAGTTGAAAAATATGGAGTTTTTAAAGATGGAAGAAAAACCAATTCTTTGAATGGTTCTTGGGAAATTGAAGATTATTTGAGAAGTGAACAAGTTAAATATAAAAAATTTTTAACACAAAATATTAAATCTTTAATTAAGTATATTGTTGGTTTGAAGAAAGGAGATATTTTAGTTGAAAATTCATTTACTTTAAAATAAATTATGTTTATTTTGTTTTTTTTAATTATTATTTTTGTTGTATAGATATGTTAAAAGGAATTAAATTATGTTATATATAAATATTAATTAGAACAATTGTATTGTAATTTATCTTTTAAATTAAATAAGATATTAGATAATCAATAAAAATATAAAGAAAGAAATAATCAAAACATTATTTAAATGATTAAAAAAAAATTATTAAATAATGAATTTAATTAAATTATCAGTTTCCAAAAAAAAATTAAAAAATAATAAATAAAAATGCAACAACCAAATCAACAAGAAAATCAAGAAAAGAAAAACCGTCGTCAAAAAGAGACTCAAGAAGATCGTTTAGATAAAATAGAAATAAAAGGAAATGAAAAAGCTCGTTTAACATATGTATTTAATAAGCTTTGCTCCTTAGAAGCAGAACCAAGTTCCGATGAAGATTCAAAGGAAAAATTATACAAGAAAAAAATAGAAGAAAAAGCAAAAGCAAAACAAATGAAAATTCCAAAATCAAACTTTAAAAGCAAAATAATGGAAAATTCAAAAAAAAAGAAAAAATTTAAAGATGATGATGATGAGAAAAGTGAAGATGAAGAGAAAGAGAAAAAAAAGAAGAAAAAAAACAGAAAAAAATTTTCAAAAAAAGCATTAAGGAAAGTAATAAGAACATTATGTGATGAATATCCAAAAGATGATTTAGATACAATGATTTGGGAAGCAGATCAAAATTTAGATGGTTATGTTTCTGAAAAAGAATTTGAAAACTTATATAAAAAATGTGTAAGTGATGAAAAGCAAGAAGAAGCAAAAAAATTATATTATTTAGTCCAATTTCTTATGTATGATAAAGATGAAAAACATAGTATTACTGTTGAAGATACTTTAGAAATTTTATGTGCTAGATATCCTAATAATGTTGATCAAGCTATTGATTCTATTTTTGACGTTGATACTGGAGAAAAAGATGCAAAGGGAAGACCTAAAAAAATTAAGAAAGAAACTATTAATTATATTGAATATAAAGAAAAAATGCATGGTCTTTCTATGGAGAAAAGGAATGAAATTAGTAATGCTAAGAAAATTTTCTGTGATAAACTTAAAGATGAAGCTTTAGAAAATATGAAAAATAAAAAATATGCAAGTTAAGCTATTAAAAAACAATTTTATTATTTTTATTTGAAGAAATTGAATTTTTTTTAAAAAATTTATTAAAAAAAAAAAAATGAATTCTAAATTTTCAAGAGAAATTTTAAAAAAGCAGCTTCAAGAATGTATGCGTCAATCAGACTTAGGATTTTCAGTAGGTTTGATAGATGAAAATGATATATATAAATGGACAGTATGTTTCACAGGACCAGAAGACACAATATATGAAGGGGGTTTCTTTAAAGCAATTCTTACTTTCCCAGAAGACTTTCCTCAAAATCCTCCAGAAATGAAATTTATCACTCAAATGTGGCATCCAAATATATATAAAGATGGGAAAGTTTGTATTTCTATTTTACATCCTCCTGGAGTTGATAATATGAATGAATTAGAAAAAGCTGAAGAAAGATGGAGACCTGTTTTAGGAGTTGAACAAATTTTAATTTCTGTAATTTCTATGCTTAATGAACCTAATTGTAATTCTCCAGCTAATGTTGATGCCAGTGTTATGTTTAGGAAAAATAGGAAGGAATATGAAAAAAAAGTTAAACAATTAGTTATTAAGTCTATGGATGATTATTAATTATTTTATTTTTAAGTTTTTCAAAGTTATTATTTATTCTTTTCAATTTATATTTTGTCTTTTGAATTTTATATTTTTTTTTCAATTTATATTTTTATAATATTAAAAGTTTTTAAATACCTTATTTTAATTAATGTCAAAAAGACTATTGATATATTTACACCCTTTTTTAATTATTTAAACTTTAATTTCCTAAATTAGAATTAAATAGTTATAATATATACTTTAAAGCAAATAAAAAATATTATTTTAAACATTCATCAAATAAAATGGGAAATGAGTTCTGTTGTGGTGGAAATTTAAGAAGACTTCAATATGCAATATTAATTAATATGGATGACGATGCAACAATAACAAATGAAAAATATAATAAATATTTTAAAACAAATAATTCAATAGAAGGAGTAAAAGAAATTATAAAAAATAATGAATTTTACATTAATGGTTTTCCCATTCCAGGAACTGAGGAAGAATTTTTAAGGAAAACTCCAGAAGGTTTTGAAATAAATAAAAAAAAATGGTTGACTAAAGTAAACAGAGAATATATTGTAAATAGGCAAAAAGAGAAATTTAAAAATTATGATGATGCTACTTTTAAATTAGCAACTTCATTTAATTCAGGATTAGAAATTAGATTATTTGATTTAGATGAAGATAATTATACAGATCATATAGAATTATATTATGTAGAAGCAGTGATAATAAATGAAATAAAAACAAATAATGACCGAACTTTAACTATATATAAAAGTAATATAAATGAAAATGATTTATGGGAAAATGATGGTAAAATATATGATGGAGACAATTTTACTAAACAATCAAAGGAAAAAATATATGAATATAATTTTAATAAAAAAATAAAAAAAGGTGATTTAGCTTTATTTTCATTTCGTCCTGAAGGTTGGGTTATTGAAAAAGGAAAAGCAATAAAAGGAATATTAATCGATGGTTCAGATCATGAATTTTATCAAATTGGAGCTTTAAAATTTCAAGATGCAATGAGATTTTCAAGAGATAATATAATAATATCGAATAGATGTGGTGAATATTATAATGTACATAAATATTTTAATTTTTTAAATAATAGAGAAGGTTTAAATGTTAATTTATGGTTTATAAATTCATATGATGAAAATAGATTTGGTGCACCATGTGCTTTTACAAGTGGACAAAATGCAAAAAAATTTTTAGCAAAAGCTATTGATTTGAGTAAAGAAAAATTAAATTCTGTTGTTGTTTCTGATGATGGTAATGTTGAGAAAGGAATTAAATATGTTAATCAAAATGATTATGATTCTTTTGAAAAAGCTATTTTAAGAGCTGAAAATGTTTTTAATAGATATTTAAGTAATGAAGTTATTGATTTTAATTTATATTTGTTATATTTTGCTAATGCAGGAAGTAATAATGATATTGGTGCCAAATTTGCTGGATTTAATTATGAAGGTTTTGATAATCAAATTAAGGTCAATTAAATATTTGTTATTTTAGGATTTTTATTTAAAAATTGTTTATTTTTTAAATATAATTTTTTTAGGAAACTTTATAGTTTATTTTTATTTAAATTTTCTAAAATTTTGGTATATTTTTTAAATAAACTTAAACATCTTTCTTTTAAATTGTCTAAGTTTTGATTTGTTTTTATTTTTTTATAACTTTTACATGAACTTATATTATCAGTGATATTTATTGTAGAATCTGATGTAATATTTGAACTTATTTTATCACCTTGAGAATAATAATTGTATGATTTATTATTTACTTTTATCATCTTTTTATTTTTTTTTATACTATTATTTTTAGAAATACTTGAATCAATTCTTGTAGAATTGGAATAAGTAAAAATATGATTTAAAGTTTTTGCATTTTTTTTATTTTTATTCCAAAAATTATTAAATTGAGATGAATAATAATTTGTAATTGGAAAATTAAAATGTAAATAATTATCCTTTTTCATATTTGGAATCCTAGTAGAATTAGTTTGTCCTTTAATATTCTTTTTTGAAGTTTCAAAATTAATTTTTCTTCTAAATTCATTAAAATTTTTCATTTTTAAATTTTGTAAAAAAAATATTAAAAACCCAATTAATAAAAAAGAAATAAAAATCATATAAAATAATCCAAAAATTAAAAAAAAATTAATATCAAAAAAAATGAATTTATAAATAAATAATCAAAAAAAACTAATATATTATTTCTTATTTATTATATCACAAAATCACTAGAACTAATTTCATCTCTTTTAAAGTTAAAATATTACAGTAAATTGTTATAAAATCTTTAAAAACAATATCTTTATAACAATTATTGATCATAAATTCAAAATCTCTTTTTAAAACTTTTCATTGTTAGTTTCATTAATAATTTCAATCTAATGCTCAGAAAATTATTGTATAACTCCTCTGAAATAAGTTTTATTCAAATTTAATTCTATTATATTATATATTTAAGGGATTGCTTATTCAAATTATATTTTTACCATAACTTGTTTTTTTCACTTAATGTTCCTCTTTTTTCATAACAAAGATATTAAATCTTATTGTTGATACATTAATATTTTGAAAAATGTTTAATTTGAACATTAAGATTATATAGCTATTATTTTTGTTATTATTTTTATTGTAAAATGATTGATTTTAAGAGAGAGATCAGATAAATTTTTGAATTTTTATCTTTTTAAACTCACATTTGTTTAATTGTTTTGAAATATTAAATAATTTAATTGAGATTTATTTTTAATACTTTATTAAATAATATATTTATATTTTATTCTTTTTACTTACCTTCATTTGTATAATTTGTAAAATAATCCCATCCATTTAAACTATCTTCATAATTATCATATTTTTGAAGAGCAATCATAGCATTCATATATTATTTAGTCTTTTAAATTCTTTTTATATTTATAAATTGTCTCCCTCTTTGATATTCTTTGCAATTAATAATATAATATGAATAATATTACTTGCTTTATTTTCTATATTTCCAGGATCAAAATTTTTTTTTTAATTTTAATTAAGCTTTTTTAATTTTTTATTTTTGAAAGAATTTATTGATTAAATAATAAAATAATTTTAAATCCTTTTGTTGGTGGTAAATTTTTACTTGTTTTTTTTTTTTTTCTCCTAATAAAGATTTTAACCTTGTTGTTTTTCCTACATTAAATCATTTTCATTAATATCTTTAATTCTCTTGTCCTTAATCACATAAATAAAACTATAATATACAATAGAACAGAGAGCATTTAAAAAATAAATATTATAATTGAAAAAATAAATAATTGTTTAATAATTAAATTTAAAAAATTCGACATCTGCAGGATTTGAACCTACGCGGGTTGCCCCATGAGATTTCTAGTCTCACGCCTTAACCACTCGGCCAAAATGTCAATGTGATAATTAATTTAAATTTATTGAATATATTAGCATAATAAAAATATAATGATACTAGACAATATATTAAGTTAGAATTTCACTATTTTTAATTATAAAGTTTTTAAAATTATTTTATTATATTTATAATATTTATAATATTTATTTATTTTTTTAACAAAATATTTTGACTTGATAATTTGTATTGTTTTTGAAAATAAGGAAGTATAAATCTAATTAACTATATTAAAAGCTTTTTAAGGTTATATGGAATATTTTAGATTAAATAAATTCCTTTTTGTACACAGAAAGTAGGATTAATTTATAAAAATAATGAATGAAAATTATAATAGATAAATATTATAATAAAGGAAAGATGAGATTTTAGTTGATTCTAATTATAATGTAATTGAAGAAAATGAAGATAAAAAAAATTAATTTTATTTCTGTTTCAAAATTATTTTAATGAAAGTGTTCATGTTAGAAATAATAAAAAAATTTCACATTTAGATAATATTGAAAAGCTAGATTAACTATTGATAAATTTTTGATTAAAAATTTTACGTAAAGAAAGGATAAAAAATTTAAAATTTGTATTTAAACTGATTGTGAAAAGTTTTTCTCTTTTAAATATATTTTGACCAAAAAAAAATTGATAATACATAAATAAATAAAATATATAAAAAAGAAAAATAATTTTTTTTTGAAATTAAAGAAGTTAAATTTTAATTAATGGGATGTGAAAATTCAAATGAAATAACAAATTTAAATAAAACTGACCCAACAAATAGAGTTATGACAATAAACCAAAATAATTTATTGTCACCTCAAAATAATTCTCAATCTCAAAATAATATTTTTAATAAAAGAAGAGGTTCAAAAGTAATGTTACTAAGAAAATCAATAACTGATAGATATAAAAATCCAATTCAAGAAAATAGACAAAATTCTTTATCAAAAAAAGAAAATCAAGAAGAAAATTCAGAAGAATCTCAAAAATTAAAATTAAGAAGAAAATCAGTTAAAAAAAATTATTCTAAATTATTTAAAAATAATGTTCAAAGTCCTGATAATCTATATTTAAGAAATACAAATTTTAATCAATTTAATCAAAAATTAACTCGAAAAAAATCAACTCCAATTCATTTTAATAATTCTGCAAAGGATTTAAGGAAATTATCAAATAGTAATTCTATAAGATTAAAAAGTGAAAATGAACCAATGACTTTAAAAGATGAATTTGTAAAAAGAAATAATTTAAAAAGAAATACTGAAATATTGGATAATAGAGATAATAAGAAAAGAAAAAGTTTCAAATTAAGAAATAATAGTAATAATTTTGAATTTAGAAATTTATCTACAAATAATTTTTATTCTATTCAAAAAGATTTTATGGAACCTATTTCAATTAGGAATTCACAAAAAAAAATGTCTTATCTTCCTGGAATAAATAATAAATATAATTTAGATTATAATTCTAATAATGAAAATAATAATTCTTTTCAAAAGAAAAAAAATATAGTTAGATTATCAAGAAAAGCATCAATTCTTGAACAAGATAATTTGAATGAAAATGATAAATTAAATGGAAATACACCTTTTAAATTTTTTAAAAAAGAAAAAGTTTCTCAAAAAAGAAAATCAGTTATTGTCCCAAGAAAATATGTTAATTTAATGAAAAATTATGATGGAAGAAAAATGTCAAAACAATTAAATAATATTTCAGAAGTTAATGTTTTATCACATTTATTTAAAGAAAATAAACAATTTCATAAATTAAATAAAGAATTATTTTATGATATTGAAAATTTAATTAATTATAATGAAGAGATTTATAAACGTATAATGTTTGTGATTTGTAGAAATTATAATTTTTACAAAAATCCTAATGAAGATCCTAATTATGAGGAAAATATTAAAATTTCAATTATAAATAAAATACCTTTTAATGATTGGAATATTGAACCTTTAAAAACTTTTAAAGAAAATATAGAAAAATTATTTGAAGAAGAAAAATATAAAGATTATTCATATTTAAATTTTGATATTAAATTTCAAGAATATGAAAAAATGCCAAAAAATTTAAAATTACCTTTAATTAAATTTTATCCTAAATTTAATCAATGTGAAGATATTTCATTTGAATTTAATAAATATTCTAATGTAATTACTATATTTTTTTTTGATGATTCAGAAGATTCAATAAATGCTTTAAAAATAATTTCAAATTTTTATAACAATAATTTATCTATGTTTCATTTTATTCCAATTTATTGTAAACATATAAATGAATCTGAGGAAAGCTTAAAAATATATAATCATATTAAAACAAATTATATTAACTTATGTGATAATGAATTATATTTTATTTTAAATAAACAAAGTCAAATTTTTGAAAATTATTTTTCTTATAAAGAAGAAGAAAAAATAACTCCTTTAATATATATTATTGACAAGAACTTTTATATTAGATCTATAACAAATATTAATAATTTTAATTTATCAATGATAAAAAATATAAAGGAAAAAATAGAGAAACAAACTTATATAGAACAAGTGAATTCCTTAATTGAAATTTTTGAAGCTCAAAAATCTCAAAATAATATTTATCAAAGTAGATTATTCTTTAGAAAAGTAGAATTATGTCAATTTGAATCAGAAAATCAAAAAATTTACAAAGTAAAAAAATTTTATGAAGGTTTATCAGGTTTTATAAATGGAAATCCAAAAATGGTTTTAGAAATTCAAAATTCAATAGATATTAACTTTATAAATATAAATAAATTCAAGGAAGATAATTTAAATGGAAATGATAATAATACCAATATAAATGATTATGATAATGTATTTACTAAAATAATTCAATTTTATAGTGTTTATAATAAAAATTTTCCAAGTGAAAAATTAACGAATAATATTGAAGAAAGATTGAATATTGAAATTCCTTTAAAAATAGAAGTTTTTAAAGAAGAAATTAAATCAAATTTAATTTCATCTTTTAATAATTCAAATTTAAATATTGATTATATTTCTTATTTACCTATTTTAGAACAAGAATTTCCTTCTGAATTTGAATTAATTAACCCAAAGAAAAATTATATTAAAGAAAAAATATTTCTTGTTGATCCAAATGAATTAAATTTTATTATTTTAATTAAATATTCTGATAATTATTTATTTAAATGTGAAATAAGTGCAAGAATAAATAAATTAAAATTTTATTTGGATGATATAAATATTATACTAATATTCAAAGGAGAAAAAGAACAATATAATTCAATGATAGAAGACATAACTTCAATTTCTGATAATAATATTCAAACTTATATTCTTGAAACAGATAATAAATCTTTTCCTTTTTATATTCAAAAAAATGAAAACTTGAAAAATGAAAATATTTTTTATACTTATTTAATTGATAATGAAGGAAAAATAATTTATACAGGAAATTTAACTGATATTATAGAATTAGATAAATTAATAAAAAATAATAATGATAATTTAGAAAATGAAAAAATCCCAATGAATGATTATTTAATAAAAGAGATTACTTTAAATGAAATAAATAAAATAATTGAAAATTTTGAAAATTTAATAATAACAGAATTTGAAAAAATTTCTGATACTTTATTTTATAGACCAAGTATAAAGTTTTTCTATGATAAAAAAAGAAAATCAAAAAGTGGAAATGAAAAAATAGAAAATATAAAAATTTATATAGTAATTAAGGAAAGACATAAAAATATATTTACAAGTAAAAATGAAGTAAAAGATTTTATTAATTCTTTAAAAAAAAATTTTGGAGCTTTAGTAATTATAATTCCTTTAGAATGTGAAAAAATAACAATTCCTATTAATTGTCAAAAATGTAATAAAATTTTATTAAATGATATTCCACATTTTTATGAGCAAAAAGAAAAAAACTCATTTTGTGTAAAATGTGAAAAGAATTTAGAACATAATTCTCATTTAATATATATTAAATCAAATATAATTGATAAAGAAATTATTAGTGATTTATTTAATTCAAATATTACTATTAATGAAAAAATTACTAAAGAAATCCCTAATCATTGTTTAATTTGTAATAATACATTAGGAAATGTATTTTATACTTCTTTAACTCAATTTAATTTTAAAGAAGGTTATTCTCCAATTTGTTTTTGTCAAAATTGTTTTGAAAATATTGAAAACAATCTAATAAATAATTTTAACGAAGCTCAAAAAAATACTATAAATGAATTTTGTATTCATTCAAATAATTTAATATTTAGAAAAATAGTGTTAACTTAATGAAATAAATGTAAATTAAAGGTTATAGATATATAAAGGGTAAAAAGTGATATTATCTAACAATAAAAAAGTAATTTGTTTTTTGATTTAAAATATAGTTTTAAAGTAATTTTTAGTTATAATTTATTTTAAAAAAATTACATATTTTTCATTATAATAAAAAATGGAATAGGCGGGCATCGATCCCGCTGCCTCATGCATGCTAAGCATGCGCTCTACCATTTGAGCTACTATCCCTATATATTTAAATAATAATTTTTGGGAATTTGAATCAAGAAAAAAAATTATTTTTAGTTTTAAACCCAGAAGACCGATTAATTTATATATTTTAATTTTATTAAATATTTATAAAAATGAATCAAGTAAAATTTCAAAAATAAAGTGAAAAAAAAAATATTATAAAAAATAGATGAATTTTCTTTAGGAAATTCAAAAGAAGATATATTTTATATTTTTAATACCAATATTCAAGAAAAACAATAAATTTTTTTTTAATGAAAAATAGGATTTCTAATAGATAATATAAATAAAATATATATTAATACCTTCAAAATAATTTACTCAATATTTACACTATGAAATATTGAATAATTAGCTAAATCTTTAATATATCCTGTTTTAATTTCAAGTACATTTCCTTTTGGATATTGTAATATACATATTTCTATATCATTATAATTATTTCTTTTAGAATCATCAATTTCATATAATTATCAAATCTATCATCATCAAATATTTTAATATAAATATAATCTAATCCTTCTTTATAATTTCTTGAATTTATCCAACATAACTATTTTTTGTTATTTATTTCTTTATACTCTCCTTTATAATATAATCTTATTTTATTTCCTATAAATATTGATTAATAACATGATTATTTGTAAACAAAACATTAATATAAAATTATAGGTTTTACAAAAAAATCCATTCAATATAGGGGAAATAGGGGATATAAAAAAATCTAAAAGTTTTGGATTTTTAATATGTTAAGGGGTATTTGAGTTTTTTGTTTTTTTTTTGTGATGTTCATATCATACGATATTATTTTTTAATAAAAAAATAAATTATTATTCTTAAATTTTAATAATTTAAATAATAATTAATAATTTAATAATCCATATCTTTGCATAATTTAATTTCTTTTGACTTTTTTCAAAAAAAGATGAATTACTTAATATGCAGCAGAAGACAATGAATGGACAAAAAAATTTGAATTACCTTAACCATAAACAATATAAAAATATCAAATTAAGTATAATCACAATATCTTTTAATATATAAAAAAAACTTTTTAATCATAATTATCTATTTAATGAAAATAATATTAATATACAATATAATCATAAGCCATATAATAGAAACTTTTTAAAAACTCAATAAATACATACATCAAAAAAAAAAATAGACAGATAAACTACAGCAAATCAATTTTTAATAACTAAAGTATATGATAATTTTCCAGAAAATGGAAATTCAAATTTATTAATTTTGGAAAAAAGTTAAATAATCTAAATCTTCTATAATATAATAAATAAGTGGGAAATTACCACAAAAATAGAATTAAAAACACATAAAAATTTAAACAACAAATCCTATTAGTATTAATAATTTATTAAAAAGTAATAGTTTAAATAAATTAGAATCAAATTTAAATAATTTAAATAATAATTTCATTATATAATAAATGAAAAAACAAATAAAAAATAAGATAAAACTTTTATTAGATATAATAGTGAAAAATAAATTGTCCTTTTTTAAATTATGACATTAAAGATCATTCAAATTTATCCCTTAGAAAAATATGGAAGATCATTTATTATTCATTACCATCTTTTTTTATTAACCTTCAAAACATATTATTTTTTAAAAAGAAATAGGAAAAAAAACAACAATATTATTATTAAGAATTTGATATAAAATATATTAAAAATTTAATATATTTGGCTTAGAAAATATAAGGAATTCAAAATCTAATTTAATTAATAAAAATAAAAGAATTTAATTCATATAAGATCATAATAGTCTTTCATACGAAAAAAAAGTTGGAAGAATAAAAAAAGGTAGTATAATTTTTTAAGGAAATGTATTTGAAACTTGAATTTTAACAATATGTATTTGTTCTGAATTTTATATAAAAATTCAAAACAATGAAAATGATAATTATTTATTTACTTTGGTTTTAACTGGTGTTTGCGATGTTATTAAAAAGAAGAATTATTTAATATTTGTTTTGAAAAAAATGGTTTAAATTCAAGTTTAAAATATCAAACACAAGGAATTTATGACATTAAATTATTAATTAAAATATAAATTATTTAAAAATCCTTTTTTCAAAAAAATAAAATTCAAACCTCCAAAAACCCTCCACGTAGTTAAAAAAAAAATAAAAACTGTTTAAATAATATATAATAATACAACCAAAATAAAAAATAAAAAATTAATTAAAAAAAGACTGATAATGCCAGGTGAAATAGAAACAATAGAAAAAAGTAAAATAAAATATTAAAAAAAAATAAAAATAGTAAAAACACATAATGGAATAATAACCTTAAATCTAATATTACTGTTTTCAATATCAATACCATTAATATATATAATATTATATTTAAATCAATTTCTGACTTATCCTTCATTTATTAAAATAGTAGGTTTATCTTTATTTTTTGCAATAATAGGATTATTCTTATCATATAAAATGACTTTAAATTTCATTCCAATGAATTTAAATGCAGGATTAAAAGGAGCTGATATAAATAAATGTGAAGATATTCATAATTTAAAAGATCCAAATAGAAAAGAAGTCGCAGAAGCTTTAGGAATTGTTCCTGCTACTGTTTTTTTAATAGTTTCTATTATATTTCAAATTTTTCTTCAATTAGATCATGAACAACAATTACAATATAATGCTTCTTTATTATCTATTTGTTTTATGACTTTTTTAGGCTTTACTGATGATGTTGTTGAATTAAGATGGAGATATAAATTAATTTTACCTTTAATCGCTTCTTTTCCTTTATTATTTGCTTATGAAGGTTCTACTAATTTAATTTTACCTAATTTTCTATCAAAAATATTTAATATTAAATTAATTGAATTAGGTATTATATATAAATTTTATATGTCATTACTTGCAATTTTTTGTACAAATTCAATTAATATTTATGCAGGAATAAATGGATTAGAAGTAGGACAAAGTTTAATAATATCTCTAACAATAATATTATATAATTTAATTGAAATAATATTAAGAGATGGAAATGTAGAAGAAAATTTATTTTCAATGTCAATAATGATACCATTCTTTGCTTGTTCATTAGGTTTATTTATTCATAATAAATATCCTTCAAAATGTTTTATAGGAGATACTTATTGTTATTTTGCAGGAATGAGTTTTGCTTGTTCTGGTATTCATGGTCATTTTTCAAAGACAATATTATTATTTTTTATTCCTCAAATATTAAATTTTGTTTTTTCAATTCCTCAATTAATTGGTATTATTCCTTGTCCTAGACATAGATTACCGAAATATGATCATAAAACTAGATTACTTACAGGACAAAAAGAACATTGGAATTTATTAAATGTTGCTTTAAGAATTACTGGACCTATGAGAGAACAAGATATTTGTAATGTTTTGATTGGATTTCAAATTTTTTGTTCTGCTTTTGCTATTTTAGTGAGATTTACTTTGTTAAGGGTTATTTAAACATTTTTTTTGGTATTCAAAAATTAATTTTTTTATATTTTTTTGAAAAAAGGTCTTTGATTATTTTCTATTTTTTTTAAATATGTATTGTTTTTTTCTAAAAATTTTATTGACAATATTTAAAAAATTTGTGAAATATATACTTTTTAAAAAGGAGTTTTCATTCTTAAAGTTTTTCTCATTTCTTGTATTTCATGTTGTAATTTTTGAATAAGTTCATTTTGTTTTAAACTTAATTCTTTAGATTGTTCTAATTTTTTTTCTAAATTATCTCTTGTTTCACATAAAGTATCATTTAATTCTTCAATTTCTTCTAATTTTCTTTGTTTTTTTTTAACTCTTGCTATATCATTTTGTAAATCATTATTCTTTTTTTTTTCCTCTTGTATTAATTTATCAATAATATCATATTCAGCCTTTTGAAAATCATATTTTTCTTTAAATATTTTATTTTCTTTATCAAATTTTGTTCTTTTTTGCATATATAAATCAAAATTATTTGTATCAGAAATTTGAGGATTAAAAGGTTTTTGGAATTCTTCTAAATTCTCATCTTTACATTCTCTGCAAATAATATATTCTTTGTCTTTTTCTATTTCTTCTTCTGTTTTTTTTTTATCCAAATCTTTAAATTTAAAATTAAATTCTTCTGGTAAAGTTTCTCTTTCATTATCTCTTTTAATTACTTCTCTTGTCATTTTGTTAAAATTAGTTTTTTCTTTTTTTGAAATTATATCAAAAGTATTCTTTAATTTTGGATATAAAGTAATATTTCTTAATTCATTCACAAAATTTAAATTATCATTTAATCTTCTTAATTCTGATTTATCTGAATAATCTGTTTTTATTTGTTTCATAATAATTTTAGGTTCTTCATTATTATTATTATTATCATTAATGCAATCATTACAATCATTATTATTATAGTTTAAATTATTATTATAACAGTCATTGTAATAATCACAATTTTTATTTTTATTATCATTTTCTTTTTTAATATCTAAAGTAAAATCAATATTTTGATATAAGTTATCTTCAAATTTATATGTTAAATTTGGAACTAAACTATTTTCATAATTTGTAGTTTTATTTGTTAAATAGGAATTGTTATTAAAATTACTATTTGAATTATGTGAGTGATTAACTTGATTTACACTAATATTTGATATATGAGAATTATTAATATTATTTGATTGGAAATGTTGAGATTTTTTTTCTTTTTGAGATTGATTAAAATTATGAATCCCTTCATCTAAAAAGTTGTTAATCAATTCTTCTTGTTTTTGTGACATATGAGACCTATCCATTAAAAAAAACCAAATTAAAAATTAAATTAAAATAAAATTAAAATCCCACAATAATAAAAAAAAATAAAAAAAAAAAATTTAAATAAAGTAAAAATATCTTAAAAAAAATAAAAAATAATAATCTGATATAAAATCTCATTCTCAAAAAACTTAACATACAAAAAAAATAAAAAATGAGTCGTTCAAAAAAAGTAACAAAGACCACAACAACAACAACAACAAAAACAACATCAGGAGGAAGTGTAAGTAAAACAGAAATAGATAAATATGATGAAATGGGATTAATTCCAGAAGAAATAAACGAATTAAAGCAAGCTTTTGCTTTATTTGATAAAGATGGAAGTGGTTCAGTAGATAAAGATGAATTAATGGCTGCTTTATCAAAGCTTGGAATTTCCAACAAAAATTCAGCTCTTAATAAAATTATGGATGATTTAGATGCTGATAAATCAGGAACTGTTGAAGTTGAAGAATTTGTTGGAATGATGACTATTAAACCACCTGAGAAAGAAACTAAAGAAGGATTAGAAAAAGTTTTTAATTTATATTTAGGAGATGATTTGGATGATTTAGATTTTGATTCTGTTTCAAAATTAGTTAAAGAATTAGGATTAGGATTCACTGATGATGAAGTTAGAAATATGATTGCTAAAGCTGATACTAATAGAGATGGAAAAGTCAGTTTTGATGAATTTTATAATATTATTACTAAGAGAATCTAAATATTTTTTAGGTTTTATTTTATTTAAAAATTTTTGTTAAAGTATCTCATTTAAAAATATGGTTTTTTTTTTAATAAATTTTTTATGAGTGTATTTTGAAAATAAATAAATTATAATTTTTAACAATTTGTTGTAGAAAAATATTAAGTAATACTTAAAAGATTTTATGGCTTTTTTTTTAGGTATGGACTTAAACATTTTTTTTCTCCTTTTTTATTTGTAATATGCCTTAAATAAGAGCTTTTTAATCTTAAAGAATTATTTAAAGGGTTAATAGTTGAATTTAAAATTGTTTTGCTTTGATTTTTTTGGGATTTAAATCTAATAATATTATTGTGATTATTAACTAAATTTTGATGACTTTGAAAATAAGAAGTTACTTGTCCCATTCTATCTATCAATTTTCTATTTACTACAAACAGTTCATCACTTAATTGAGTTTTCAACTTAAATTTATTATATATCGTTTTAATATTTATATTTTTTTCACTTTTATTTAACCCAGAAAATAGTCTTCCTTTAGAATTAGCAGTTTTTGTTAATTTTTGTCTTATGATTTCTGTAGTTTCTTTATTAAAAAAATATTTTTGTCTTTCTAAAGTATTTATAAAAAATTTAGCTCTTTGTTCAACTCTTATGGCAATCTTATTATTGATTAAATCATAGGAATTTAATAAAGAAGTAACAATTGTTTTTGGAACAAAAAAAATTTCTGCCATATCTGAAATACATTCTACTGTAAAAAGATTATTGCCATTTTTATAATTATAAAATTCATTAAAACCAATGATTTGATTTTTTTCAATGGTAGTTAACACAAATTCTTTTGACTTATTTAACATAGAGATAAATTCTTTAGAACTTAAAACAGGATTTACAAAATTATTTTGATTAAAATTGAATTTATTTATTTTTTCTTCTTTTTGAAATTCTGAAACATAATTATTAAAATTATCAGTACTGTGTTTTAAAATAAAAATTAAATTATCAACTTCATTAATAGTTCGATAAGTTCTAACTTGAAATTTTCCATTTTTTATTAAAAAAATACCATAATGAGGAGAATCTTGTTTAATAATGATATCACCTTTTTTAACAACTTTATATTCAAAAAAAGAAGAAAAATTATTCATAATAAAATCAGTATTAATCCCTTGAAAAATATATAATTCTTTAAATAATTTTTCTAAATATTCTTTTTGTTGACTATGAATTGATTGATAATATTCAAAACTATTAATTGTGTTTTTATCTAAAATGGCAAATTTACTCCTTTTCACAGTTATATAAGTAAATAAGTTTTTAATATGTTTTGGTTCTGTTAAAGTGTCAATATAATATCCATCTGTTAAAAATTTGCTAAACACATATTCTGGAATTATAAATGCATATTCTGGTTCTTTAATTATAATGTTCTCTGGTTTTAATATTCTTTTTTTTTTTTTGACATTAATTAATTGTATATATTCATTTATATCATAATTTACGAACCATTCATTTAATGCTATTATCTTTTTAATTGAAGAATAATTTTCTTCAAAGTTAAAATTTTTTAAATTTTTTAAAAATGATATTGGGTCTTTTGGTATTTCATATACTCTTTTATTTCTAGATAAAACTTCGTTTAATAAAAAATGTTCTTGTAAAATATGTAATTTTATTATATGTAAAAAATATTCATTTATTGTTAAAAATAATTTCCTGTATCTAATTGATAATTCTGCAATCTTTCCTTTTAATAATATATAAAATTTGCAATCTTCATCTCCGAGTTTTTTTAAAGTTAATCCTTTTGATAATTCTCTATAAGTTAAATTCTCTGATAATTTATATAAAATTTTAGTTAATTCTTTATTATTTGGTTCATCTAAATAATCAATTAAAGGTTTATAAATTTTTAAAAGAGAAACTATTTTTAAATTTACAAAATGTGTTCTTTCTTTTTGTGGCATTTTTATATAATTTATACATTCATTTTTATTTTCAATCATTTTTTTCTGTATTTATTTTTTCTTTGCTTGAATTCAAACTAAAAATTAATAATCAATTTTTTTTGATATATTATAAAAAATTTAATGTAATAAAAAATAACAGATATAAATGTCAACAAAAGAAAAAGAAGATGAAATGATAACTGAAGATTTAAATGAATATTTAATAAGAAAATCATATGTAAATTATAAAGATAGATTTTATCCAAAAGAAACAACAGATTTATTAACAACAAGTGGAGAAAAAATGCAGAGTATAATATCAATTCAAAAGAAATATATTGAAAATAAGAAAACAGGAGAAAAAGAAGATATAGGAAAATCATATTTTTTTGAAAATTTTAATAGTAATGATTTAGTAAAAAAGAATGATAATAAAATATCATATGAAGAAGGAAAAGAACCTTGGAGATTAATGGAAGAAGAAGAAAATAATAGATATGCTAATTTAAATAATAATATTAATTTAAATAATGAGAATTTAAAAAGTATTTATATGAAAGATTATACCAAAAAAGAATTATTAAAAAACAAAGGAAAAAGTTATGGAATTATAAATACTTTTGGAGCAGGAGATACTATTAAATTTTGCAAAAGTGGGAAAAAAATTGAAGATCCTAATAAAGAATATTATGATAAAATGAGTAAATATTTAAAAAAAAGTGTGACAGGAGATACAACTTATAAAGTTGATTATTGTGAATTAAATCAAAGAAAAAAAGCAAATTTCTAAATAAAAAAGACATAAAATAAAAAATCAAAAAATAAAAAATAATTCAATATTTTCTTATGTTTTTCATTATATATTAATTTTCAATTAATATAAACTATTATTTATATTAACAAGAGAATCTCTCTTAAAGTTAAATTAATAAATAATTAAAATCCAAATCTTTCTTTTAATTATTTCAATAATATTGTTAATAACAATTAATTCATTATATCAAAGAATGTTTTTATTGAAATTTTAAGGAAAAAAATAAAACTAATTTTTTATATAAAAAAATTAATATTATGGTTAAATAACATTAAATTCTTAAATTAAAGTACTATTAATAAAGTCATTAATCTTAATAATGGTATTTATAAAATATAAATTATAGAGGCTTTGGTAAATTAAATGTACTAATTTATATAATATAAGATTGATTTGGACATTTTTTTCTTATAAAATAACTTATTATTCTCTTTTTTATTTTTTCTTTGTTTAAATAAAGGTTTATGTATATTTAAAAAAATTTGTATATTTTTTTCTTTTTTAATAATTAAAATTGTTTACCCATTCTTTCATTTTCTCTTCTTGAATAATTTGTTTTAAATGAAAAATATAAATTATTTAATAT
>JAEEGK010008690.1_pt1 | contig 23907 bp, 19 predicted proteins | sample 8958771 | NCBI WGS metagenome assembly JAEEGK01 (sample SAMN16246547, study PRJNA631951) | gut metagenome | biome: gut microbiome; feature: rumen; material: SC-attached | host: Bos | place: Iran: Karaj | collected 2018-10
GAAGATAGAGCCAAATTAAACCGTCTTTTGATCAAGGATTTGAAGGCTATTTCTGACAAGTACGGATACGATAGAAAAACACAAATTATTGAGAAGGAAGAAAGCAAGCAAATTGACGTCCGTGACCTCATCGCAAAAGAGGAAGTTGTGGTTGCAGTTTCTCGTGATGGTTACTTCAAACAATCAACTATTAAATCATATGCAAGTAGTGGAGAAAAACCACTTCCTGGTCTAAAAGATGGAGATGTATGTATTTTTGCTGGAAATTGTATGTCAACCGACTATATAGTCAGTTTTACTAACTTAGGTAACTTCCTTTATATTCCAGTTTATGAACTTCCAAATGGAAAATGGAAAGATGAAGGAAAACACATCAATTTTAAAATTAATTTAAATCCTAATGAAAAAATAGTGCGTGTGTATGCGATAGAAAAATTTAGAAACGACTTATTCTTTGTACTTGTTACAAAACATGGACAAATTAAGCGTTTATCTTTAGATAACTTCTCAGTAATTCGTTATTCAAAGGCACTCATCTGTATGAAGCTTCTTCAAGATGATGAAGTCGTTGATGTTGCATTTACTGACGGAAATAGTGATTTGATGCTATTTACAAGTGACGGAAATGCTACCTTTTATAACGAAAATGAACTACCAAATGCAGGTATGAGAAGTGGCGGTGTAAAAGGCATCTCAAAATTAGGTCATGCCGAGGTTGTAAACTTACTAGCTTACCCAACGGGTAATTATTCTGGAAAAGTGGCTTTAATTACTGACAAAGGAGCTGTCAGAATTTATGACCCAGATAAGACCAATTTAGTGACTAGATTAGGCAAGACTTCACAGGTGTTTAAATCATTCAAATCTGATGAACATAAATTGGTGTATGCCTTCAAGTTAGATACAAGTGAAGAATCTAACATAGTTAGATTACTTACCAATATGAAGGAAGTTAAAGAAATCACAATTACTGATTATCATTTGACTCCAATGGACTATTATTGCCATGATTCAATTGATTTAGGTAAGAAAAATAGACTTGATATTCCATTTATTGAAGGAAAAGATAGAATTCTTGCCAAAACCGTTTCTCATATGATCGAAGTTCCAGTTGTTCAACAAGAGTTAGTTCAAGAAGTTGAAAAAGTAAATGAAGTTCCTTCAAAGAAGGAAGAAGATATTCCAGAAAAAGGATACACTCAAATTTCAATCTTCGACGATGATGAGGATTTCTAAGAATAAATTCACATAATTAGCACCCTTAAAATGGTGCTTTTTATATGCGCGTTTTATAAATCTTGTTAGAAAACTTTTTGTTTTTCTAATTTTCATTTATAATTACCATATATGCTTAAACGATTTATTCCATTCGCTCACGCCCAATCGATTTTTGAAATCGATTTGAGTTTCTACAAAAAGCTTGGAATAAAATACGTGTTTGTGGACCTTGATAACACTCTTGATTCTTACAAACAAGCAACTCCGTTAGCTGAAGCTAAAGAGCTAAAAGAAAATTTAGAGAAAAACGGAATTGAACTTATTATTGTTTCAAATAATACAGGAAAGCGTGTTACTAAATATTCTTCTGAACTAGGTGTTCAGCATTGGTCAAGTCTTGCTAAACCATTCGCATTTAGAATCACAAAGATTATGAAGCGATTAGGAATTAACAAAGATGAAGTCATAATGATTGGAGACCAAATAGTTACAGACATTAGCTGTGCTAATGGGGCGAAAATTAAATCTGTCTTAACGGAAAAGTTAGTCCCTGAGGACCAACCAACAACAAGATTTAATAGATTATTTGATAATCCGTTAAGAAGAAAACTAAAAAGAAAGAATTTACTCAAAGATTGGAGGCAAATCTAATGGAACAAATTTCAAAGGTAAGAAAATGCTACTTCTGTGGTGCAACACTTCAAAGTGATGATCCAAACAAAGAAGGTTATGTTAACCCAGAGGTTTTAGAAAACCCAACTCAAAACTTTGCATTCTGTCAAAAATGCTTTGAAGCTGAAAGATTCCGTGCTTTATCAAATGAACCATTTATCGATTATGAATTTATCGATGTTTTAAAGGAAGCAAAGAGAAATGATTGCCTCATAGTTTACATAGTAAACTTATTCTCTTTTGAAACTTCCTTCTCTAAAGAAGTTATCGATCTTATTCAAGGAATGAAAATAATGGTGGTCGGTACCAAATTCGACTTACTTCCAAAAGGCACTGTTAAAGAAGATATCCAAGAATATGTCGCACACAGATTCAGAGTTGCAGGCTTAAAAATTCAAGCTTCTGATGTCTACATTATTTCTTATGATGATGAAGACTCAGTTAGAGAAATCTTAACTAGAATCTTTGAACTTAAGAACGCTAAAAACGTATACGTTATCGGTTCAGAAGCTTCTGGTAAAACAGCAGTTATTAACTCATTCTTAAAGATTTATTCCAACTTATCAAATGGTAATATAGTTACTTGTAACTATAAGAATACGCATTTGAAGGTTATGCAAATTCCAATGACCAATAAATCTTCAATGTATGAAACTCCAGGTATTTCAATTACTAACTCTATTTTGTTTGGACTTGACGCTAAAACCTTAAGAAGCATTTATTTAACTGAACAAGTTGAACCACGTGAAATTTCAATCACAAAAGGTCATTCAGTATTTATTGGCGGTTTAGCCATTATTGAATTACTTGAAGGAGACAAACTTGAATTAACATGCTATTTCCATAAGAACGTTCAACTTAATAGAAGCCACGTTAGCGATGTTGAATCGAAGTTTATTAAACTTAATAAGAAGGGCGAACTTGTTCCATCTTTATCAAAGATAAAGTCAACCAAAGATATGGAAGTGTTTGAGATCGCTATGACAAATAAAACTCCAACATATAGAGACTTAGGATTTTCTGGTCTTGGTTGGGTTAATATGAAAGCAACAAATCAAAAACTTAGAGTTTACGTTCCAAAAGGCGTTTCAATTTATACCTCAAGACCAAAAATTAAGAGATAATGAAAAATTTTGTTGTTTTTGGCGGGACATTTGATCCTGTCCATAACGGACATCTTAGAATTAGCGAAAAGGCTGCAGAGAAATTTAACGCTGCAGTTATTTTCGTTCCAGCCAAAGCACCAAGATGGAAAACTCCTGAAGAAACATCTAATCAAAGATTAGATATGCTCAAAATTGCCTTAAAAGACGCAAAATTTGAATATGAAATCTGCGACTATGAATTAAATAGCAATGCAGAAATTAATTATTCAATTGATACTGTTAAGTATTTAAATAGTCTTCATAAAGAAGATAATTTGTATTTTTTAATTGGCGCTGATCAAGTTGAAAAGTTTAAGGATTGGAAAGATGCCAAGGAACTTTCTAAAATCGCGCGTATTGTGTATGTAAATAGGCCTGGATTTAATTTAGATTCAGACATTATTAAAGAATTTAATATGCTAGATTTACAGTTTTTAGAAAGCGGTGCAGTTTCATCAAGTTCAATTAGAGAAATGAAGTCAGTTGATCTTCCATTTGATGTATTAAAATACATCGAGGATAATCGTCTTTACTTTGTAAAGAAAATAGCAGAATTAATTCCTGAAAAGCGTTTAAATCATTCAATTGAAGTTGCTAATCTTGCCTTAAAGGTTGCCCAAGTTAATAAACTTGAACCTTTAGAAAAATATTATTTTGCTTCTTTAATCCATGATATTGCCAAAGGTTGGAAGAAAGAAAGCGAAAATATGATTGCAATTATGAAAAAGCATTATCCTGAATATTTAGACATTCCAAGTTTTGCGTATCATCAATTTGTTGGAGAATATTTAGCAAAAGCTAAACTTGGAGTTAATGATCCAGAAATTCTAGATGCAATCAAATTTCACTGTACCGGAAAAGCAAATATGTCTCCACTTGGAATGGTTGTTTATGCTTGTGACAAGATTGAACCAACAAGAGATTTTGATTCAACTTGGTTAATTAACGCTTGTATGAAAGATTGGAAAGTTGGATTTTTAACAACCTTAGAAGACAACAGAAAATATTTACTCGGAGCCAAAAAAGATATTACAAATAGACTTACAGATGAATGTTTTGCCATGTATTTAAAATAATTTGATCTTTTTAATTAAATAACAACTTCGTATAATGTCTATTATGTTAACCAAATAACAAAAAAGAAAGAATACATCGAAATAATTTAAATAAGAAAAAGCGCATCATGTGCGCTTCTTTCTTTAATTTTTAATTCAAATTTACTTGATAAAACTACTAAATATCTACTAATTGACCTTAATTCTACACTATTTTGCTAGCCTTGGATTGATGACCTTACTTTTGAAAATAGAAGCGCAAATTGAGACGATTAGCACCAATATTATTGCCATTAAACTGTAAGCAAACATCGCTGTTAAGTCTGTTCCATCTAGCAAATTGGAAATCTTAATCATTGTTCCAATGCCACCTTTTGTGATTCCAGTAATGATTTCTGCCATGATTTCAACCTTAAATGCCATACCAAACGTTGATAATAAGCCGAGTGATATGAATGGCATACCTAAAGGTATTTGCACTCTCATAAGCGTTTTAAACTTACCTGCACCATCAATTTGAGCTGCATCTATCATCGATTGACTTGTTGATCTTAAAGCAGAGACTACTGATTCATAAAGGATTGGGAAACACATCACCACTACAACAAAAGCTGGAGCATTTCTACCTCCAAACAAGACAATAAACAAGAATACGAATGTTGCGGTCGGAGCAGCCTTTAAAAAAGTAATTATTGGGGTGAAGAAATTGTATAAAACATCACTGTTATTGACGATTATTCCTAAAAGGAATGCTAATGCAAAAGAGATTGAGAAACCAATAATTAAACGAAGTATTGAGAATCCTAAATATCTATACGTTGATTTCTTACCTAATAACTCGAACATGAGTTTAAAGGTGTTGTATGGTGAAGGAAAAATCATATTATTTAAGTCGATAATTGCGGACACCAAAAACCAAACTCCTATTAAAAATAGGAATCCGAGAAAAAACATAAAATATTTATTACGCAATATTTTCATCAGTGATTGGATTTACATTAAAGATTGTAAGGAATTTATTGATATCGTCTTTAATTTCAGATGCTAATTTGCAACCAAGACCCATCTTATTTCCGGCGTCCATTGTTTTCACTGCATACTCAGGTTCTACACCAAAAATAGTTGCAGGTTCATCAACTTTATTCATGTAAGTTGTAATATTTTCAGACTTTTTAATCATTTGATTAATTGAGTCTTCAATTGTCTTATAAATAGCTTTCTTAACAACATTTTCTTCAAGTGCGCTACGAACAAAAACAGATGCCTGTGTAAGCATTAAGCCTTCGCTTTTTGTCTTATAAAGGTCTTGTAAGTTAGCATAAACACTTGCATTTGGAGTTGTCTCTAAAACTTTAGTCAATGCAGGTTCAGCCAAGAATACATAATCAACATCTTTTGACTCATCAGCTAAGTTTTTGCCAGTCTTAAGACATTTTGCAGCATCAGCTGCTCCACTTACATAGTGTAAAGCACTATCTAATTCGGTTCCGTAGACATAATGGAAGATTTTGTCTGGAACAGCACCTTGTTGGAAGGAGACGATATAGTCATCCGCACCCATTTCACCATCTTCATCTTTTCCTGTTGATGCAATGTATAAATTACCAAATGTAATTGTGCAAAGCATCTTATATGGAACTTTTTTGGCGTTAATCGCTGTAACACCAACATTAGTTGGTAAAACGGCAACATCCACTTGTTCAGAAGCCATCATTGGAACAATTGTCGATGGATCTGTAACAGTTTCAAAACCATTTAAATCGGCAAAAGCTGCCATAGCAATTGCAGGAGCACCTGTTGGAACAACAAAGCGGAGATCTTTATATTTATTTTTTCTCGAACATCCACATAATACCAACGGTATTAAACTTAATAGAACTACTTTTTTCATAAGCCTATCCTCTTTTCTTGTGGAAATATAATATTTTATATTGCATACTAAATATGTGATTTGAATCACGCATTTATATGGAAAACAACATTTTATCGACTTTAACTAAAGAAGAACGCAAGTTTCTCGAAGTAAAAACGCTTATTAAAGGCGAGTTTTTATTTAGGGAAGGACAATTATGCACCCACGTTGTAATCGTTGTTTCTGGGCAGATTAAAATTAGTTCTATGAACTATTCAGGAACTGAAGTCGTTTTCAATGTCTTAAATAAAAATGAAATGTTCGGTAATAACCTCATTTTTTCTGATAATCCAACATATAAAGGAGATGTTGTTTCTTTAAAAGACTCCACCATTGTTTTGATCAAAAAAGAAAATTTAGAGCATATATTACAAAGTAATAAAGAATTTTTACTTATGTATTTAAACATTCAATCTAACTTTGGTAAGAAACTTAATTCCACTATTAAAATGCTTTCGTTTTCATCTGCTGAAGAACGATTCAAATTTTATTTGCATGAAAACAAAGGTGAAATTGAATATAGAACCGTTACCGAATTAGCGGATATTCTTCATTTAAAACGCGAGACATTATCTCGAGTTCTAACTAAGTTAGAAAAAGAGAACGTCATCCAACGTTCTCCTCATAAAATTGTTAAGTTAGATTAATCGTTTAGCAATTCTTTAATTGGACTTCCGATTTGATTGGAAGTCTTTTTTAAACCAAAGTTTTCAAGAATTGTCGCGCCGATATCAGCGAAGCATTCTCTTTCTTCAAGATACTTACCATTTTTGAATGATTTGCTAAAAGCAAGGAATGGAACTTTTTCTCTGGTATGGTCTGTTCCAGTATGTGTTGGATCGTTACCGTGATCCGCGGTTACAATAATTAAATCGTCTTCTTTAGAAACTTCCATGAGTTCTCCTAGACGCACATCAAAGTCTTCAAGAGCTTTTCCATATCCAATTGGATTACGTCTATGACCATATTCAGAATCGAATTCAACTAAGTTGATGTAGCATAAACCTTCAAAATCATGGTTTTTACATTCATCAATTGTTTTATCCATGCCATCCATATTAGAAACTGTTTTTTGTGTTTTAACAACACCGCAGTTATTGAAGATATCAGCAATCTTACCAACGCAACTAACCATATAACCATTCTCTTTGAGAATATCCATTGTTGTTGTGCCGCTTGGTGAGACAGCAATGTCATGTCTATTTGGAGTTCTCTTGAAACTATTTTTGTCTTCACCAACAAATGGACGAGCAATAATACGACCTACGTAATATTCAGGTCTCATACAAATTTCACGAGCGATTTCACAACATCTGTACAATTCTTGTACACCAGTTGTTTCTTCGTGTGCAGCAATTTGAAGAACAGAGTCAGCTGAAGTATAAACAATGAGTGAATTATCACGTTTTTGTTCTTCACCTAATTCCTTAAGAATTTCAGTTCCAGAAGCGGCTTTATTGCCGATGAGTTTGTGGCCTGTCTTTGCTTCAAGTTCATCCATTAATTCTTTTGGAAAACCTGTATCTGTAAAGGTGATAAATGGTTTTGTTGTATAAATTCCCATCATTTCCCAGTGACCGGTCATTGTGTCTTTACCGTTTGATGCTTCGCGGAGTCTAGCACAGTAAGCATGTGGATGTTCTACTTTTGTTGTTCCTTTAATGTTTGCGAGATCTCCAAGACCTAAAGAATTCATAAACGGAACATTAAGTCCACCGCATTTTTCAGCAGTATGAACAAAAGTATTTGTTCCTTTATCTCCAAATCTTTCAGCATCTGGCATTTCACCAATACCAACTGAGTCAATTACGATTACGAATACTCTTTTAAACTTCTTCATAGTTTTCTCCGTTTCTTTCCGTCAAATATTTTACTTTATTTCCGTTTGCTATACAAATCATATGCACTAAGAATACGCTTGCTTGAAATGTTCGTGTAAATCTGAGTTGTCGCTATGTTTGTGTGCCCTAGCATTTCTTGCACCGCTCTAAGTTCTGCACCATTTTCTAACATATGAGTTGCAAAGCAATGTCTTAATGTGTGAGGTGATATTTCTACTTGAATACCAGCTTGTTCAGCATACTTTTTAACCTGTAAGAAAAAATAAACTCTCGAAACAGGCTCTCCATAACGATTTAAGAACAAGAAATCCGAATTTCTCTTAGGATTTTTCCTTCTTCCATCATTAATATACTTATCTAAGTATTCCAAGGCATAATCGCCAACTGGAACGATTCTTTCTTTGTTCCCTTTACCAATGATTTTAACCATTCCTCTTTCAAAATTTATTTGATTCATTCTTAAGTTGAGGAGCTCGCTGATTCTGAGCCCCGAAGAATACATAACTTCAAGCATTGCTCTATCTCTTTGGCCTTCAGGTTTATTTAAATCTGGCTGTTCAAGCAAAGCTTCCACTTCTTCAAATGAGATACAAACGGGCAGTTTTTTGGCGCCTTTTGGTTTTTCTAATGAATCGATTTGAAAAGTAATAAATCGCTCCTTTTCTAAGAAAAGGTAAAAATTCTTAGTTGATGAAATTCTTCGTAAAATTGTTGGAATTGAGAGCATATTTTGAGTTTGAATTCTAATGAATTCTTGGATATCTCCCGATTTCAAATCATTAGTTGTTTTCTTATTTAAGGTTTCGAAAAAGATCTTTAAATCGTAATCATAGTTACGAATTGTTTCATTTGAAACACCTTTTTCTACTCTCAGGTATTGAAAGTATAAATCAGCGGCCTCGTTTAGTGTCATTTCCTGACTCCCTTAAATGATCAGCGGCTGTTTTAAACACTGATTTATGCATTTGTCTATTTAAATCTCCAATAAGAAGTCTCGTCTCGTTTTCTTCCTTAATTTGTTCATAATTATCAAATATTGATAATTGTTCGTAAGTTTCCTTAGGATTTTGAAGTTGTTGGAGTGTAACACCAATCAAACGAGTCGGTTTTCCGTTATAGTTTTCTTTTAGAAGCTCCAACGCCGTTTTGAAAATGTCATCAAAACTGTTAGAAAGTTGGCCGAGTCTCCTGGATCTATTAATAACTTTGAATTCGTTGTCTTTTAAGACAAGTTGAACAGTTTTTCCTTTCTTGCCTCTTTTTTGAGCATCCCTTGCTACTTCTTCTGATAATTCCCTTAAAGGTTTCTCTAGTTCCTCAACTGAAAGAGCGTCACTAAACAGTGTTGTAGAGTGGCCTATAGATTTCGGATCAAATGGTTCAGTATTAATCTCGTCATCACCTTTTCCGTTAATCCAATCGCTTATTACAAAGTAAAATTTACCAAGAACTTCCTTAATTACAGGATCTTCTTCATCAATTCGTTTAATTAAGTCACCGATTGTATTTATGCCAAGTTCTCTTAAATGTGGGGCAGTTTTCTTGCCGATTCCAAAGAAATCTTCAATTGCTAAAGGCGCTAACATTTTCTTAGCGTCTCTTTTACGAATAACAACTAAGCCAAAAGGCTTTTTCATGTCAGACGCCATTTTGGCGAGAAATTTAGTAGGTGCAACACCAATTGAACACTTAAGACCTGTCTCTTTATAAAGTTCTTTCTGCATGTTTCTTAAGAAAACAAGCGGTTCTTTTTCGTCTTTAAGGACATTAGTAAAGTCTGCAAAGCATTCATCAACTGATGCTGGTTCAATCAAATTAGTGTAGTTCTTAAGAAAAGCAAAGAATTGAGTCGATTTTTCATGATAAAAGTGGAAATCTGATTCCAAAACAATCGCATCTTTACATTTAAGCAAAGCTTCATAAGTTGGCATTCCCGAACGAACACCATACTTTCTTGCTTCATATGAGCAAGTTGAAACAATACCACCACGACCGACTTTTCCGATAATAACTGGTTTGCCCTCTAATGATGGATCTTTAAGTTCTTCGCACCTCACAAAAAAGGCATTGAGATCAATATGAAGGATGATTTTACTCATAATTCTATTTTATAGAAGATTGCTTTTACATTCAATATTATGTTAACCAAATCGTCTAAAAGAAAGAGAGGCAAACGCCTCAATTTCATTTCTTAAGTTCTTTGAGAACATCCTCAGGAGTTATGTTAAATCTTTCTAATTGCTGACGAATTGTTCCTTGCTTGACAAACTCATTTGGCACAAAATAGGCCGAAATAGAGCCCTTAAACTTTTTCTCAAGTAAATATGCCATCACAGCGTTTACAAGGCCTCCACGTGTCGAATAAGGGTCATAAATGACTATTTTCTTAGCTTCGATGATCTCGTCAAGCATCGTTTTGTCGATTGGATTGACATAAATAGCGTTTACAAGCGTACACTTCACGCCCTCGTTAGAAATAAGCGCATCAAGTTCACGTAAAGATGGTCCGACAGCAATAACAACCAAATCTTTAGATTCTTCTCTGACCTTAATCCACTTGCCAAATTCAAGATTAACATTGTTAAATCCGTCTTGTTTTGCGGTTAAAGTTCTTGGAAGTCTAATAAAGAATGGTCCGTGATTATTAAATGATTCATCGTAAAGAAGCTTCGCTTCATCAATTGTTGAAGGCATCGTAATTACAGTACCAGGAATTGTTGATAAGTAAGCTTCATCATAGATGCCTTGGTGAGTTTCGCCATCAGCACCGACTAAACCAGCTCTATCAATAAGGAATGTGGCACTTAAGTTCATACGTGCTAAGTCATGACTGACTTCGTCATATGCACGTTGGAGAAATGTTGAATAGATTGAAATGATTGGATGAATTCCAGAAAGAGCAATTGAACTTGCTAAGGTAGCAGCGTGTTCTTCATTAATTCCGACATCATAAACTCTATTTTTGAATTTAGATCCAAGTTCTTCTAAATTAGAACCCTTTAGGGTTGCAGGAGAAATAAGAACGCTATTTTCGTGTTCTTTCATTTCAAGTTCAGTTAAGTCTGCGAATACGTGCGACCACGAAATAAGTCCTTCATGTTTATTCTTTGGTTCGCCAGTTTCAACATTAAATGGACCTGTGCCGTGCCAGAATCCTGTCTCATCTTCTTCTGCTTGTTTATATCCTTTACCTTTAATGGTAACAGCATGAATTACAACAGACTTCTTTGTATTTTTTGCTCTTTGAAGCGCTCTTTCTATGCTTTTAATATTATGCCCGTCAATTGGTCCTAAGTAGGCAAAGCCTAATTTGGTAAATACATTTCCTTTAAGAAGCAAATGTTTAATTCCATTTTTGATTTTGCTACTAACTCTTAAAATCCATCTACCAAATTTGGTTTTACCAAAAAACTTCTGATATCTATGTTTAAATCTGTTATATCTTCTTGAAGTTGAAATATCTTCTAAAAACTTTGAAAGACCACCGACTGGTTTGGAAATGGACATATTGTTGTCATTAATGACAATGATAATCTTATGGTCGCTACGCGCAACATTGTTTAAGCCTTCAAAAGCAAGTCCGGAATTAAGTGATCCGTCGCCAATAAATGCCACCACTTCATATTTTTCACCTTTAATATCACGAGCAATGGCAAAGCCATTTGCGGCGGAAATTGATGTTGAAGAGTGACCGGTTTCATAGCAATCATATTTAGATTCGTCGATCTTCAAGAAACCAGAGATACCATCTTCTTGTCTTAACTTATTTAAGTTACGACCAGTTAAAAGTTTATGTGTATAGCATTGATGACCTACATCAAAAATAACTTTATCTTTAGATAAGTCAAATACTCGATGCAATGCAATTGTTAATTCTACAGCACCGAGGTTGCTTGAAAGATGTCCGCCTAAGTTACTTGTAACTTCTATAATCTTTCCTCTTATATCTGAGGCTAAAACATTAAGCTCATCGTAATTTAAAGTGGCTAAAAATTTTGGATCTTGAATTGAATCCAAATCTATATGTTTAACTCTGTTAACATCTTTCTTGGCCATATACTAATAAACTACTAATTTACTACTATTATTAAATTCTAACTATTTATAGTTATTTTTGTAATTCTTCAACTTTTCTTTCTGCTTCTTTTAAAGTCTTTTCTAAAGCAGCAATTAATTTCTTTCCCTCTTCGTATAATTTTAAGGATTCTTCCAAAGGAAGAGTTTCGCCTTCTACTTTGGCGACAATTTCTTCAAGTCTTTCTAAAGACTTTTCGAATTCAATCTTTTCTTCAGCCATTTACTTAGCCTCCTTGTTTGTTACTTTGGCAGTCAATACACCACCATGTACTCTTGTTTTAACCAACTGGTTAACTTCTACATCATTGATACTTGTAATAATCTTTCCTTCTTCGTTCTGCATTATTGAGAAACCTCTTTGAAGTGTATTATCTATGGATAATGACTTAAGTTGTTTCTTATATGCATCAAGCTTCTGTTTTTCAATTTCGAGTAAATGATTCATAAATGAATCTAATCTCTTTGAAGTATTTTGAACCTCTATTAGAGTGTTCTCGTACATAACTTTTGGATTTTCAAAGAACGAATTTTTCTTTAACAGTTCAAGTTTGTGTGAGTAGTTACTGATTAGATCAGTAATTGTTTCATCTAACTCAATTTCTTTACTGCTTAACATCTCATAAATCTCACGTTTATCAATTGTTGCAAGCTCTGCAGCGCCTGTAGGAGTAGACGCACGTGCGTCCGCAACGTAATCTATAAGCGTAAAGTCTATTTCGTGACCAACTGCCGATATAATCGGCACCGGGAATTTAGCAGCTTCTCTAACAAGTGTTTCATCATTAAATGCTGATAAATCTTCACTTGCTCCGCCACCTCGACCAATGATCAGAGTATCAATATTGCTCTCTTTGGCCTTTTTTAGCGCTTCTAAGAGCGATTTAGGGGCATCCGTACCTTGTACCAATGACGGGAAGATTTGAACGCTTAGAAGCGGGTTTCTTCTAAGAAGGTTGGTTCTAATGTCAGCAAGTGCTGCACTATTTGGAGCACTTATAACACCAACAGATGATGGGAAGGAAACAAGTTTCCTTTTTCTTGAAGCATCAAATAATCCTTCTGCTGCAAGTTTCTTCTTAAGAAGTTCTAACTCAAGAAGTTGAGCGCCTTCTCCAAATAGTTCCATCGCTTCTGCGTATACTTGATACTCGCCTCTTTGAGGGTATACGCTCACGTAGCCCGTAATAATTACTTCATCACCATCTTTGATGGTAGAAGGCATGAATCTTGTGTTTTGAGCAAACATCACAGCCTTGATTGCACTCTCCTCATCCTTTAAGGAGAAGTAGACGTGACCACTAGGGTAACGTTTTAAATTAGAAATCTCGCCTTTAAGACGTAATCCTCTAAGTGTAAAGTCATTATCAAACATTTGTTTGATATATCTATTTAATGCACTTACAGAAAAGACGTCATTACTTATCATAGAACTTTATCGAGAACTCCGTTTACAAATTTGTAATCATCTTTTTCAAGGAACTTTTTAGCAAGCTTAACCGCAATGTTAATTACAATACTTTTATCAACTTCTTGAGTTGTTTTATGAGTATAACTCATAATTAGTATTGCTTGCTCTAACAAATTAAGACGATCAAATTTCCATTTTGGCATTTGTGCCTGGAATTTGCTTTTAATCTCGCTTAGGTGTGCTAAAGATTTGATGACTAGTTCCTTACAGAAGAAGGAAATTTCATCATAGTTAACCTCAAAAACAGAAGTCATTATTTCTTCAACAGAAAACTCTTGCCCCATGTTTACATACATTAATGCATCATAGATGCAAGTCATGACTAATTCATGCTCTTGGTTGCGAGATAAAAACAAACTTTCCATAACTATTTAACTTCGTCCACCGATACCTCAATTTCAAAAGGAACAGCTTCAACATAAACTTCAAGTGCATGAGCAATTTCCTTTTGGAGTTCTAAGCATACATCAGTTAATTTGGCTCCCCTTTTAATAGTGACATGAATACCAATTTCAACCCTTCCGTCTTTTTTAAAGACGACTTTGACAGGTTGTTTAACTTTTGCCGCTTCTTTTAATGAAGTGTGGCCGACTGCTGCTTCTGCTAAACAAGCGAAAACTTTACGAGAAATCGCAAGTTCTCCGCCTCTATCGCTAGAATTTATATAAATATAATCAGCCATTATTATTTAAGTCCTTCTTCAACAAATTTAACGACATCTTCCTTAAGGAAATGGAAGGATGCGATTGCTGCTTTTGCAGGGGCAGAAGTACCGAATGTATCGATGCCCATTACGTGTGCAGCATACTTATGCCAACCAAAGGTTGAAAGCATCTCAATTGCAAAACGTTTGCATCTACAAATGCCCATAACTTCTTGTTTATATTCTTCACTTTGATTATCAAAGTCATACCAAGAAGGCATTGAAACGACTCTTACGTCGATTCCTTTGGCAAGTAATTCTTTTTGTGCTTCCACTGCTAAACCAACTTCAGAACCGGTTGCAATTAAAGTGGCATCTAAATGGTCTTCTTCTTTTGAAATGATGTAAGCTCCTTTGGAGACTTCTTTGTATTTACTTCCTAAAATTGGAAGATTTTGTCTAGAAAGAATTAATGCAGTTGGAGTTTCCTTACTTTCAAGTGCACGTTTCCATGCAGCATATGTTTCACGTGAATCACATGGGCGAATAACGTTGAAATTTGGAATACTTCTTAGCATAGCTAAGGTTTCAATTGGTTGGTGAGTTGGCCCATCTTCTCCGACTGCAATTGAGTCGTGTGAGAAGAGGTAAATTGCTGGAAGTCTGCTTAAAGCAGCCATTCTAATAGCAGCTTTCATATAGTCCGCAAAGACTAAGAAACAACCAACATATGTTTTAACTCCGCCATGGAGCAACATACCATTTTGAGCTGAGGCCATTGCGAATTCTCGAATGCCCCAGTTAATATTTCTGCCTTTGGCAGTTTTTGGTTCAAAATTAATTCCACCATCAATTTTGGTCATAACTGAACCAGCAACGTCTGCTGATCCACCCATCAAGAATGGAATTTTATTATAAAGTTCATTTAAGCATTTACCAGAAGCATTTCTTGATGCTAAAGCATCATCTTCGGCAAACTTAGGCTCTTTAGTAAAGTAAGCTGAAACGTCTCCTGCAAGTGCTCTTTCAAAACGTTTTGCAGCACCTGTATGGCTTTCTTTCCAGGCATTAACTTCTTTATCATAAGCCTTATGAGCTTCTTCACCGCGTTTGATAAATGTATTTTTGAAGTGATTATAAACTTCTTCTGGAACTTCAAATTGTCCAAATTTATAACCATAGAATGCTTTAGCATTCGCACCATCTTCATCACCAAGTGGGCTACCATGAACTTTATTTGTTCCTTGTTTGGCTGAACCATAACCGATTACGGTATGAACGATGATTAAAGTTGGTTTGGATTTAGATGATTTTGCTTTATTTATTGCTTCATCAATTGCTTCGACATCATTACCATCATTAACTTCTAAAACGTTCCATTCACTAGCTTTAAAGCGTAATTTGACGTTTTCAGAGAAACTTAAATCAAGTTTTCCATCTAGAGTAATGTTATTGGCGTCATAGAATAAAATTAATTTACTTAATTTTTGGTGACCTGCCAATGAAATAGCTTCTTGGGATATGCCTTCTTGTAAGCATCCGTCACCGCATAAAGCATATGTATAGTGATTACAAAGTAATTTTCCTTGTGGATATTGAGCCTTAACAGCTCTTTCAGCCATAGCCATACCAACAGCTTGAGCGATGCCTTGTCCTAAAGGGCCGCTAGTAGCATCAACACCAGCAGTATGTCTAAATTCTGGATGTCCAGGCGTAAGACTACCTAGTTGTCTAAATGCTTTTAAGTCATCAATGGATACTTTGTATCCAGCAATGTGAAGCATTACGTAAAGAAGAGAACTAGCGTGGCCTGCAGAGAGAACAAAACGGTCTCTATTAAACCACAATGGATCTTTTGGATCGGCGATTAAATGACGAGTAAAAAGGGTATACATAATAGGAGCACTACCAAGTGCCATACCTGGGTGACCGCTTTTTGCTTTGTTAATTGTATCAATTACGGTTGCTCTAATAGCGCTGATTGAAAGTTGTTGTAATTCTTTTTCGTTCATTGTTTTCTCCTTACTATTCAACAATCTTAATTCCAAGGTCTTCTAATTGGTCTGGATCTACTGGACATGGAGCGTTACTCATTGGGCAACTTGCCTTAAGATTCTTTGGGAAAGCAATGACATCACGAATGTTTTCTGTCCCACAGATTATCATAGATAATCTTTCTAAACCAAAGGCAATTCCACCATGTGGAGGAGTTCCATATTCAAATGCTTTAACGAAATAACCAAACTTACGAGCAATATCTTCATCAGAGAAGCCTAAAATATTGAATACTTTCTTTTGCATGTCTTGATCGTAAATTCTAAGTGAACCACCACCAGCTTCGTATCCATTTATGACAATGTCATATGCTGCAGAAAGAACTTTACTTGGATCGCTGTCTAAGTATTGTTCAGTCTCAGGTGTTGGGCGAGTGAACGGGTGATGTAAGGCTTTGTATCTACCTTCAGTTTCACTATATTCGAATAATGGGAAGTTAACAACCCATAACAAATCATATGTATTTGGTTTAACTAAACCAAGTTTGTGTGCATATTGACTACGTAAAGCACCAAGGGCAAAGCAAACTTTATCATGTTCGCCCGCTAAAACGAGAATCAAATCATTAACTTTTGCTTCAGTTTTTGTAACTAAGTGCTTGACTTGTTCTTCATTCATAAACTTAAGAAGTGATGATTCAACACCATTTTCAGTAACTTTATAAACACCAATTCCACCGAATCCAAACTTCTTTGCTTCGAGTGTTAATTGGTCAATGACCTTTCTAGAGGTTTCTGGAGCTTGACCAGGAATAACGATAGCCTTGATTGATTTTGCTTCTCTATAGCCGTTAAATTCGCTTTTTTGAAGTATTTCAGTTACATCAATAAGATGTAGACCGAATCTAGTATCAGGTTTATCGCTTCCATAGACATCGACTGCTTCCGCATAATCCATTCTGCGAAGTGGAGTTTTAATATCAACACCAATTGTTTCTTTAAATGTTTTCTTCAAGAAACCTTCCATGATTGTAAGAACTTCATCTTGATCAAGGAAGCTCATTTCTAAGTCAATTTGCGTAAATTCAGGTTGTCTATCTTGACGTAAATCCTCATCTCTAAAACAACGAGCAATTTGATAGTATCTTTCCATACCACCAATCATCAAAAGTTGCTTAAATAATTGTGGAGATTGTGGAAGAGCATAAAATGCTCCATGTGTAACTCTTGATGGAACAATATAGTCTCTTGCACCTTCAGGAGTTGAAAGTGTCAAGCACGGAGTTTCAACTTCCACAAAGCCGTTTTCATCGAAATATTCATGTGCGCAATGGACAATTTTTGCTCTTTTCTTTAGGTTTTCTTGTAAACAAGGTCTACGTAAATCGAGATAACGGTATTTTAAACGTAAATCTTCAAGGGCATCAGTTTCATCTGCGATGATCATTGGAGTAGTTTTAGCTCTGCTAAGAACCTTGATTTCTTTAACCAATACTTCTATTTCGCCAGTTTTCAAGTTCTTGTTTGGAACATCCTTTTTAGCAACTTTACCTTTTGCTTGAATTACATATTCATTACGAATATCTGGAATCTCAACACCTTCACCGACGGTTAATTGGATAATTCCACTTCTATCTCTTAAATCGATAAAAGTAAGACTTCCTAAGTCTCTTTTCTTTGAAACCCAACCGACCAAGGCAACTTCTTTTCCAACGTCTTTAATGCTTAAATCTGTGTTATAACAACTTCTTAACATATTTATTCCTCCTCAGTAGGAGCTGCATTCATATCAGCATAATATTTATCAATCATAGAATGTAATACATTCTCAAGATCTTCTAATTTTACCATTGTTTGTTCTTGGGTCTTTAAGTTTTTGACGGCAACTTCCTTACGTGCAATTTCGTCTTCGCCAACGATAATGGCAAATTTGGCACCTTTTCGGGCAGCTATCTTAAACATAGCACCCATTGATTTAGTTGAATAATTCATTTCGCCGCTAAATCCACCTTCTCTTAACATATCTGCAAGAACAAAGTTCTTTTGAATAATGTCATCAGTCATACCCATAAGGTAGAAATCAAGTCCAAAGTGGATTCCGTTTTGTTGCATTTGTGATTTGATAATGTAAGCAAGTCTTTCAATACCAAAGGCTACACCAACACCTTCTAAAGAAGGTCCGCCAACTTCTTGAAGCAAGTTAGCATAGTGACCACCAGCGCCTAATGCACCAACATCATCGATTCCTTCCTTCTTTTCGAAGTGGTATTCAAAGACAACTCCGGTATAGTAATCGAGTCCTCTAACGAGGGTTGGATCGATTTCAGTTTCAATTCCAACGCTCTTTAAGATAGCGATAACGCTCATCAAATAGGCTTTTGCAGCTGGTGAGAGATAATCTATCATCTTTGGAGCGTCTTTAATGATTTCTTTATCTTCTGGAACTTTGCAATCCAAGATACGAAGAGGGTTTTGCTCTAATCTTCTTTTGCAATCTGAACACATTTTATCAATATGTTTAGAGAAATAATCTCTAAGTGCTTGTCTATAGGCATTTCTAGATTCTTCATCACCTAAAGAGTTAATTAAAACTTTAACGTCTTCAAGACCAACTGAAAGAAGAATTCTTTGACCCATTGTAATAACTTCAGCATCTTGATAAACGCCTGGAGCACCAATAGCTTCAACACCAAATTGATTAAACTGACGATATCTTCCAGCTTGTGGTCTTTCGTATCTAAAACATGGACCAACATAGCGATATTTAAGTGGAAGATCAGCGTTTGCGTGTAATTTATTTGAAACTATGCTACGCATAATTCCTGCGGTAAGTTCTGGTCTAAGTGTTACGCTTCTTCCGCCCTTATCATCGAATGTATACATTTCTTTATTGACGATATCACTTGATTCTCCAACGCTTCTTAAAAATAAAGGAGTGTGTTCAATAATTGGAGTACGAATTTCTTGATAACCGAATTCAGATGCCACCATCATGGCTGTATGTTCGATCATTGTATAAAGATTTGCTTCGTCTGCAATTATATCGTGCGTTCCTTTAACTGGGTTAATTTCCATAAAAAAATACTCCTAAATTAATCAATTACATTATAGTACTATGTACTTATAAAGACAACAGATTATTAAGGAGTACGATTTTTATCTTTTTTAGTGGGTTGAACGATTAACTTCGTAGACAGATTTGACATTTAAAAGGAAGTTAACAACATCTTGCAAAACGTGAGCGTCCGCAACATAAATTGTGACTGAAATTGTCGTCGTCATTGTGTTTGGATGGAACACGCCGTTAATAGCTGTGACATTGATCTTTTTCTGGCTGAAAACTTGCATGATATCCATGAGTAATTCAGGTCTTTCAAAACACTCAATTTTAAGGTCAACTGGGTAGGTTGAAGCCTTCAAATTTTCCTTCCAAAAAACTTCAATTAAACGCTTCTTTTCGTTAGCAATATTCGGGCAATCTTTACGGTGAACTGTGATGCCTTTACCTTTGGTAATATATCCAACAATTTCATCTCCAGGAATAGGTGTACAGCAGTTGCCTAAAGTGATAGCAATATCACCTGCATTTCCACTTACATAAACTGGTGATTTATTAGTGTCACTTTCTCTAATTTTTGATAGCTTTAAGACGTCATCTTGCTTCTTCAAATTAAGGAAATCGATAATAGCTCCAGGAACCGGATTTTTGTTTGCAATTCCGATGCAAAGTTCATCTAAATCTTTGACACTAAATTTGTTTAAAACGTTCTCATTATCGCAATACTTAATTGCGTCTGATTCGCCAATTCCGATTTGTTTAAAAGCTTCAATAAGAGATGCTTTTCCTCTATTAATTTTTTCTTCTTTAGTAAACTCAGCATTCTTTTTTGTTAAAAACTTACGAATGTGAGATTTAGCAAAGCCGGTAGTTGCAATGTTGAGCCATCCTTCGTTAGGTCCTTGTGACCTATCACTGGTCTTAATTTCAACAATATCGCCTGTTTTAAGCTCTCTATTAAGCGGAACCATAACATTGTTAACAATTGCTCCAACCATCTTTTCTCCGACCTTAGTGTGAATCTTAAAGGCAAAATCAATTGGAGTTGCACCAGTTGGAAGTTCAACAACTTTGCCAAGAGGAGTAAAGACATAAACATTTGCATTAAAAATATCATTTGAAAGAGTATCTACGTACTCTTTTGCATCAGCATTGTCTTCTGACATATTAACCATATCTCTAAACCAGTGTAATTGTTCTTCAATTTCTTTTTGCTCTTTACGTGGGTTGTAGTTACTACCTTCTTTGTATCTCCAGTGAGCCGCAACACCACTTTCAGCGATTTCATCCATTTCTTTAGTTCTAATTTGAATTTCAAAAACATTTCCATCGCCTGAAAGAATACATGTATGAAGTGATTGATACATGTTTGGCTTTGGCATAGCAATATAATCTTTAAAACGGCCTGGAAGAGGTTTATATGTCGCGTGGATGATACCTAATATTTCGTAACAGTTAAGTTCTGTTTCGGTAATAATACGGAGTGCTAAAATGTCAAAAATTTCATCAAATGTTCTACCTTTAATGTAGATTTTTCTATAAATAGAATAGATAGATTTAACTCTCGATTCCATTTCAAACTTAATGCCTTTTTCAAAAAGGTCATCAGCAATCTTTTTTGCCATTTGGTTAAGTGAGTTTTGTCCATTTTTAACTTTGGATTCAACCATCTTAATAATTTCACGATATTTTTCAGGTTCAAGATATTTCAAAGATAAGTCTTCAAGTTCGGATTTAACTTGATACATACCTAAACGGTGAGCGATCGGAGCGAAAACCTCAAGAGTCTCTCTTGCAAGCACTTTTTGGCGCTCAGGAGAAAGGAAATCAAGGGTTCTCATATTATGAAGTCGGTCTGCAAGTTTAATCAAAATAGCCCGAACATCTCTTGCCATTCCAAGGAAAATCTTGCGGTGATCTTCATAAACGAGTTCGTCTTCACTGCGGTGAGAAAGTTTTAAACGTTGAATCTTAGTTAAAGAATCAACGATATTCATTACATCTTCGCCGAATTTATCTTTAATTTGCTCTAAGGTGACATCAGTATCTTCAACAGTGTCGTGTAAAAGACCTGCAATAAGAGTTGAAGGACCACAACCAATATCTGCTAATATATAGCAGACTTCGATTAAGTGATGAATATAAGGTTCGCCTGATTTTCTTGATTGGCCTTTATGAGCGGCTTCAGCAAACTTATAAGCTTCTTCAATTTTAGCTCTAGCTTCTGGATTAGAAATGTAGACGAAAAACTTTTCCTTAACTTCTTGGAAAGTATGTAATTTCATCTTAGTTTCAACGGTCTTCTTTTCCATACTTACGTGTAATTATACATCATTTTACTTTCTTTGAAAGAAAAAAGGATAGCAATTAAGCTACCCTTATGTTTCTTAAAAGTTATTTACTTATGCTCGTATAAGTGTGAGAGATCGTATTCAATTCCATCAATGGCAATCTCATATGTTTGACAATCCATTGATTCAAATTTTCCTCTTGTTCCGAGAAGTTTTGGAACGGCTTCAGTGTCGCCAAGTTCTTCGTGCAAATAGTCGGCGCCAGGAGCATAAACGGTTCTGTCTTCATCTCTTTGTTTATCTCTCAAAGTAGTATGGAACTTCCAATAACCATTTGTAGCATTAGTTTTTACAGTTGGTTTATCTGGAGAATAATATTCAGTTTGATCTGGTGAATCTAATAAGGCAATTGAAATAACATCATTACTAGTTGCTTTTGCAGAATAAACTCCGATGTATTTTCCATTCCATGGAAGTTCGCTATTAGTAGTAAACACTTGCATAGAAAATTCTGTGGTACTACCTTCTTTAAATTTAATTTCGATTTCTGCCGCTCCAGTAGTTTCATCTGCAGCTAAGGTTCCAAGATAGTATGGATAGAAACCTTTTGCGTCTCTATGATAATCGCCGCTGAAAAATCTCATTATATCAGTTTCGTGTCTATAGACACCTAAAATGTATCTTTTTCCTTCTTCAACTGTTTTAGCTAACTTATAATCGCCAAATTCTTCTTTTAAAACTGGTGAATGATCGGTTGTATCTTCTGGTGGTACTGGGTCAGGTTTAAATTCTTGTTCTTTGTTTCCTTGTTCTGGTTCGCTGTTTTTCTTCCAGAACATTAAATCTTCAAGACTACAGCTTGCAAGTAAAAAACCACCAATTAAAGGGACTAAGAATAATCTTTTTTTCATAGTATTCTCCTCTTTTCTAAGAATATTATACAATATTCGCTTTTTAATAAAAGAAAAAGCATCCAAATGGATGCCTTCTCTTTGAAAAATACGATGATTATGCTTTTTTATAAATGCACAAATTTGTTATTAAGTCTGCTGTTAAACCAAGTTTTTCGTTAGTGGTATCGTAACCCAAATATCTTACATAAGAAGAATCGTCTGATTTTTCAATTTTAAAAGTGACTAAACCTGTTTCGGCATCTATAGATATTTCAAAATTTTTATTAGCAGGAGTTTTGGAAATACTAACACCACCTGATGCAGTCATTCCGATTAATTGCTCAGTTGTTGCTTTAATGTTAAATTTTTCACCGGAAGATACAAATACGAAATAATCATTGTCATATTTTGCAGAAATTTCGATATTGTCGCTATATGTTTCAATATTTAATTTTTCAAAACCGTCTGAATTTTTCATATCAGCACCAGACGAACTCATTAAAAGTTTGTCCGCATTTTTTGCAATTAAGTAGAAATGGTCCGTAGCATTAAGTTCTGACGCATTTTTAACTATTGTTAAACAAAGTTTTAAATCCGACACAGTAATTCCATTAACTTTCACAACATATGAACTTCTAAAAATGCCATAAACATATGTTGTTCCCGTTTGTAATGTTTGTGTTGCTGTTGCTGGATTTGAATCATAAGAAGTTCCATCGAACCATTCAAAATCTGTTGGAGAAAGATAATCATCTCTAATACTTTCCTCGTTATAAACGAGATTTACATCAGGAAGACCAGTTGGATCAAAACTTTCACCAGAAACATAATCCATTTTATCTGCGCGGAATGAAACTGGAGCAACGACTTCTTTTATTGTTGCTTGAACACCAGTTCTTGTTGAAATTTTTAATGAGTCAAGACCGACGTTAAAACTATTATGAGGTTCTAAACGAATCTTATTTGTGTTGTCTGGGAAAACATAAGTTTTCAATAGTCCAGTATCTTTATCATTATAGAATTGAGAATTTGAGAACGGAGAACCACCAGAACGAGTTGTTTGCAAACAATAAGTGTTCTTTGAAGTTGCGGTCCCATATTCAAATTTCATTTCAATCATCGAAAATACTTCGTTTTCTTTATTTAAAGAAATTTCGATAAAACCATTCGTTAAAGCAACACCTTGAATTTTATCTTCTTCTCCACTGCCAGATTTTTTAGCTTTTTCAATTCTAATATTGAAAGCATCGTCAGAAATATTAACTTCTTTAGCAGTTCCAGTTAATGTGTGAAGTATTGTGTCTTCTTCATCGTTATACATTGCTCTAAAATCATAATTCTTAGTTGTCACATAACTAGGATTTTCTTCAAATGAAATGAAAATTGATTTTATGCAGCAATTACCAGGAGATTTATAATTTAAATCTGCCGCAGCTTCTGATGCGCTATATTCTGGTGTTTGAATATCAATTAAAATGTTGCCGGCAGCAGGAGTTATTGAACTTGATGAACTATATGTTGAAAGGACATTTCCATATGGTTTTTCTAAAGTTACATTGTCAATAAATGTAGAATCACCAACTTTAACTGTCATATGGGACAAAGAGTTTGTGGAGCTAGCTTCAATTGAAATTGATTTT
>JAEEGK010008693.1_pt1 | contig 23902 bp, 22 predicted proteins | sample 8958771 | NCBI WGS metagenome assembly JAEEGK01 (sample SAMN16246547, study PRJNA631951) | gut metagenome | biome: gut microbiome; feature: rumen; material: SC-attached | host: Bos | place: Iran: Karaj | collected 2018-10
TTCCTGCTTGTTCATGCTTCTTCCCCCCGTATAAAGTCGTACATTTTCTGCATTTCCTGCCAGCTCTCCAGGAAATCAGCGATCTGCGCTTCACCCTGTTGGGTGAGGTGATACATTTTTCTGAGCCGTGAATTGTGTTCAATGGAATAGACGGACAGGCTGCCGCCGTTTTCCAGCCGCCGCAGGATCGGATACAGGGTCGATTCGGAAACGGTGACGCAGGCTGAAAGCGTTCGGATCAGCTCATACCCGTAGGAGTCCCCCCGGCGCAAAGCGGCCAGAATGCAGATCTCCAGGACTCCGCGTTTCGTTTGGGCGTCCAGCATAAGAAACCCTCCCTTCGCACAGTACTATACTACACATAGTATTGTGCGTCAAGTAGTAATTTGAAATTTCTGAGAATTTTGATCTCACCCATAGACCTGGGTTGGGAATCTCTCTGGTGCCGGATCTGCAGCCGGATCTTATTACCATATAAGGAACTCGCGCTTGTCTGCATAAAACGGTTGTCATTTCATCTGAAGAACGGTCTCATCTTAAATACCGATGAAGAACGGCAGAATTCAAATATGTGTTGTGATATCGTCATGAAAAAGACCGTGGGGAGAGGCCTATATCAGACTATTGCAGCGGGCATAAAAAGGAGTATAATTGACCCATATTGATCATGAAACGGAATAAGGAGAAATGGCAATGGCGCTCGAAAGGTTTACAGCAGATGAGCTGGAGGTCGTAGGACAGTTCCCCGGCTTTGGCAAGCTCGCCAGATTCAATACCCCCATTACCCCCAGAGAGAACCTGCTGCGGCTGTATGCCGGGAAGACACCCATGTGGATCCCGTCACCGGGGGAAATGGCCACGATCAAAGTGGACTGCGATCCGGAGAACCTTGCCCGCAGCCCTTCCGGCGGAGTAGATGGATACGGTGTGGAGTGGGTATTTGTTGAGGCGGCCGGAGGCGCTATGGTCAAGCCCGGCAATCCCAAGGTAAAGGATATCGCCGAATGGGATACCTGCGTGATGGTTCCTGACCCCGACTCCTGGGATTGGGAGGGGAGCGTTGCGCGGCAGATGAAGGATCTCTCCGATCCGACGCTGATGCACGGCATCACCTTCGGGAGCTGTCTGTTCGAACGGCTCATCGCTGTGATGGATTTTGAGAACGCCGCCGTAGCCTTGATCGACGATGAGCAGAAGGAGGATGTTCACCGTTTCTTTCGGGCCGTCACCGATTCGCGTCTGAAATACTACCGGAACTGCAAAAAATGGTTCAATCCGGACTGCGTGAATTTCAATGATGATTGGGGCAGCCAGAGAGCCGAGTTTTTCAGCGTGGAGACAGCAAGGGAAATGCTGGTTCCCTATGTGAAGGAGGCGATCGACTGCGCCCATTCCCTGGGCATGTACGCTGACCTGCACTGCTGCGGCTTTGTGGAAAGCTTCGTCCCCTTCTTTATTGAGGAAGGATTCAACAGCTGGGGCGGTCAGCCGCTGAACGACAAGCCCAAGCTGAAAAAGATGTATCCGGGCAGCTTCATTTTCACCCACACCGTCGATCTTGCCCCTGACGCTTCCGACGAGGACGTGGATCAAGCTGTGACGAAGTTTATGGAGGAGTTCGGCTACGACAACAGGGGATATTACGGCGGCCGGGACGAGCGATTCCGCAAAAAGCTTTACGAGGCGTCCCGCAGGAACTATGACCGGCTCGTGGCGGAGGGGAAGGCTATCCTGTGATCCCTGGCAATTCTCAAACCGTGCAGCTCAGCCATTTTGCGGATCGATACCATCAGCACCTAACAATATCCGGATTTTTGAGAAAACGAGATCTGCAGCCCGATCCATGAATGGATCTCCGGATCTGATCAAGGCAGACGATTTGAGATGTTCGCGGTCATTCATGACAGCAAGTATTCAGCTGAGCAGAAAATTTGGGTTTGAAACCGACCGATACGCTTATATCAATCGAAAGATTACTCCGGTTTATTTATCCCTGAAGGTGCTGAAGAGCAACCAAAGAAAAACCCCTGGAACCATATTGAACCGAACCAGTAAAAACGGACAATAGACAAAGCCCCCATGATGTAGGAGAATAAAAGGACTACATCAAGGGGGTATTGTTATGACCAGAAAGTACCAGCACACGATGGAACTGCTGCCACAAATAAAAGGAATGTTAGCAGCGGGGATGACGCAGAAAGAAGTAGAGAATGCATTAGGACTGACAGGGAAGAGACCGATACATGAATTATTAAAGCGAGAGCGAAGGAAAGAACTGCAGGGCATAGCGAAGCAACGAAGACGCAAGCCAGCCAAAACCTTGCAGGAATACAAATATGAGAACAAGCGGCTGAGAATGGAAGTGGAATTGCTGCGGGATTTTCTCTCGCTCACCGGAAAGGAGTGAAGGCCAGCGTCAAATACAAGGTGATCTACAGTCATAGGGAGAAGTACAGCATCAGCGAGATGTGTCGGTTATTCGGCGTCTCACGCAGCGGCTATTATGGGTATGTAAAGCGGATGGCGACACCTGCAAAGGATCTCCCTTTGGCCGAGAAGATCCGCGAGTGCCAGGTTGAATGCAGGAGCACCTATGGCTACCGAAGAGTACATATCTGGCTGAAAAGACACGGAATCTGTCACGATCCTAAAACCGTTCTCCGAGTAATGAACAAGTACAGTTTGCTTTCTGTCGTTAGGAGAAGGAGGTATGTGAAGTACGGGGAAGCTCTCCACCGTTTTCCGAATCTTCTCAACCGTAACTTCGTCGCAGAGCGGCCGAACCAGAAGTGGGTAACAGATATTTCTTACATACGAACCGGTCAAGGCTTCCTTTACCTCTCTGTGATCCGCGACCTCTATGACAACAGCATCGTTGCATACGAGACAGGGACGGAACAGACGGTCAATCTTGTTCTCAATACGATACGTGTCGCCAAGAGAAATGAGAAGGTCACTGCAGAGTTGCAGCTCCACAGTGACCAAGGCTTTCAGTATACCTCACAAGCGTACTTTAAGCTGACTCAAGAATACGGTATAACGCCGTCTATGTCAAGACGCGGAAATCCTTACGACAATGCTTTGGCTGAAAACTTCTTTTCGATTCTCAAAACGGAGTGCATCTACCGGACGAAGATCGCCACCTTTGAGGAAGCGAGACGAATCATTGATGAGTACATCTTTTTCTACAACCACCAGCGTATCCAGCTCAAAACAAAACTGACACCGCTGGAATTGCGGTGCCAGTTCATTGCTTGAAACTTCATATCCCTACATCAGGGGCTTTTTGTGCTGTTCGCATAATCTGGACCAGTTCATGGCTTCCAGGGGGTTTTTCCGTCTGAAACGGGCCGGATCTCAGCCGAAGACGCTCAGCAGGAATCCGGCGGCGATGGCGGAGCCGATGACGCCCGCCACATTGGGGCCCATGGCGTGCATCAGCAGGTAGTTGTTCTTGTTGTACTTCCGGCCCACGTCCTGGGAGACCCGGGCCGCCATGGGCACCGCGGAGACGCCTGCGGAGCCGATCAGGGGGTTGATCTGGCCGCCGGAGGTCTTGTACATCACGATGCCGCCCAGCAGGCCGCCCACGGTGGAGATGCCGAAGGCGATGAGACCCAGAATGATGATCTTGATGGTGTCCAGATTCAGGAAGTTCTGTGCCACCATGGTGGCGCCGACGCTGGTGGCCAGGAAGATGGTCACGATGTTCATCAGCGCGTTCTGGGCCGTATCGGAGAGGCGGTCGGTCACGCCGCATTCCCGGAACAGGTTGCCCAGCATCAGGCAGCCGATCAGGGGCGCCGTGGAGGGCAGGAGCAGGATCACGAAGGTGGCCACCACCACGGGGAACACGATCTTCTCCGTCTTGGAGACCTCCCGGGCCTGGACCATCTTGACGGCGCGCATCTTATCGTTGGTCAGCGCCTTCATCAGGGGCGGCTGGATCAGGGGGATCAGGGCCATATAGGAATAGGCCGCGATGGCGATGGGACCCAGCAGCTCCGGGGCCAGCTTGGTGGTGAGGAAAATGGCGGTGGGGCCGTCCGCTCCTCCGATGATGCCGATGGAGGCGGCCTGGGGCCCGGTGAAGCCCAGCAGCACGGCGCCGAAGAAGGCCACGAACACGCCCAGCTGGGCTGCAGCGCCCAGAAGCAGGCTCTTGGGCCGGGCCAGCAGGGGACCGAAGTCCGTCATGGCGCCCACGCCCATGAAGATCAGGGACGGGTAGATCCCGGCTTTGACGCCGATGTAAAAGAAGTCCAGCAATCCGGCGTTGGCCATGATATAGCCGTAGCTGTGGTAATAGGGGCCGTCGGGATCCAGGAAATCCGCCCACAGCTCAGGATGGTACAGGGCGTTGGAACCCATGCCGACGAAGTAGCTGAGGTTGCTCAGCAGGCACCCGAAGGCGATGCCGCAGAGCAGCAGCGGCTCGAACTTCTTGACGATGCCCAGGTAGAGCAGCAGGAAGGCGATGAGGATCATGATCAGGTTTTTCCAGCCGCCGTCGGTAATGAAGAAGGCCGCAAAGCCGGATTCCAGACCCAGCTTCTGCAGCACGCTCAGAATATTCATGCAGGCCCCTCCTTACGCGATGACCGCCAGAGGGCTTCCGGTCTCCACCACCGCGCCCTGACTGACCACGATCTGGGCCACGGTGCCGGTTTTCGTCGAGACGACTTCGTTTTCCATCTTCATGGCTTCCAGGATGAGGAGCACGTCCCCTTCCTTCACCTGCTGGCCCTGGGAGACCAGGAGCTTCAGCACGTTGCCGGGCATGGGGCTCTTGATGACTTCGCCGGCGGCCAGTCCGGCTGTGGGCGCCGCGGGAGCGGCAGGGGCGGCGGCGGGAGCTGCGGGAGCTGCGGCAGGAGCCGCAGCGGCGGGGGCGGCAGGGGCAGTCAGTTCATATTCATCCAGCAGCATGGCTTCGCCCTGCTCTACCTCGACCTCGAATACACGGTTATTGAGCGTAACCTTATACTTCATCCTCTCGTACCTCCCTGATGGAAATAAAGCGAAGTTCGTTAAGGGGCTTGCCCAGGCTGTCGGCCACGATGGCCATGACCATGGCGGCGTCCCTGGGGTCGGTGTCGTACAGCTTCAGCTCGCCGGCGGCGCCGGGAGCCTTGGGCGCGGGTTCGGCCGAGGCCGCCTTCGGCTGCACGGCCTCCGGGGCAGGGGCGGAAGCGGCGGCTTTTTCCCGGTGCATGATCTTTCCCACGATCAGCAGCACGGCCATCAGCATCACCAGGCCCAGGAATACCACCGCGTAACCCAGGATCGCCGTGCCCAGGGCTTGGGGAATGGAAATGCTGGCGGAACCTGTCATCTTCAACCCTCCTTGACCGGGGTGACGCTGTAGCGCACCACCTTCTCCTCCCGGGCTTTCCTTTCGGCGAAGAACTTCTCCGCCACCTCGGGGAAGGAGATATAGCTGAGCACGTCCTCCTCGCAGCGGGCGGTGTCACCCAGCTTGGCGGCGGCTTTTTCGTATACGTCCGTGGGCAGGCTGTCGGCGTAGCGGCCCTGGATGGGCTGCTCCCCGGCCAGGATCTTCTCCCGCACCTGGGGATCGATGGGAGCGGGGGTACGTCCGTACTCGCCCCGGCAGTATGCCTTCATCTCGGCGCCCACGTTTTTGTAGCGCTCCCCGGCCAGCACGTTCTGCACCGCCTGGGTGCCTACCAGCTGGCTGGTGGGGGTCACCAGGGGCGGATAGCCCATGTCCGCCCGGACCTTGGGCGTCTCCACCAGGACCTCGTCGTACCGGTCCAGGGCGTTCAGGCTCTTCATCTGGCTCAGGAGGTTGGAGAGCATGCCTCCGGGGATCTGGTAGGTCAGGCACTGGGTATCCGTGGCCATGGAGATGGGGTTCAGGGTGCCCTTGGCCAGGAAATCCGCCCGGATGGGCTTGAAGAACGCCGCCATCTTCAGCAGGGCGTCGTTGTTGAGGCCGGTCTCGTAGCCCAGCTCCCGCAGAGCGAAGTCCAGCGTTTCCGTGGCGGGCTGGCTGGTGCCGCCCGAGAAGGGAGAGATGGCGGTATCGATCACGTCGGCCCCGGCTTCCACGGCCTTCAGATAGGTCATGAATGCCAGACCGGTGGTGCAGTGGGTATGGACCACCACGGGCAGATCCACCGCGTCCTTGATGGCGGAGACCAGATCATAGGCGTTTTTCGGAGACAGGATGCCGGCCATGTCCTTGATGCAGATGGAGGCGACGCCCATGGCCTTCAGCTCCTTGACCATCTCCACGTACTTGTCCAGGGTGTGGACGGGGGAGGTGGTGTAGGAGATGGTGCCGGAGGCCATGGCCCCGGATTTCACCGTCTCCTCTATGGCGACCTTCAGGTTTTCCACGTCGTTGAGGGCGTCGAAGATCCGGATGATATCGATGCCGTTGCGGACGCTGGCCCGGACGAAGCGCCGGACGATATCGTCGCTGTAATGCTTGTAGCCCAGGATGTTCTGCCCCCGCAGAAGCATCTGCAGCTTGGTATCGGGCATGGCCGCCCGGATCTTCCGCAGGCGCTCCCAGGGATCCTCCCCGAGGAATCGGAGGCATACGTCAAAAGTCGCTCCGCCCCAGACCTCCGCAGAGTAGAACCCCGCCTGATTGATCGTCTCCAGGATGGGCTGGAACTGATCAAAAGCCAGGCGCGTGGCTACCAGGGACTGGCTGGCGTCCCGGAGCGCTGTTTCGGTAAACTGTACTTTCTTCATGGGACCTCCTTAATATATGCTGAATATATGCTGATGTGCCGAAGTGCTGAAATGATGCGTACGAATAATAATACAAAATCCCCGTATCGATTGCAAGAGTCAAAATCGGTCGAATTGCAAAAAACCCCGAACGCAGAAAAACGCCCCGGATGAACCGGGGCGTCCATAGAATCAGGGTTTGTCACGCATTGAGGTACTTTCTCAGATCGTTCCGTTCCGGATCTTGGCCTTGAACTGGGCCAGGTCCTTTTCAAACAGCTTCTGCTTGTCCTTGTCGAAGCCCATGGCCAGGGGATGGCCCTTGGCCCGAATCGCCTCCATGGCCCGCTGCACGGTGCCCAGTTCTCCCTGACGCACGCTCCATTGCTCGGTTTCGGAGCGGAGGCCCAGAGACCAGTCCTTTTTGCCCCCTTCCAGTCTGCGGCTCCGGGGATAGACCCAGAGCACTTCTTCCACGGGCATGACCCGGGAGGAGAAGGTGCGCAGCCACCAGATGTACTTGTCCCCCAGCACAAGGTTGTTCTTCCTGCCGAAGCGCACGCCCCTGGCAAAGTCCTGCCCCATCGACTTCCGGCCCCATTTCTGCAGGGCGCGCCGGTAGGGCTTTTCCCAGATCCCCAGGAAAATGGAGATCAGGATCAGCAGAGCCAGGACCACGCACAGGACGGCCAGGATCGCCAGGATCTCCGCTCCCGCCCGGGAACGGTCCCCCCAGTAGCCCATGGTCATGTGGTAGGGCAGGATCACGTCGTTCAGGTAGGCGCTGTAGTCCCCGGTCTCGGCATACTGACTCACGTCGGCGCCGGTGGCCGTGTCCGTGGTGACGCCCTCCCGGTCGGTCTTGATGTTCTGTTCGGTGATCCACTTGATGAGTATATCCCGGGTCTCGGTATTCTCTCCGGGCTCCACGGTGCCCTCCAGCTTCGCGAACTTCAGCTCCAGCATGCTGCCGATGGCGCCGTCCGCCACCATCTGCTTCCCGTCGTCATACTTCTGCAGCTCCGCCACGTCCGCCTTGGTGATCCGGACGGAGAGGTATTTCCCGTCTACGATCAGGTAGCAGTAACGTTCTTCGATGATGGTCTCTTCCTCTTCGGTCGTATACCCCATGAAGGCGTAGGTCTGGGCGCCCAGGGTCTCCGCCGAAACGGTGACGTAGCTCCCTTTCAGATCCGCCAGATGCAGGGTATCCGCCTCCCGGGGCTGACGGAAGCGGTAGACGCAGCCGGATCCGCCGATCGCCCAGAACAGGGCGGCCAGGGCCAGCAGCACCAGCATGGCGGGGATCAGCAGCCGGAGGTACCGGCTTCTTACGGCAAGGTTCATGGCCGCTTACAGGTCCGCAAAGTCGTTCTGCTCTTCCCGGAAGGCGCAGAGCTTCGTCTTCATGGCCAGATACTTGTCCTTCGCCTGCAGGGCCAGGTTGGCGATCTCCTGCCGGTAATGGTATACCACGTACGCCAAAGCGGCGAGGACCATCACCGCCGCGAGATATTTCAGAAAGCGTTTCATGTTTTCGTGCCTCCCGTCTGTGTTCCGGGGGACGGCGCCGCCGTCCCGGTATGACTGATCTATCTTTTTTATTTTATCCAATCTTCCGGGAAAACGCAAGATAAATGTCCGGGAACCGCTCCCTCCCGTTTCCAGTTTGGCCGCCCGCTCCCGGGGCATCCTAAATGCGGAAAAGGAGGGATCTGCGTATGGGTTCCGGATTCTGGAAAGGAATGGGCGCAGGCCTGGCGGTGGGCCTGGGCGTGGGCATGCTCATGAAGCCCAGGAAAAAGAGCCACGCCGCCGCGAAGCTCATCCGCACCGCGGGAGACGTGGTGGACCGGGTCGGCGCCTTCCTCGGCGTATGACCGATGGGGCTGCTGCGGAAAAGGCAGCAGCCCCATGAATTCTCCCGGACAGATCCGAGCTCATGACCGGCGGTCCCGGGTAAACCGACTGAACCGGTCCGCCACCCGGAGCATATCCTCCGGCAGCCGCTTCCGGCATTCCTCCTTCAGTTCCTCCGGCACCCCCCAGAAGGCCTCCCCGATGGCGGCGGAGATGCAGGTGAGGGTGTCGCAGTCGCCTCCCAGGGACACGGCGGTGCGGAGATTGTCCTCGAAGCTCTCCGCTTCCAGAAAGGCGATGACGGCTTCCGGCACCGTGCCCTGACAGCTTACATCGAATCTGTAATCCGGGCGGATCTCGTCGCAGGTACGGCTGAGGTCGTAGCCGAACTGCCGGGCGATATAGTCCCGGATCTCCCCCTTCCCCGCGCCGGCGCGGGCCAGGAACACGGCCGAAGCCGCAGCCTCCGCCCCCTTGATCCCCTCCGGGTGATCGTGGGTGACCCTGGCGGTGCGGGCGGCGGCTTGCCGGGTCTCCTCCAGGGTGTCGAACAGCCAGCCTGCGGAGGAGACGCGCATGGCGGAGCCGTTGCCCCAGCTGTGGTAAGGCTTCGGGTCCGGGGAGGCGAGCCATTGGTCGAACCGCCCTCCGTAGCCCGCGGCGGGGTATCGCCTTCCCCAGCGCCGCATGCTCTCCGTCAGCGCCCGGAGGATCTCCTCTTCCCCCTGTCCCAGGGTATCCATCAGGGCCTCCGCCACGGCTACGGTCATCACCGTGTCGTCCGTGAACCGGGAGCCGGGGATGAACAGGGGAAAATCCTTTGTCTTTCCGCTCAGATCAAATTCATAAGGGGACCCGATCATGTCCCCCAGGATCGCTCCATACATCTTATATATATCCTCCTTTATGTCCGTATTCGTCCTGTTGTCCTATCCCAGCAGGGTCTCCGCCATGACCCCCAGGGCCCGCGCCAGGGGGAGGAGCTCATCCGCGTACAGGGGCCGCTCCTCCCGCAGGACCCTGCACAGGCAGCCGTAATGCATACCGCTGCGGGCAGCCAGTTCCTCTGCCGTCATCCCCCGCTCTCCCAGGAGCCGCTTCAGCTCCCGGTTCGCTCCGTAATCCCGCTTCATTCTTGCCTCCGGATGTTCAACTCTTTTGAACTAATTCTACTATACTCGGTTTTTGCTCCCGTGTCAAGTTGATTTGTTCAAATTTTTTGAATTTTCCCCTTGCCCCGAAGGAGACGCCGTGGTATGCTGTTGCCAGAAGGAAAAAGGAGGGGCGGAAATGGCTACAACGGCGGAGCGGCTGCGGACGCTGATGGCGGAGCGGGGGCTGAAGCAGGCGGATATCCTGCGCCTGGCGGAGGAGATCTCCGGACCGGAACGGCTGACGAAAACGGATCTGAGTCAGTACGTTTCCGGCAAGGTGCGCCCCGGCCCGGGGAAGCTCCGGCTCCTGGCGAAGGCCCTGGGGGTGGGGGAAGCCTGGCTCCTGGGTTATGAGGAATCCCCGGAGGAGGCGGGTATGGACGGAGACGTCCGCCAGTATCTTCAATTCGTCCGGGATAATCCGGAGTACCGCATGATGTTCGACCTCTGCGGCTCCGCCACCCTGGATGAGATCAAGGCCACCGTGGCCTTCCTGAAAGCCCTGCGGGAGCAGAAGCGGGATGAGGGATGATCTCTGCGTCCGCTTCCTTCCCTTCCCCAACCGGGCGGTGCGGGCGGCGGTGATGCCCAACGATGAGGGCAGCTACGATATCCTGGTGAACACCCTGTATCCGGAGGAGACTCAGCGGAAAGCGCTGGAGCACGAGCTGGAGCATCTGCGTCTGGAGCATCTGCACCGGGGGGAGAGCGTTTTCCTCCAGGAAGCGGAGGCCCGGGGAGAGGATACGGACTGGCGGAGCATCTGCTGCTACACCTCCGCCGGGATCCTGGAGGAATTCATCCCCTCTTCCTCCCGTGCGGATTTTGCCCTGGTGGTCCCGGGTCAGGGGATGAAGCCCCATTACCGGCAGGGTCAGCTTCTGTTCTGCCGGAACCGGCAGCCCCGATGGAACGGGGACGCGGCGGTCTTTCTCATCGGCGGCCGGGCGGAGCTGCGCCAGGTATATCGGGACGCCTTCGGCTGCCGCTATCTGCTGAACCCCAACCGGGCCTGCGCCGGGGAGGATCTGGTGGTCCCCGTCGGAGAGGAGGCCCCACTTCTGCTGGGCACCCCTCTGAAGCGGCGGCGGCTGCCCCCTGTAAGAATATAAATTCAAAGGGAGGTATATAAAGATGGCCGTATTCAACTGCAGTTATTATTCCCAGGCCCATCTGGGACAGCGGAACTTCACCGCCATCGTCCCGGTGGAGAAGATGCCCGAATTCTGGGGCAAAGTGGGGTATCAGGCAGGTCCCTTCCCCACCATCTACCTGCTCCACGGCTTTTCCGGCAATCAGAACGACTGGCTGCTGAACAGCCGCATCAACGAGTGGGCCACTGCCCGGAACCTGGCGGTGATCATGCCGGACGGCGCCAACGATTTCTATGTGGACCGGCCGGAAAACGGGGAATTTCCCGGCGCCCAGGTGGGCGAGGAGCTGGTGGAGGTCACCCGGAAGCTCTTCCCCCTGTCCCCCCGGAAGGAGGATACCGCCGTGGGCGGCCTGAGCATGGGGGGCTACGGCGCCCTGCGCCTGGGCCTGCGCTATCCCGATACCTTCGGCTGGATCTGCGCCATGTCCTCCGCCCTCATCATGGATGAAGTCTCGAAGATGACCCCCGGCCACGGGAACGCGGTGGCCCCCTACGGCTTCTACCGCACGGTGTTCGGGGAGCCCTCCGCCCTGATGGGCAGCGACAAGGATCCCAGAGCCCTGGCGGCAGCCGCCGTGAAGCTGGTGGAGAAGCCGAAGCTCTTCCTGGCCATCGGCACGGAAGATCCCCTGTACCAGTTCAACCTGTCCATGCACGACTACCTCAACGAGATCGGCTACGACCACGTCTGGTACACCCATGAGGGACAGCACAACTTTGATTTCTGGAACGACGCCCTCCAGGCATTTTTCGCCTGGCAGGAGAAAAACAGGGCTTGACGCCGTCGGCGTCGCGAATTGCTTCGGGCGCATGAATTGACGATCCGTCATGTCCCGCTGGACAAATTCATGTGCCGCCAGGCGCAATTCACGGCAAAGCCAATTCATGTGCCCGAAGGGCACAATTCATCACACAGGAGCCATCCATGCTGAAGAAGAACGCGAATCCTATCGATAAGAATGAGTTATTCGCCCATACTCCGATCCCCAAAGCCCTGCGGGTCATGGCGGTGCCCACCATCATCAGCCAGCTGGTGAATCTGATCCACAATATGGTGGACGCCTTCTTCATCGGCCGGACGGGCAACGCCTACATGATGGCCGCCACCAGCATCACCCTGACCCTGGTGCTGATGAACGTGGCTCTGGCCAACCTCTTCGGTACCGGCGGCGGCAGTCTGATGGCCCGGCTCATGGGAGCCGGCAAGCCGGACCGGGCGAAGAAGGTCAGCGCCTATTCCGTATACGGGGCGATCCTGGCGGCGCTGGCGTATTCCGCTTTGGTGGGGATCTTCAACCGTCCCCTGCTGCGCTTCCTGGGCGCTTCCGACGCCACCTTCGGCTACGCCCGTTCCTACGCCATGGTGGTCATCGTCATGGGCAGCCTGCCCTCCATCCTCTCCATGGCCCTGGGCCATCTGCTGCGGAACGCGGGGCACTCCGGCAAGGCCAGCTTCGGTCTCAGCGGCGGAGGCGTCCTGAACATGCTCCTGGACCCTCTGTTCATGTTCGTCCTCCTGCCTCCGGGCAACGAGGTCCTGGGAGCCGCCATCGCCACCGCCCTGTCCAACGCCGCCGCCTGCATCTATCTGCTCATCGCCTGCCGCAGAGCGGGGAAGGGAACCTCCCCCCTGAGTCTGAGCGTCCGGGATGCGGCAGCCATCGAAAGGGAGGACCGGCGGGGGATCTTCGCCGTGGGCATCCCCTCCGCGGTGCTCCTGGCCCTCTTCGACCTGGCCAACGTCTGTGTGAACATCCTGGCCTCCGGCCATGACGACCTGGTGCTGGCGGGCATGGGCATCGTTATGAAGGTAGAGCGCATCCCCAACGCCATGAACGTGGGCCTCTGCATGGGCATGCTCCCCATCGTGGCCTACAACTACTCCTCAGGCAACCGGGCCAGGATGGAGGAGACCATCCGCACCGCCCGGAAGGCGGGGCTGCTCATCTGCCTCGCCAGCATGATCTTTTTTGAGATCGTAGCCCGGCCGGCGGTGGGGATCTTTCTCCATACCGGGGGAGAGAACAACGGCGACGCCCTGCGCACCGTGGCCTATGCCGCCCTTTTCCTGCGCATCCGCTGTCTGGCTTCCCCTTTCCAGTTTCTGAACTATCACACCTCCTACGGACTCCAGGCCATGGGGAAGGGGCGGGCCACCCTGATCCACGCCTTCGTGCGGGAGATCGTCTTCTATATCCCCTGCATGTTCCTGCTGGACCATCTGTTCGGGGAGACCGGTCTGGCCGCCGCTCTCCCGGTGGGGGAGGCGCTGGGAGCGGTCTTTGCCATCTGGCTCATGGCCCGCATTCTGCGAAAACTGCGGGAAGCGCAGAAAACCGCATAAACTCTCAGCCCGCCGGTCTCTTCGGACCGGCGGGCAATTCTTTTGACGGGTGACCGATTCGTTTTTCCCAATAACCTGCAGGTTTTCGCCCTTTCCTTTTCCGCATATTCTGATATAATAGGTAAAAAGCTGAAAATACACCGGAATCAGGAGGTATTTTTATGAAAATCGCAGTCATCGGCGCCGCCGGAAAGGCGGGAAAGCTCATCGCCGGAGAAGCTCTGAGCCGGGGACATGAGGTCACGGCCATCGTAAAGCCCGGGAGCGAGGATCGGGTCCCGGCGGGGTGCGCCGTCCTGGCAAAAAGCCTGTTCGACCTGACGGCGGCGGACCTGAAGGATTTCCGCGCCGTGGTGAACGCCTTCGGCACCCCCTATGACGTGCCGGGAAAGGAGCAGGAGCACATCGACGCCGCAAAGCTCCTGATCTCCATCGGGAAGGAGCTGCCGGAGGTCCGCTTCCTCACCATCGGCGGCTACGGCAGCCTGTACACGGATGAGACCAAAACCAGGCAGGTGGTGGACGGCATCCCAAAGACCGTGGGCGCGGTGCCCTGGGCGGCCAAGGAGGCCCTGGACCTGTTCAAAGCGGCCGATATGAACTGGACCTTCTTCAGTCCCGCCGGCTTCTTCGATCCCAAGGGCGCCCGGAGCGGCAGCTACACCCTGGGGGGCGACGTGGTGATCCTGAACCGGATGGGTCAGAGCTATATCTCCTACGCGGATTTCGCCGTGGCCATGGTGGACGAGATCGAGCAGGGAAAGCACATCCGGGAGCGGGTGACCGCCGTGTCCTGCGACCCTTATTTCCGGAACGCCCCCCAGTTTTACCCCGTGGACCGGTACATGTTCTCCCGGGCCGGGGCCTGGCTGGCCCTGGGCATCGACAACGCCAAGTACGGCAAGGGGGCGCTGAACCTCACCACCAACCGCGGCATGCACACCCACGGCCGCAGCGCCGACGGCACCAAGGTCTATCGCATCTACCCCACCTTTGAGGGCAAGCGGATCGCCTTCTCCACCCAGCTCATCGGCCCCGCGGAGCTGGTGCTCCATACCCGCCGGGGGGACGTGCGCTTCACCTGGGCCACCGCCTCCCGCCTCATGGCGGAGGGGGATCCCGGCATGGGACTGGAGTGGACCCGAACCGCCGCGCCCTACGAGATCGTCAAGCCCAGGAAGGACGGCTCCTGGGAGAGCGTGCCCCGGCTGGGCACCCCCCTGTGCTTCAAGGGTCTGGAGGGCTCCGGCTTTGCCTTCCAGGACTCCTGGAACTGGTACAGCCTGAATTCCACGGTGATCGACGGCTTCACCTCCCCGGGACCGGACGGCACCTTCACCCTTTCGGTGGAGGAGTTCCCCTATATGGTGAAGGTCAGGGACGACTACGGCACCTATGCCCAGGGCAAGGCGGATATGCAGAAGGCCTGGGAGGATTTTCTGGCGAAGTATCCCAAGTTCATCGCCCCCTACGATAAGAAGCGGGTGGAGACGGCCTACACCCTCTGGACCCATCTGGTGGCGCCCACCCAGCTCACTCCCTATTGGATGATGCTCATGTTCCCCGGGGAGATGGATTCCCAGTGGCAGCTGGTGCAGAACGGCGTGGCCCTGCAGGACGATCCGGAACTCTCCCGGAACCTGCTCCTGGCCCCTCTGGAGCGCCAGAGCGAGACCGGCCAGCTCTCCGACGGCTACGACGAGGCTTTCCTGGCCACCGGCAGCATCAAGCCCCCCATCTACGGCTGGGCTTTGAAGAACGTCATGGCCCATCATGATCTGCTGAAGGAATGGCCCCGGGAGGACCTGGAGAAGCTGTACGTGGGCGCGGGGAAGTGGGCCCAGTGGTTCATGGACTGCCGGGATGACGACGGGGACGGCCTCCCCGGCTTCGAGGGCGGCAACGAGAACGGCTTCGACGAGGTCACCGCCTTCATGGACGGCATCAGCATGGCCACCCCGGACCTGTGCGCCCAGGAAGTGCTGAACTTTGAGGCCCAGGGAGACCTGGCAAAGCTCCTGGGGAAGCCCCGGGAGGAGATCGACGGCTGGTACAGGAAGTCCCGGGAGCTCCTGGACAAGATGCTGGAAAAGATGTGGGACGGGGAACACTTCGTCTGCCTGAAGCAGTACACCCATGAGCCCATCTTCTCCGGCTCCAATATGCACTATATCCCCCTGGTGCTGGGGTCTCGCCTGCCCCAGGCGGTGATCGACAAGATGTGCGCCGACCTGCTGGTGGAGGGCAAGCTCCTGAGCCCCTACGGCCTGGCCAGCGAGAATCTGGATTCCGACGTATATGAGTTCACCGGGGTGAAAATGGGCTGCGGCCCCATCAGCCCTCCGGGCCAGCTCTTCATCCTCACCGGCCTCTGGGAGGCGGGAAAGAAGGCGGAGGCCAAAATGATCATCGACCGGTATCTGTGCCGTCTCATGGACGGCGGCTTCAGCCACTTCATCGACCCCATCCATGGGGAGGGCTCCCCCTTCTGCGGCACCTGGAACCGCGCCGTGTTCACCGTGCTGGCCCGGATGGTCAGCGAGAGGTAACGGATTCGACCAGGACCCGCTTCGCCGGGCCCCTGGTCGAGAAGGATCGCACTTCGCTTCCCGCACTGCGTCAGCAGAAAAACCGCTTCGTTCCCTTTTCCCCCCGGGGAGGAAAACTCCACCCTCTCATTTCCTTCTTTCTTTTCCAAACGGAAGCATGGCTTCCGTTTGGAGAGGAGGAGCAGGCGAACATCGGAGCCATGCCCCTTCGGGGCGAAGCGGAGCCATGAGCCTCGCGGCGACGACCTCGCACAGTCCGCTCCGCGAGATGTATTATTGGCAGAAATGAATTCCGCCAAAAATGATTCAGATCCATTCGCGGCCTGCGAGCCGCGAACTCTGCGAGGCATCTTTCAATTTTACAATACCATGGTATAATTGATTATCAATACGAAACAAGGAGGTTTTACACATGCCCAGCGCAGTCATGCCCAAACCCACAGATCCCTTCTTCCGGGACGCCAAGCAGTACTTCCCCGTGAACCTGTACAAGTTCTCCCGGGCAGGCGCCTTCATGGCCCTGACCATCGACAACGTGAAGTACGGCCGGGGCACCCTGACCCTCACCACCTGCCGGGGCAACCGCACCCACGGTCAGTCCGCCGAGGGGGCGAGGCTCTACCGCATCTTCGCCACCTATGAGGGCAAGCGCGTGCCCTTCGCCACCCAGCAGACCGGCCCTGCGGAGCTGGTGCTCCACACCCGCCACGGGGACATTCGCTTCACCTGGGCCACCTATACCCGCCTCATGGCGGAGGGCGATCCGGGCATGGGCCTGGAATGGACCCGGAACGCCGCCATGTATGAGTCCATCCGTCCCAGGCAGGACGGTGCCTGGGAGAACATCCCCCAGCACGCCAATCCCATGTGCTTCAAGGGACTGGAGGGCTCCGGCTTCACCTTCAAGGACACCTGGAACTGGTACACCTTCAGCGCCACCGCCATCGACGGCTACACCACCCCCGGCCCGGACGGCACCTTCACCCTGGCGGTGGAGGAGTTCCCCTATATGGTCAAGGTCCCGAAGGACTACGGCACCTACGCCGAGGGCAAGGCGGACATGCTGAAGTCCTGGGAGGACTTCTGGGCCGCGTATCCCAAGCTGGCCGAGCCCTACGCCCAGAAGGCGGAGGAGACCGCCTATGACCTGTGGACCATGCTGGTGGGCCCCTCGGCCCTCACCCCCCGGTGGATGATGCAGATGTTCCCCGGCGTCATGGTCTCCCAGTGGCAGCTGGTGCAGAACGGCGTAGCCCTGCAGGATATCCCGGATCTGTCCCGGAGCCTGCTCATGGCCCCCCTGGAGCGCCAGGGCGAGGACGGCCAGCTGGCGGACGGCTACGATGAGGCGCAGCTGGCTACCGGCGGCATCAAGCCTCCCATTTACGGCTGGGCTCTGAAGAACGTCATGGCCCACCACGATCTGGCCAAGGAATGGCCCAGAGAGGATCTGGAGAAGCTGTACGTAGGCGCCGGCAAGTGGGCCGATTGGTTCATGGAGTGCCGGGATGACGACAAGGACGGCCTCCCGGGCTTCGACAACGGCGCGGGCACCGGCTTCGACGAGATCACCGCTTACTTTGACGGCGTGCCCATGGCCACCCCGGACCTGTGCGCCTACGAGGTGCTGAACTTCGAGGCCCAGGGCGACCTGGCCAAGCTCCTGGGCAAGCCCCAGGCGGAGATCGACGCCTGGTACAAGAAGTCCAAGGACCTGCTGGACCGGATGCTGGACAAGATGTGGACCGGGGAGCATTTCGTCTGCCTGAAGCAGTACACCCATGAGCCCGTATTCACCGGCTCCAACATCTTCTATATCCCCCTGATCCTGGGGTCCCGCCTGCCCAAGGACGTGCTGGATAAGCTCACCGCAGACCTGATGCGGGAGGACCACCTTCTGACCCCCTACGGCATCGCCAGCGAGGACATCCAGACCGACTTCTTCGAGATGATCGGCACCCGGATGGGCAGCGGCGCCATCAGCCCTCCGGGCGAGGTCTTCATCCTCACCGGTCTCTGGGAGGGCGGCAAGAAGAAGGAAGCCAAGGAGATCATCGACCGCTACCTGGGCGCGCTGATGCAGAAGGGCTTCCCCCACTACCTGGATCCCATCTCCGGAGACGGGAGCTTCATGGGCGGCACCTGGTGCCGCAACGCCTTCACCATCCTGGCCCGGATGGTCACTGAGGGCTGAATTCATTCGACCGGGACCCGCTTCGCCGGGCTCCCGGTCGAGGAAGATCGCATTTCGCTCCCCGCACTGCGTCAGGAGAAAACTCGCTTTGTTCCGTTTCCCCCCGGGGAGGAAAACTCCACCACACTTTCTTCCTTTCCGGTGTCGTGCCGTTTACGGGTTTGTCTACAGTCTGAGGGGGACGCCCGTCGGGCGTCCCCCTCAGCGTTCCGGCACACGCAAAAACGCCGGGTGCGCAGAAGCGCACCCGGCGGTCTCTTTTCTCCGAAACTCAGGCAATGATGTTCAGCAGGAGGGTCAGCACCACGAAGGCGATGGCGAGCCACTTGGTCATCCGGGCCAGCTTGGCATCCACGTCCTTGGCCTTGTTCTTGGCCAGGAAAGTATCGGCAACGCCGCCGATGGCCCCGGAGAGGCCGGCGCTTTTGCCGGACTGAAACAGCACCACGGCCACGACGGCCAGGGCGGAGAGAAGCTGTATAATGGTGAGAATGATCATCCAGGCAGACATGGGAAACAACACCCTTTCCGTAATTTGCAGGACCGCCCGAAAGCGGCAATAGGTATATTACCATGCTTTTCCCCCTAATGCAAGCATTATTTTGCAATATTCCGGGCTTTTCAGAATGCCTCAAGGTATTGTATACTGGAAGCAGAAAAAGTACGAGATGGAGGTATCTGCCATGATCTATCATGTTTCCGCCTCCGCCGCCCCGGGGGGCGACGGGAGCGAAGGCCGCCCCTTCTTTTCCATTCAGCAGGCTGCGGACCTGGCCCTGCCCGGGGATACGGTCCTGGTGCAGCCCGGGATCTACCGGGAATGGGTGGACCCGAAGAACGGCGGTACTTCCGGCGCCCGGATCACCTACCGCAGCGCCGTCCCCCTGGGGGCGGTGATCACCGGTGCGGAGCCTGTCCGGGGCTGGAAGGACGAGGGGGACGGCGTCTGGTCCGTGCGCATCCCCAATACCTGTTTTCCCGACCGGCATCCCTTCACCACCCTGGTGCAGGGGGACTGGTTCATGGCCTCCCACGTCGCCCACCTGGGGGATGTGTTCCTGGACGGCAAGTCCATGTATGAGGTCCTGAGCCGGGAGGCGGTGAAGTCCCCTGTTCCCTCCAAAGCCTCCTGGGATCCGGAGTTCTCCCGGTACGTCTGGTACACGGAGCAGGACCCGGCGGCGGACGCCACTCGGATCTGGGCCAATTTCCGGGGGCTGGACCCCAACCGGGAGAATGTGGAGATCAGCGTGCGGAAGCACGGCTTCTATCCCTCCCGCACCGGAGTGGGGCACATCACCCTCTCCGGCTTCAAGGTCTGTCAGGCTGCCACCCAGTGGGCGCCGCCCACGGCCTATCAGGAGGGGATGGTGGGCCCCCATTGGTCCAAAGGCTGGATCATTGAAGACTGCGAGATCGCGGAGTCCAAGTGCAGCGGCATCTCCCTGGGGAAATACCGCCAGCCGGAGAACGACAACAAATGGCTCCTGCGGAAACTGAAGGACGGCACCCAGACGGAGCGGGACTGCATCATGCAGGCCTGGCGGGAGGGCTGGCGGAAGGAAAACGTAGGTTCTCATGTCGTCCGCCGCTGCAACATCCACGACTGCGGGCAGACCGGCATCGTGGGCCACCTGGGGGGCGTGTTCTCGGTGATCGAGGACAACCATATCCACCATATCAACAACAAGCAGAACCTGGCGGGGGCGGAGATCGGCGGCATCAAAATGCATGCCGCCATCGACGTGATCTTCCGCCGGAACCACATCCACCACTGCACCCGGGGCATCTGGCTGGACTGGCAGGCCCAGGGCACCCGGGTCACGGGGAACCTGTTCCACGACAACGCCCTGCCCTTCCCGTATCTGATGAACGACGAAGCCCTTCAGGGCTACGGGGAGGACCTGTTCATCGAGGTCTCCCACGGCCCCACCCTGGTGGACGATAACCTGATGCTCTCCCTCCGCTCCCTGCGGCTGGCCACACAGGGCTGCGCCTTTGTGCACAACCTCATCGCCGGTTCCATCTCCGCCGTGGGCCGGGGGGTGGACAACGGCTCCCTCACCCGCTCCTCTCCCCGGTACACCCCCTACCACGTACCTCACAGCACGGACGTGGCGGGTTTCATGACCATCCTCCACGGGGACATGCGCTTCGTGAACAACGTCTTCCTCCAGCAGGAGATCCCCCCCTTCCTGGAGGCGGCCATGGAGAAGCTGAAGGACGATCCCTGGGACGAGGGGAACGTGGTGAACGGCCTCCATGTTTTCGACTTCTGCCCGACCCAGGAGGAATGGCTCAGGGAATTCCAGGGCTACTGCGGCATGGGTTCTCCCCCGAAGGACCGGTACTATATCCCCCTGCCCGTGTGGACCTCCGGGAACGTATATCTGAACGGAGCAAAGCCCTGGGGGAAGGAGGAGGCCCCCTCCGCCCCGGCGGGGAAGTACGCCTTCCGGCTCGCGGAAAAGGACGGGGCCCTGGTGCTGGAATCCGACCTGGGCAGCGCCCTGGCGGGGATCGCCGCGAAGCCTGTGTGCACCGGGTCTCTGGAGCCCGCCTTTGAACCGGAGCAGCCCTTCGAGGCTCCGGACGGCTCCCCCGTCGCCTTCGACCGGGATTACCTGGGAAATACCCGCGGTCCCGCCCCCCTCCCCGGCCCCTTCGCCGCCTGGGAGAGCGCGATCACCGTAGGATAAGGATCACAATATGGAAAAACCGGGCGGACGCTGAAACGCGTCCGCCCGGACTGTTTTGCAAAGCTTCGCAGCGTTCGTGCCCGCAGGCATGATCCACCGCGCTCCGCGCGTTTTATCTGGATTCCATGACGTACAGGTACACCCGGCTCTGGATGGTGTCCGCCACGGCCTGGGCGGTCTTCTGGCCCGCGAAGAAGGCGCCCGCCTCCTCCTGGATGATGGCCATGACCTCCGTCTGCTGACGGTAGACCTGCACCGCGCCGGTCACCACGTCGGTGACCTTGTCCGCCATCTCCTGGGTGATGGGCTTGGACCACCAGTCGTCATACCCCGGGTCGGGCTCTGTCGGATCGACCGGCTCCTCCGTTTCCAGGTCTCCGGGGGACGCGCTCTCCTCCGGGATCACCACGCCGGGGCTGGCCTCGCCGTCCTCCTCCGCTTCTTCGGCGGGATCCCGGGTCTCCGTCTCCGCGGTCTCATATACCGCCATGCCGCCGCCCCGGACGCCGTCGTAGATGACGTAGCCGTTGCCCTCTTCCGTCATGGCCTTGGTCTCCATGGCCTTCAGGGCGTCCAGTCGGACGGGGAAGCACCAGTCCCCCAGATCCGACTGGTATTCCTCGCTGAGCAGGTACCGCACGAAGTCCCAGCACTGGTCGTCCAGCTTGGTGCGGCCGGAGATGCCGATCTCCATGTTGGGCTGGATGACGGCGCCGCTGCCCTTGGCGCCGGGGAACCCGATGAAGGTGCAGTCCGAATCGAACTGGTAATACAGGTCCCGGATGGAGGTGTAATTGCTGAGGGAAACGTTCATCAGCAGGGTGCGTCCCTCCCGGTACTGGCTCTGCTGCTTCTCCCAGTACATGGGATCGTCGTTGTAGAGCTTCTCCCAGTCGATGGTTTCCGGGAAGGTCTTCACCAGCTCCAGGAGCTGGATGAATTCGGGGCTGTTGAAGGTGCAGGCGCCGGTCTCCGGATCGATAAAGGCGTCCATGTTCTCCTCCAGCAGGGTCATGAAGGCCGCCTCCTGGGTGGTCTCGGATAGGACCGCCGCCTGGGGATTGGCCTTGATGAGCTTCTGCAGATCCTCCATGGTCCAGCCGGTGTTTTTGCCCACCAGGCTCTCCTTGGCCGCCAGGGTCTGGATGGTGAAGGCGGGGATCAGGCTGTAGATCTTCCCGTCCCGCTCAACGGCCTTGAACACGTTCTCCAGGTAATCCTCCATGCGGATATCCGGATCCTTTTCCAGTTTGGACTTCAGGTCCAGGAGAAGGCCCTTGCTGGCATACACGTCGTAGGGAAGCCCGTCCATGGAGAAGATATCCGGGATCTTGCCGGAGATGATATCCTGGTTCAGCTGCTTGAGTCCCGCCTGGTAATCATCCTCCGTAGAGTATACGGAATAATCGTCGAAGACGATGCGGAACAGATCGTTCTGCTTGTTGTAGCTGATGATGGAGTTGGTCAGATTGTCGTCCAGATACAGGGCGGCAAAGTGGATGAGGTATTTTTCCACGCTGTCCCCCACGGGGTTCATGTAGGCCAGCTTCATGCTGTCGCTACTCCGCCAGTTCCGCTCCGAGATCAGGAAGCGGCCGTCGGAAAGGGGCATGACGGTCTGCACGTAGTTGGCGTTCACGTCGCTGTTCAGCCAGTTCAGCAGCTCGGTGCGGGTATTGTTCGTGAGGTCGTAGCTGTCGATCCCCGTGGTCTTGCCGATGATCAGGGTGTCTCCCGGGCCGCCGTACAGATTGCCCATGCTGTTCATTTCCGCTCCCAGGTCCGCCAGATCCGTCAGCTTTCCGTTATTCGGATCCAGCTCCATGAGATAGATCTTTCCGGAATAGTCGGTGGGGTTATACTTGTAGACGTTGGCGATGATCCGGCCGCTGCCGGTGACGCAGATGCTCTGGATATAGGCGTTCTGCAGGTCCGTGCCGCTGCGGAAGAGGACCTTTCCGTTCGGATCCAGCCCCATGAAGCCTTCCTCGGTCTCGGCCAGGATGTTGCCGTTCCCGGCGAAGATCAACTGATTGATGTAGAAATACTCCTCCTCGCTGGCAGGGTCCTTCAGATCCTTCAGGGGAATGCTGAGGAGCTCCTTCCCGGACAGGTCCGCATGGATGAGGCTGCTGTTCTGCTCCCAGACGTAGTTTTCCGGGTCGGACCAGTCGTTCAGATACTGCTCCTTCATGTACCAGATGGTCCCGTCCGGGGCGATGCTGATCCTGTTCACATAGCTTTCCACGCTGCGGCTGTTCTCTTCGTCGTATTCGGATTCATTGGTGAAGGTGAGAAGCTTGGTCAGCGCGCCGTCCGCCGCCATGCGGTACAGCTCGGTGCCCCAGATGTACTCCGTCTCTTCGGGATTCTGCTCGGAGGGGATCTGCCGGTTGAAGCTGACGGTGAGGTAGATCTCCCCGTTCACCTCCATCACATTCTGGATAGAGGTATCCCCCTCGATGGAGGTCTTCAGATACTCCACGCTGTAAACGTGGTCCAGCTTGACCTTCTCCAGGCCCTTGAGCTTCTTTTCCAGTTCCTTCTGCGGGTCTTCCGGCTCCGCGGTCTGACTTCCGGGGGCCGGGGTCTCGCCAGGTTCCTTTTTGCTGCAGCCCGAGATCAGGCTCAGGGTCAGGACCAGAGCCAGGAGCAGGGCCAGGGAGCGCTTCAGATGTTTCATGTTTTTCCTCCTTTACCGCCGGGGGCGGCGAATCGGTACTCTATATCGACGATGGTTCCGGGAAATTGTTCCCGCACTTGTGCCGTGTCTTTTTTGGGATTATACTGAGACCAGGCTCACCCGTTTCTTCCAGAAGCCGCCGTAGTAGTAGATCACGGACAGGATGGTGTTCACGTAGGCCGCCAGGCCGTATCCCAGGAACCAGCCCATGAGGCCCAGCTTGCACACGTAGGCCAGGAAAAGGCTGATGGCGATGCGGCTCACGAAGCCGTCCAGCAGGGCGATGATCATGGTCAGGGCGGCGTTGCCGATGCCCTCAATAAACGCCTGATAGGGGCACATCATGGTGGTAGCCGGGGTGGAGATGGCCAGCGCCAGCATGAACATGGGCGCCATATCCAGCACATCCTGGTCCGAAGTAAAGAGGGAATACAGCTCTCTGGGGATCAGGAGGAAGAGGGCGATAAACACCACCGCCGTCCCCGCGGAGATAAAGGCGCCGACCCGCACCGTCTGCTGCATCCGGTCCTGCTGTCGCGCGCCCATGTTCTGGCC
>JAEEGK010008694.1_pt1 | contig 23901 bp, 14 predicted proteins | sample 8958771 | NCBI WGS metagenome assembly JAEEGK01 (sample SAMN16246547, study PRJNA631951) | gut metagenome | biome: gut microbiome; feature: rumen; material: SC-attached | host: Bos | place: Iran: Karaj | collected 2018-10
CTCAACTTACCCGAAACGATTCCGCTTATCACGAAGGGCATAGAATCCATCGCAGTCAAGAAGAACTGGACGGCAAGGAAACTCGCGCTCTATTGGATAGAGAAGGAATACCGCATGACGTATTCCCGCCTCGACGAGAGCCTGCTTGAGCCTATCGGATTCTAGATGCGTGTCGTTTTTCTCTTATTGCTAGCCGCCATATGCGCGCACGCCGCTCCGGCAAAACTGGTGGGCGCGGTCGATTCGAAGGCTGAATTCAGCGGGAACCGCCTCTTTGCGGTTCTCGATTCCGTGGGTGGCCCCGGAACCTGGATGGAATGGGACGTGAACGGTATCCGCGACCCCTCCGTGATGGGCGTGCTGGACCCTCTGCTCAAGTCAAGCAACAAGCCGAAGATGGTGTGGGTGCTTTCGGAACGCAAGTTGCCGCTCCTGTGCGCGCTGCTCCCGAAGGGGGCGGGCGAGGTGCTGGTGTTCTACGAGCTTAAAGCCCTCGATGCCAAGCCCGTGCCGCTCGAGATGAACCGCGTGCTGAACCCCGAAGTGGTGTTCCGCGACTACCGGCAGGTGAGCGCATCCGAGTTCGTGCATCTGGACAGGCCGAGCCTGAAGGTCTCGGCGAACGACAAGTACATCCGCTTCAGCTATTCCAAGCCCGATGCGACCCCGCTCCGCTTTGACAGCGATTTCGAGAAGAAGACGACCGTCGAGAAGAAAAACGAGATAAACAACTACCGTGCGTTTTTCGAATACGAGTACGCCCTGATGCTCCGTGCCTTCGTGCAGTCCACCCGCGCGCTTTTTAACTGGCAGGCGTGGCACTGGTACATGCCCGCGTTCAACGCGAAGGCCATGATTTCGGATGCCGAACTTATGGCGATTTTCAAGAAGGGCGTGCCCCCGCAGTCCTATACCATATTCCGGACGAAGGCGGTGGGCGGCCAGTGGGTAGAATTCAAGACCAGCGGCAACGGATTTTACGAAATGGTCATCACGAACCCGTAATCTTTCATGTGCCTATTTTGTATTTTTAGAAAGTGAAGTTTAAGTCGTCCATAATAGCGGTTTTGCTCCTGGCTGTAGCCTCTTTCGCCATGAACGTGGTGGAGGATTCCCGCTCGCGCTTTGTTGCCGATGACGAGGTGCTCGATGCCTCGGTTTACGGGTGTATCGACGAGCTGGGCGAGGCGGTTCCGGGTAGCCGTTTTGCTCCCGAGAATTCGACGTTCGCCGATTCGAGTGATGTTCCTTACCGTACTTATCGAGTGGCTATCCCTGCGGGAGCAAGGCCCCGGGTGTCCGTTTCCGTCAAGAAGACCATCCCGCTGGGGGCATCTTACTGCGAGGGCGCTGCCCTCAAGTTTTCGCCGGTAAGGGCATCTGCCCCGTTCTTGAAGGACGGCCTCTGGATGGTGGACGTGAGCGTGCCCCTGTACGAGCGCTCCGGCAATTCGGTGAGGCTGCGCAAGAACTTCCGCCTGGAGGTGGATTTCTCCACGACGGGCTCGGGCGTAAATCCCGGCAAGCGCGCTCTCGCGCGGGTCGTAAACATGCAGGGGGCTGCCCGTTTCGGCGTGTCGCAGAATGTGTTCCGCAAGTCGCTCCGGCGTACTGCATCGGTCGGTCCTTCCGACGTGCATTTCCTTGCGCGCTTCCTTGTGGGCGACAAGGATGTGGCAACCCACAGCGAAGACGGCCTCTATGCGGTGGATTACAGGACAATCCACAACGCCCTCCCGTACACGATGCAGGATAGCCTGAACGGCATTCCTGTCGAAAAGCTCAGGCTGTATGGTGCATCTGCCGATACCCTGCCTGCAGTGGTTCCCGGTTCTCGCGATGTCGCTCCCGCGCATCTCTTTGAAATTCCCATAGAAATCCGTGACCACTCCAAGCGCGGTTCGGGGCCTGCCAACGGAACGTTCGATGATGGCGATACAATCGTGTTTGTCGGTTATGGCACGTCGATATGGAAACTTGAAGATAGCGTCTACTACCATTCCGTTTCGCCGTATTCGTTCTACCAGTATTTCCAGCTGGGGTGGAATGGCTCGGGCGATGCGCTGCGCCTCTCGAAGACTCTCCCCGCGTACAAGGGCTCTGCGAAGGATGTTCCGCTGATGCGTTACGTGCGTGCTGAAAAGGATGTGCGGCTTCGCGACACGTATTACGGCAAGGGAATCGAGTGGGATGAATCTTCGGGCAAGGAATGGTTCTGGCACTGGAACTGCCGCCTCGATACTGCAGTCAAGTCCGATATCGGGATGGCGCATGTTTCTAGCCTTCCGGGCCGCATTGAAGGCGGCAAGACTCTTTTGCAGGTCTCGTATTTCCCGCACCGCTCCACCTGGGATTCGTTCGTGGAGCGCGAAATGGACCAGATTCCGAGCGTGATGCTTTCGACATCGAGCATGCTGGAACGCATGAAGGAAATCCGCTACAATTTCTCTGTCAACGGGGAAACCTATTCCGATGCGGATATGAAGCTTGTCGCCTACGGGACCATGCAGGTGGCGGGTGTCCCGCTCGAGGATTCTGGCAACAGGTTCCAGCTGACGATGCTCCCGAACTCGAGGCAGTACGACCGCTTTGACGGCTATACGATTGCTTACCAGTGGAACCCGGTGGTCGACAGTGCGGAATGGTACCTGCCGGGCCGCGTATCTGGCCTGATTCGCCTCCCGGTTCCAAGTGGAGTGAGCCTGCTCAAGTTCCGCAACATGCAACCTGTGGGCGTGCTTGCGAGCGAGGGCGGCTATGCGCTCGATAGCGTGAGTGCGTCCGAAGACGTGAGGTACCTTGCCTACAGGAACGGCACGTACAGGACCGCTGTTCGCGTGGAGGGCCTGACCGAAGAATCGAATGACCTTCTTTTCGATGTCGCGAAAATCAACTCGAAGACGGAATACCTCATAATTTCTGCACCTGAGTTTATCGAAGGCGCTGTTGCCCTGGGCCGATTCCGTTCGGAAGGGAAGGCTATAGCCTCGTATGCGACGACTGTAGTGAATGCCGAGGATATTTACCGCCACTATACGGGCGGTTCTGCATCGCCGGTTGCCCTAAGGAACTACATCTCCTACGCGCATTCCGTGTGCCCCGATCTCCGGTACGTGCTGCTTGTCGGTACGGGCCATTTCGACTATCGCGGAATCAAGGAAAAGCTGGGCAAGAACTACATGCCGCCTTTCGAGATGGAAGATAACGTCACAGAGGATTTCTTTGCTGTGCTCGATTCGGGCGAGATGGTGCGTACCGGTTTCTACGACCTGGACTTGGCTGTCGGGCGACTCCCGATAAGCACTCCCGTTGAATTTTCCGCGTATCTCGAGAAGGCGAAGGACTACGATATGGTGGGCCGGTTCGACCATTCCGAATGGCGCAATACATTGCTCTTGACTGCGGACGATGCGAAGAACGGTACGGGGGTCGACAGGACCGGGCACACCACGTTGCAGGAAGGGCTTTCCCGTTCCATCGATTCGCTCGCGAAAAAACTCAACTACCACTGGAGCCAAAAGAAGGTTTACCTGCTTGACTACAAGGAAGATGCCGCGGGCCAGAAGAAGGCCGCCACCGAAGATTTGCTGAACGTGCTGAACCAGGGCGCCCTGATGACGACGTATTTCGGGCACGGTTCCAAGACGGACTGGGCAGCAGAAGGCCTGCTCAAGCCCAGCTACCTCTCCAGAATTTCGAATACGGGCCGCTACACGATTCTCAATTCGTTCTCCTGCATCGTGGGGCGTTTCGACGAGGGTATCAAGCGCTCGCTTTCCGAGGAATTCGTTGTTGCGAAATCGGCGGGCTCCATTGCCTCGGTGGGCGCTGCTCGTGAGACGTTTGCGACAAACAACGAAAAGTTCGGTAAGAACTTCGTGTTCAACCTGCTCCGTAACGACGGCATTACGATAGGCGAGGCCTTTATGCGGGCTAAAAATACGAATGCGGAACAGTTGACCTCATTGAACAATGCAAGCCTGTACAGACAACGTTATAATAACGAGCACTATGTGCTTATCGGCGAGCCCGTGATAAAAATACTGAGCAACGGGTTCAAGGTAACGCTCGACCAGAAAATCGATACGCTCAAGGCGCTTGACAAGGTAAAACTTTCCGGTTCCGTTTCGGGAATGGATAATGGCGTGATAGAACTTTCCATGCGCGAAAGCCGCCGGAACAAGAACCTGTTCCTTGGTGACCCCGAGCATCCGGAGGATTCTCTCGAAGTGGTGTACGATGGCACGCTGGTGTATTCCGAGAAGGTGCCGGTAACGGGAGGCCGCTACGAGACGGAATTCATAACCCCGCGCAAGATTTCGTTTGGCGATACGGCGGTGGAACTCACTGCATGGGCGTATTCCAGCGACGAACGCGCTATCGGGCGTTACAGGGCGGGCGGCATTACCATCTCCGGTTTCTCTGCGTATGCGGATTCCATACAGGATACCGTCCCTCCGACAATTTCTATCCAGAACTGCTTTGCGAAGGGTTCGGAAAACTCGTATGCCGACGGGCAGACGGTGCGCCTGCAGTCTCCCGCATGCCTGCAGGTGATTATCGAAGATTCTACGGCGCTTGATTTCCGCGAATATGCAGATGAGGGTATATCGCTCGAGGTCGAGGGAATCGAATATCCCTACCATCCGTACCCGTATCTGGAACAGTCCTCGAAGCGGGCGGTAGTTCACAAGTCGTTCACTGCGGAATCGTACCCGGAGGGGAAATACACCTTCAGGGTCCGTGCCCTTGACGTGCTGGGCAATACTGCCGTGAAGACGCTGAACCTTGAAATTACAGAAGATCTCAAGTCCGGCCTTGCCGACGTGTTCAACGTCCCGAATCCGGTGGGCAAGAAGGGAACCACGTTCTACTTCAAGAATCTTGCGGTGGGGCGTGAATCTACGGTAAATATCTTTATCTACAATCAGCATGGCCGTTTGGTGAAGGTCATCAAGGATGCCGTTTCGGGCGTGACGCACTGGGACGGCCGCGATAATCACGGAAGGCTTCTCGCCAACGGGCTTTATCATTATGTTGTGCGTAACGAGGTCTCGGCGACTGCAGATTTGAAGTCCAAGACGTGGACCAAGAAACAGAAACTATTAATATCGAGGTGATTGATGGATTTGCGTGAAAAACCGGGCAAGGTACAGAACTTTTTGGAACTGATGCTCCGCATCCGCCTTATTGCGGTAGTGGTCATGGTCATTGTGACGGTAACTGTACTTGCAAAGTCGTGGGATTTTCTTGTCGGACTCCCGATAGCCGCTTCCGAGGGGCTTGGCATGTGGCTTGCCGGTATTGATAATGTCCAAGGTTTTTGGGCGTCTTCGCAGTACCTTGCAGTTGCAGCACTTGCGGGCTTAGTTATGTTTATCGTTTTTGGCGGGGCCCGTGCCGGTATCGCTTCGGTTGTTTCTGCCGCACTCCTGGGCGGTGCGCTCATGGTGATGGGCGGTAGCGAGGATCTTGCCCTCCCGATGTATGGAATTCTCGCACTTGTCTCGCTCCTGATGCTCCTGTTTGCGAAGTTGTCCGTAGCCTGCGTGCTGTTCCCGTTTGCGCTCGCATGGCTTTTCCTGTGCGCGATACTGACCGCCATCCCGTGGCCAGCGGAAGAGCCCATGAACCTGGTATGGGGCGTGCAGTCGGCATTCGGTTTTGCAAGTGCGATGGCGTTTGCCGTTGTAGCGGGTAAGCATCTCGGGGCGGGCGCTCCGCAGAACGGTGCCATCGTGAAGGCTGCAAAGCAGTTGTTTGTGCCCGTGATTGTGGGGGCATTGCTTCTCGAGGCGGCGATAACTGTCGATATGCTCGGGAAGGCGAACGTCATTTACGGCATTCTCAGGTACCTGCTGTTTGTCGTGTGGTTCTTCGTGTTCCTCGTTCCGGTGTCATCCTTTGCACCGTGGGAACGCCTGCGTGCGGGTAGCCGCCGCGTCGAGATGAAGGACAAGAAGAAGTCTTCCAAAAAATAAAGCGCGCTAACGAAGCGCGCCTGCGTAATGTCATGCCCGCATAATGTCATGCCCGCGTAATGTCATGCCCGCGTAGGCGGGCATCTTTTATGCAATATTGAGGCTCTGCTCCCTAATGCACTCGATCTCGTTCTTGAGCTCGATGGCAAGCGCCGCAATCTCTGCGCTCTGGCATTTTGTCCCGAGGGTATTTGCCTCGCGGCCCATCTCCTGAAGGATAAACCCGAGGTTCTTGCCCTGCGCGCCGCCTTTCTTGAGTGCGTCCAGGAACAGCTTGTTGTGGCTGTGGAACCGCGTGATTTCTTCGTGGATGTCGAGCTTGTCTGCCATGATGCAGGCTTCCTGCAGCAGGCGCACGTCGTCGATTTCGCTATCCTTCATCAGGCTGTCGATGCGTTCCTTGAACTTGACCTTCCACGTGTCGATGCGCTGCGGGTCCAGCACTTCGATTTTCGTGAGCACGTCTTCCAGGTGGGCAACGCGCTTTGTGAGGTCGGCCGCGAGATTCGCGCCTTCCTTTTCGCGCATGGCGATAACGCCGTCCAGCGCTTTCGAAAGTTCATTCTTCAGGTGGTTTTCCCAGGCCTCGTTATCGGCTCCCGCATCGGTAAATTGCAGTACTTCGGGGATGGCGAGAATGTGGTCGAGCGTGATTTCGCCTGCGATGCCGTGCTTTGCCTGCAGGGCCTTCGTGATTTCGACGAACTTGCTCACCGCCGCGTCGTTGTAGCACACGGGAATGTTCCCGACGGCGCCCTCGCCGAGCGTGATGGAGAGGTTCACCGAGCCGCGGGTCAGCTTGTCTTTGATTTGGGCCTTGAGGTCGTTTTCGAGGTAGGCGAAGTTTTTAGGAATCTTGCTTGAAATTTCGAGGAAGCGGCTGTTCACGCTGCGCACTTCGATAACGCAGGTGGTTCCGTTCAATGTGGATTCGCTCTTTCCGAATCCGGTCATGGAAATAATCGACATGTCTAAACCTTCGAAATAGTGGCAATCACATGTTCTGCGCCAAAGTTCTTGAGTCCGAATGCGGAAAGGACCTTACTCAGCGTATGGTCACTCTGGAAGTTGATGTTCTCTATCTTGAACCCTTCCTTCTTGCAGAGCGTGTAGAAGTCCTTCACCGTGAGGAGGCGGATGTTCGGCGTGTCGTACCATTCGTACGGCAGTTCCTTGGACTTGGGCATGCGACCGTGGAGCATGAGGCTTCCGCGGGTGGTCCAGTGCCCGAAATTCGGGAACGTGACGATGGCCTTTTTTGCGACGCGCAACAGTTCGTTTAGGAGTGCCACGGGGTCGCGGATTTCCTGGATGGTGCGGTTGATAATCGCGTAGTCGAAGCTCCCGTCCTTCAGGTCCGAGATTCCCTTGTCGTCGAGGTCGCGCTGGATGACCTGCACGTCCTTCTCGAGGCAGTCGAGGATTCCCGTGATGTTCTTCTCGATGCCGAAACCCGTGACGTTCTTCTTCTGGATGAGGAAGTCGAGCAGGTCGCCGCTACCGCAACCGAGGTCGAGCACGTGACTGTCTTCTTTCACGAGTTTGCCGAGCAGCTTGAAGTCGCTCTCTTCGTGGAAAACGGGAACGGCCTGCGTGCCTTGCTGCGGGATAATCTTTGAATCGAGGAAGCGGCCTACGGCCTTGCCGAGTTCGCCCACTTCGATAAGGAACCCGTCGTGCCCGAACTGCGTGTCGAGTTCGAGGCTTGTCACCTTCTTGCCCACGTTCAGGAGTGCGCTCGTGATGCGGCGGCTCTCGTGCGGCGGGAACAGCCAGTCGGTGGAGAGGTTCACGTTCAGCACTTCGGCCTTGATGTCCTTGAAGGCGTTCTCGATGCTGCCGTATTCGGTTTCGAGGTCAAAAGCGTCGGTCGCGTGCGCGATGTGCAGGTAGCTGTTCGCGTCAAAGCGGTCCACGAACTTTTTGCCCTGGTAACGCAGGTAGCTTTCGATAGGCAGGTTCAGGTCGAACGGCGTGGAATACGTGACGGCGTGGCTCTTGTTTTCCTGTGCCTGCGCGCGCTTGAATTTCTGCTCCATGCCGATGGCGCTGAGGTAGGTGATGTGCGCAAGCTTGCGGGCATTCGCGAGGCCCACGTCGGGTTTTGCGACACCTTCACCGTAGAAGTCGCCGTTGTTGTAGTTCGGGTCCTGCGTAATCACGTCGCGGGCCACGACTTCGAATCCGAGCGCCTGGCTCGAGAAGCGCGGCGAACTTGCGATAATCACGATTCGTTTCACCTGCTCGGGGTAGTAGATGGCCCACTTCATCGCCTGGAAGCCGCCCATCGAGCCGCCCATGACGCAGTAGAATTCCTTGATGCCGAGCCCGTCGGCGAGTTCCTTCTGGGCGTGCACCATGTCGCCGATGGTAATGGTGGGGAATGTGCTGCCGTAGGGCTTGCCCGTGCGCGGGTTCACGCTTGCGGGGCCCGTAGTGCCCTTGCACCCGCCCAAAATGTTGCTGCAGACCACAAAGAAGCGGTCCGTGTCGATTGCCTTGCCGGGGCCGATGAGTTCGTCCCACCAGCCGGGCTTCTTGTCGCTTTCGGTGTACCAGCCGGCGGCGTGTGCGTCGGCGGTCAAGGGCGAGCACACCCAAACCGCGTTGTCGGCGGCGGCGTTCAGCTTGCCGTAAGTCTCGTAACGGATGTTGAGCGCGGGGAGCGTCTTTCCGTTTTCCAGCACAAAACCGGCCTCGCCATAGTCCTTGACGAAGTCCTTCGGCTCAACGGGGCCGATGCTGGATTTATGCAAATATTCACTCATATGCATAAATATAGTAAAAGCGGCTTTTATTTTTGGATAGTTTTTGGGGCTTACCCCAGTATTTTCCTTGCAATCCGCTGGATTTTGGCGCGGAGGCCCTTGTCGCTTGCCTTGTGGTAGGGCGGGTAGAAGAACTGCATGGGGTCGAAAACGCCCTGGTGCATCACGTTCCTTTCGTGGCTGAACGTCTTGAACCCGTAAATCCCGTGGTAATTGCCGGTGCCGCTCATGCCTACGCCCCCGAAGGGCATGGAGAGGTTTTCTATTTGCAGAATGCAGTGGTTCACGCAGGTGGAACCCGAGGTGGTTTCGCGCAGCACGCGGTCAATCGCCTTCTCGTTGCGCCCGAAGGTGTAAAGCGCAAGCGGTTTCGGGCGGCTTTGCACGAACGAGATTGCCTCTTCGAGCGAATCGCAAGCGACAATCGGGAGGATGGGCCCGAAAATTTCGCTCTGCATGATGTCCATTTCGGGCGTGACGCCGGTAAGTACGGTTGCAGGCGTGTACCTGCCCGCGATATCGCAATAATCCGCCCCGCCGATGACGGCCTTAGCGCCACGTTCAACAGCGTCCTTCATTAATGCCTTGTGGCGTTCAACGGCCCTGCTCTCGACAATGCGCACGAAGTTTTCGCAATCCCTGCGGGCTTCGTTCGTGTCGCCGTACATTTTCTTTATGTTGTCTGCAACGGCATCGGCGAGCGGTTGCACGAGTCTGTGCGGGCAAAGCACGTAGTCCGGCGCGATGCAGGTCTGGCCTGCGTTCAGGCACTTGCCCCAGGCGATTTTCCGGGCGGCATCCGCGACATTCACGTCTTCGAGGATTACTACGGGCGACTTGCCGCCGAGTTCAAGCGTGATGCTTGCATGGACCTTCGCGGCACATTCCGCGACGTGCGCGCCGACCTTCGGACTCCCGGTAAAGAACACGTGGTCAAAGGGGAGGGCGAGCAACTGGTCTCCGATTTCCGTTCCGGCTCCCTGCACGACGGCGACTTCGTCCTTCTCGAATACGTCTGCGATAATCGATTCGAGAACGGCGCTTACGCGGGGCGTCTTGTGACTCGGTTTCGCGATGACGACGTTCCCCGCGGCAATGGCTGCGGTGATGGGCGAGAGGAACAGCAAAAAGGGGTAGTTCCAGGGAGCCATGATGAGCACGCGGCCCTTCGGTTCGAAATGGCTCACGCTTTGGTTCAGCGGGAACAGCCAGCTCCAGCGCCCGGGCTTGTCTTCCATCCAGTCGGGGAGGTGTGCAATCGCGTCGTCGATTTCTTCGAGGGCAGGGAACACTTCGGTCAGCCAGGCTTCGGTCTTCGGCTTGTGGAAGTCCGCCCACACGGCGTCGTAGAATTCCTGCTGGCGCGCGACTATCGCCTTGCGGAGCGCCTTCAACTTGCAAATGCGCTCTTTTGCGGTCGTGTTCGCGATTGCCCAGCGCTGTGTGCCCTGCGCCTTGAAAAGGCTGTTCAATTCTTCGACGATCATACTTGAAAGATACAATAATGGTGCTGGGCAAGTGTGTCCAGATGCGGAGTGACGTCACCCGACGCTATGTTCTAGCTTCAGCGTCAGCAACTGCCTTGCCTCGGTCGCGAATTCGCCGGGGAGTTCCTTGAACACGTCCTTGCAGAATCCGCCCACCATCGCCTGAATGGCGTCTTCGCGCTTGATGCCGCGGCTTTCGAAGTAGAAAAGCTGGTCTTCGCTGATGCGGCTGGTGGTGGCCTCGTGTTCCGTGGTGGAACTTGCATTTGCTACCGTGATGTAGGGGAACGTGTGTGCGGCACTCTTGTCACCCACGAGCATGCTGTCGCACTGGGTGTAGTTGCGGGCTCCCGTGGCCGACTTGCGGATACTCACTTCGCCACGGTAGGCGTTGCTGCTGTAGTCGGCGCTGATGCCCTTGCTGATAATCGTGCTCTTGGTGTTCTTGCCGATGTGGATCATCTTGGTGCCGGTGTCGGCCTGCATGTGCCCGTTGGTGAGGGCCACGCTGTAGAATTCCCCGACAGAGTTGTCACCCAGCAGCACGCAGCTCGGGTACTTCCATGTGATGGCGGAACCTGTTTCTACCTGCGTCCAACTGATGCGGCTGTTCTTGCCGGCGCACTTTCCGCGCTTCGTGACGAAGTTGTACACGCCACCGGCTCCCGTCTCGCGGTCGCCCGCGTACCAGTTCTGTACGGTCGAATATTTAATGCTTGCGTTATCCTTCGCTACCAGTTCCACGATGGCGCTGTGCAACTGCTTGCTCGAATATTCTGGCGCGGTGCAACCTTCGAGGTAGCTCACGCTCGCGCCTTCGTCGGCGATAATCAGGGTACGTTCAAACTGGCCCGCTTCCTTGTTGTTGATGCGGAAGTAGGTGGAAAGGTCCATCGGGCACTTGACTCCAGGCGGGATGTACACGAAGCTCCCGTCGCCAAAGACAGCGCTGTTGAGTGCCGCAAAGTAGTTGTCGCCTGCGGGAACCACACTGCCCAAGTATTCCTCGATGAGTTCGGGGTATTCCTTGATGGCGTCACTGATGGAGCAGAACAAAATGCCCATCTCCATGAGTTTTTTCTTGTGGCTGGTATAAATGCTCACTGAGTCAAAGACCGCGTCCACGGCCACGTTGGCCAGGCGCTTTTGTTCGTCCAGTGGGATGCCCAGCTTTTCGAAGGTGGCCAGGAGTTCCGGGTCTACGTCCTCAATCTTTTCGTGGCTCTTCTTGGTCTTCGGGGCGGAGTAGTAGACGATGTCCTGCAAATCGACCGGAGCAAAATTCAGTTCGCCCCAGTTCGGCTGCTCCATGGTCTTGAGCTTCTCGTAGGCCTTCAGGCGGAAATCGAGCATGAACTGCGGTTCGCCGCGGAGCTTGGAGGCTCTCCGGATGATATCTTCGTTCAGGCCCTTCTCGAAGGCCTCGTTCTCGATATCTGTGACAAAACCGTACTTGTAGTTTTCGCTCATTTTCGTTTCCGCACTGTTTTCGCACGCTTATCGCGCGATATTTGCGGCGCTAAATATAGAAAAAACGGCTTTCGCCTGGCGCCATTGCCCAAATTTCTATTATATTTTGAAAAAAACGATTTCACGGGAAATTATTATGAAAACTCCGTTCCTGAAAGTTCTCTTCGGTTGTGCAGTGGCCACGATGTTCCTTACCGCCTGTGGCGATGATGGCTCTGATGGGCTTCCCAGTGCACCGCAGTCCTCTGCGGAGGGTCCGGTCACCACGTCTTCGGACAGTTCCGTGCCGTCCAACTCGGGCGATGCTCCCGTATCGCAGGCGACCGACCCGCAGTCCTCATCCGCAGTCGTTGCTCCTGAAAGTAGCGCCGAAGTGGATGTGCCTCCCCAGGGCGGTGGCTATACTCCCGGTACCCTCGAAGAAGAAATTGCGAAGGATGCCCCGTTTGTCGAGGCTAGTGCGGCCAATGGCACTCTCTTGCCCCTTGCCGAAGTTCTTGCCGCAGTCCAGCCTACGGAACGCGTCGTCTTTGTGCTGCGCCATGCCCGCCGTGGCAGTTCCACGGGGCGTGAAACTCCGCTCCACATGACCGGCGTGAACCAGTGCCAGACTCTCGGCGCGATGATTGCGGCTGTCAATGCGACAGACCCCATATTCTACGCCCATTCTGACTTTGTGCGCACCGAATCGACCGCCAAGAATATCTTTGCGGGCCGTGGCGGCGATACAACGCAGTTCGTGAGCACCGTCGTGCAGAAACTTGCGGGTGGCGGCTACGTGAAGAACGATTCTCTCCTGGACCTGCATGCTGCCGAAGATTTCGAGACCAACCAGCTCAAGGTGTTTGCCAGCTGGATGTACAAGGGCGAATACACGGATACGTTCAACGACCTTACGGAAACGAGCGTCGCGCTCCTGACCCAGTACATTCTGCCCGCTTTCCCGCCGGAATACCGCATCGGTATCATGATATCGCACGATATGGTTGTGGCTCCGCTTACGGCCTACCTCACGAAGCAGGCGGTTGACTTCAAGGCGTACGAAGACCTCAAGAAGTGGCTTGGCTACGTGCAGGGTGTCGCCATTATCATTGCCGCGGACGGTAGCCGCAGGTATATTCCGGTGAACGGCCTCTACGGCCAGTATGCAGACCTTGACGGTGTGAACAAGAAATGAGTGAAAATCGCGAAGGATTCGGCTCGCGACTGGGCTTTATCCTGGTTGCAGCGGGCTGTGCCATTGGTCTCGGTAACGTCTGGAGGTTCCCGTTTATTACGGGCCAGTACGGCGGTGCCGCGTTTATATTAATTTATCTGCTGTTCCTGCTGATTTTCGGTTTTCCCATCCTGGTGATGGAATTTACCGTGGGTCGCGCAGCCCAGCGGGGGGTAGGCAGGGCTTTCAATGTGCTTGAAAAGCCTGGCCACAAGTGGCACTATGCGGGTATCCCGATGATTGTGGGGAACTACCTCCTTATGATGTTCTATACCACGGTCACCGGGTGGATGCTCTACTACTTCTATCGCATGGTCACCATGGGCGACCTCATGGAAATGAATCCCGAACAGGTGGGCGCCGCGTTTGGAGAGATGCTCGGCAACGGGCCGCTTCTCTGCTTCTGGATGATTGTCGCTACGTTCCTCGGGCTTTCTATCGTGGCGCTCGGCGTGAAGCGTGGCGTGGAAGGCGTCACCAAGATAATGATGGTCGCCCTCCTGTTTATAATGCTATTGCTCGTGGTGTGCGTGCTTACGCTCCCGGGTGCGGGCGAGGGCCTGGAATTCTACCTCAAGCCCGATTTCGCGAAACTGAAGGAGGCTGGAATAGGGAAGGTGGTCTTTGCCGCTCTCGGCCAGTCGTTCTTTACGCTCAGTATCGGCATCGGTTCCATGACCATTTTCGGAAGCTACATCGGCAAGACCCACAGCCTCCCGAAAGAGGCGGCGAACATCTGCCTGCTCGATACTGTGGTAGCGCTCCTTGCGGGCCTCATCATCATCCCGAGTTGCTTTGCATTTGGGGTAGAACCTGGTGCTGGTCCGGGCCTCATTTTCGCGACGCTCCCGAACGTGTTTGCCCAGATGCCCGCGGGCCGTATATGCGGTGCGGCATTCTTCCTGTTCCTCTCGTTTGCGGCGCTCTCTACGCTCGTTGCCGTGTTCGAGAACATCATTGCCTACTGGATAGATGCCCACGGGGTGGAACGCTCGAAGGCGGTGCGCTGGAACTTCTTCGCGATTGTACTTCTCTCTTTCCCCTGCGCGCTCGGGTTCAACGTGCTTTCGGGCTTCGAACCCTTCGGTGCGGGCAGCTGCGTACTAGACCTGGAAGACTTCCTCGTGTCCAACACGCTTTTGCCGCTGGGTGCGCTCGTGTTCGTGCTTTTCTGTAACCACAGGTTCGGCTGGAAGCAGAAGAACTTCCTCACCGAGGCGAATTTCGGCAAGGGCTTCAACATCCCCACGAACCCCGTGCTCTGCTTCTATTTCAAGTGGATTTTGCCCGCGGTAATCGTATTTATCCTCATCATGGGGTACGTCGAGAAGTTCGCGCCGGGACTTTACGCCAGAATTTTTGGCTAAAAATCGCCTGACAGGTAAATAATTCCTTTTTTTTCCGCCTTTTTTACAACCAAATTAGGCGGATGGTTGACATTTGTATTCCATATAAATATATATTCATGTTACAAAAAGTTTATAACGGAGCGCCAAACCATGTTTTATAAATGGAAAATGCTTCTGGGCTTGTTTGCGGTATCATTCGCGTTTGCCCAGGATCCCATCTCGCAACAACCTGCCACTGCGGCCCCGGCTGCACAACCCGCTGCAGCGCCTGCACCTGCTCCGACGCAGTTTACAGAGGCTCCTGCTCCGACGCAGTTTACAGAGGCTCCTGCTCCGGCGCCTTCTTCCGAAGCGACCGCTTCCGATGGCAAGGGAACAACGGTTTCCGTGTTCGTGAAAAGTCCCGAAGAAATCCAGAAGTTGAAGGACGACATCAAGAACTTGCAGACCATGGCGGGCGACTCCAACCCGGAAGTGGCGGCCCTCCTGAAGCGCGCGAACCGCATCGCAGAGATGAATGACCGGTGCTCTTCTGTTTCGCTGAACGACTTGCTCGATACGACTTGTGCCAGGTTCTACGAGATAGAACTTCCCACGTTCGAAAATGACTACATGGAGTTGACCGGTGAGGTAAGGCTTGGTTCCATGCGAATGGCTTCTACCTTCGAGGAACGTATCCGTCAGTTGGCGAGCTGTTCCGAGGCGCTTACGAGCATTGTCAAGAGTCGCGACCAGCTACTGCGCCTGCGTGGCAACGTGTACCTGGAGCCGATTAATTTTGAGGGCGACTTCGATGCCGAGTACGATTTCTCGCTTATGTACGATTCTGCCCGCGTGAGCCAGCAGCAGAGGCTTGCAAACCTGTGGATTGAGAAGTGTGGCCCTATCGTGTTGCGCCAGTCGGGCAAGGAATTCGCACCGATGTTTATCGCCACGTTGAAGGTGAAGAACGATTCCCTGAGGAATGCGGGCTCGAACGTGAAGTTCATGATGAACAAGAAGACGATGTCTCTGCGTGTGGATATGCGCCGCCCGGTAAACGGTGCCTACTACCTGAACGGTATTCGCCTGTTCGAGAAGACCATCGATGCCGACAAGAAGTATTCGAACTTGTTCTTTGATATCAAGAACAAGAAGGCGGAACTCATACAGCCGAAGGATGCTGTGCTCGAGAAGTTCGAGGGCAAGCAGGTGTTCAAGAAACTGAAGAAGATGGAGATGGTGGGCCGCTGGGCTTGGGATAGTGAGGTCTTACCGGACGAGGCGGTTCAGGCAAATTCCCAGGATGAATCCGAGCAGATGACTGCCGCCGACTCGGCTGCATACAAGGAAGGCCTGGCTGAATTGGAACGTGCAATGGCCGAAGACGAGGCTGCAAGGGAAGCCGAGGCGAAGGCTGCTGTCGAGGCTAAGGCTGCCGAAGAGAAGGCCGCGTCAGATGCGATCAAGTCGGTCCAGGACGATGCTGAAGTTTCCGGTTCCCGCATCCACTGGATTCCGCTCGCGATTGCGGGTGCTGTGGCTGTCGGTGGTGGCGTGATGGCCGCGGTGTTCAACAGCAAGGCGAAGTCTGCTAGCGAAGAGACTCCGGTGAACCCCGATGAGTATAACGACCAGCACGACAGGATTCAGAAGAACCAGATGCTGCGTAATGTTGGACTGGGCATAGCCGTGCTGGGTGTTGTCGGCATAGGCGTAACATTCCTTTTCTAGGGAGGAAATAAGTATGTCACTGAAAAAAGTTTTCCATACTGCAATCCGAGTGTCATCCTGGAGCCACGCAGTGGCGATAGGATCTATAGCACTCATCCTCTCTGCCTGTACGGACTACGTAGACAAGTACGAGGGCGACTTCAAGGACGACTATGGCGACAGGGAAACATTTATCCAGAATCTGAATAGCGCGAACTTGGACCTGGCTTCGGTATGCAGTTCCGGCGACTGGTTCTGGTGCGCATCCCAGGGCGGTGCATACACAACTAGTAATGACGGGAAAATTGAAACGTATTCCTCGGGCGATGTCAGGTTTACTTTCACGGGCACCGACGACAACGCATACAAGTATTCGACAAACGAACTGGGCAATGACCTCTTGCCCTACTTGCGCCGCAACGGGGGCATCTCGGTCAGTGTCGAGGGTTCTGGCGAATGGGATGCCGGCCTGAGAATCAATACGGGGAATTACTTCGACTTGCTTCACGAGAAAAACGTTGTCGTGGCCTACGAAAACTCTTGCCCCGGTGTGAAGATTAACCTGGATGTGGTGACTGCAAAGGATTACATGGAAAGGGGTAGCCTGGTTAAGGAGGGAACTGTCCTTTACAGGTATAGCGGGGAACTCCCGGCTGGAGGTTTCCAGGTCTTGACAGTCGACCCGGACCAGCTGACCAACGAGATTGGTGATTCCAAGTGGAGGACTGCAGAATTTTCAATCAGTGCGACTGAAAATAGGGATAGATATACCTCTGAAATAACCATCGAATTTACGGAGTCCTGCCCCGAATTCAAGGATGGCAAGGGCTTAAACCTTGTGGGCATAGGCCTTCAATCTACAACACGGTCCAACTCTGGCACGGTTAAGTCAAGCAGTTCCAGCGGTGAAGGTGGCCCAGGGAACAATGGAGGCTCCACAGTAAAGTCTAGCAGCAGTTTGGCAAAGTCTAGCAGTAGTTCGGTTAAGTCCAGTAGCAGTTCGGCTAATACTATTTGGACTGTAACTTGTAAGGGAACCCCTAATGCAGGTACTATCACATGGGAACCTCAGTACTATTATGTGAGTGCCCTCGAACAAGCTACTGCTAAATATAGCTGGACTTTAAATGGAGCTCTTGAAAGCGAAACGAATACAGCAATAAAACCTACCGTAACCTATCTTGCTGATGGAGAATATTTTGCTCAGTTGTCTGTAACAGTCAATGGTCAAACAAAAACGACAAAGTGTTCTGCCTTGATAGAGTCTGGTGCGTCGGGATTCCTCTGGAAGGGGAGCGATAAGTTGGATCTTGTTCAGACTGACTTTGGAAGCGGCTCGAAGTGGTATTTCGGTACGGATCAGGAGGTCGGCGGTTCGACAACAATCCAATTCCCGGAAATCAACCCCTACGATGAGTGTGAGGGCAAGTGTGGCATGGTGAGGTTTGGCAATACTGAGAATCCGTATGCCACAGTTGGTTTTAACCTCGATGAAAATGGGACTACGTACGATGTTTCCGCTTGGAAGGGACTCTGCATTGCGTATTATAGCCCTGAAAAAATGTACTTGAAACTCGACTTGCAAAATAATTCTGATTACGGTAGCGACCTGCCTGCGGCAGAACTACCATCGTTGTCTAGCATGGACGAATACCGTGTTGAAAATATAGAGTGGGCGTCCTTTAAGCAGGGCGGGTGGGGCAATGCATCTACAATTTCGGGCGAAGAGGCCGCCAGGATTCTCAAGGGTGTGGTTGTGACTTTTGCGGGTTCAACTGGTGGTTCGCAGTTCTTTAACATCTACCAGATAGGTAGCTACGGAAAGTGCGGAAACGTGCAGCCCAAGAATGTAGATATGTCGCAGTTTAGGCAAGTTTCCGCATGGGAATACCTGAATCCGGCTATTGAATATGGGGAGTTTACAGATGAACGCGATGGGCAAGTGTACAAGACCATTGATGTGGGTAATTACACCTGGTTCGCTCAGAACTTGAACCTCGAGTATAACGATGGTGAGGGGAATTCTTGCCCCGGAAGCGATCCTGATAGTTGCGCGAAATATGGACGTATGTACACGTGGGCTGCCGCTATGGATACGGCGGGTGTATATTCGACTCAGGCACTTGAATGTGGGGCTGGTAAGGTATGTGGCCCGATAGATCCTGTTCAGGGCGTCTGCCCGGAGGGGTGGCACCTGCCAAGCAATGCTGAATGGCGCCTGCTGGTAGAGGCGGCTGGTGGTGAATCTACTGCTGCTGTAGCGCTTAAGTCCACGAAGGGCTGGGTATGGAATAGTTCCAATACAAGTGGCACGGACGATTTGGGATTCTCGGCCATACCCAATGGCCCAGGTGAATATGGATATTTCTGGAGTGGTACAGAGAACAGCAATATTTCTGGTTACAGACTGCGTTTGATGGGGGATGCAACTCCAAGTACCCATTTGGGTGATGGTACAAAGTCTACAGCGATGAATGCAGTCCGTTGTGTCAAGGAAAAGGATCCTAAGCCCAGGTCTGGTTCATTTACCTATCAGGGGCAGACATACAACTATGTCAGGATTGGTACACAGACATGGATGGCTGAGAATTTGAATTACGATATAGGCAATAATATGTGTTATGAGAATGATCCCGCCAATTGTACTGCATATGGAAGAATGTATAAGTGGGCTACGGTGGTTGGCAAGACAGAAGCAGAATGCGGCTATGGAAATTCTTGCGATTTGCCATCTACAGGACATGTTCAGGGAATTTGCCCTGAAGGGTGGCATGTGCCACGGCGTGCCGAAGTAGAAACCCTTGTCGAAGCGGCTGGTGGTGATGACTTTGCTGGTAAGGCGCTCAAGGCTACTTCTACCTGGAGTGATTACGAGAACAATGGTAAGGTCTATGGAAATGGAACCGATGCTACTGGATTTACGGGCTATTCTACTGGTACGTGTTCAGGATCGTCAAGCGAACCTTATTGTAACTACGATGGAATGTACACGCACATGTGGACTATTACGGAAAACTATAGTGGGGATGAGGCGTATTACTTTGGATTGCTTTGGATGGGTAATGGTGTTACTCTTCTTACTGGGGACAAGAGGGACTACAAAAACCTCCGCTGCGTGCAGGACGAAGACTAGCACTTCTGCCACCTTGACATTATAAACGAATTCGAAGCCGACCCTCGGGGCCGGCTTTTCATACAGAGAATTATTACTTGATGACTTCGACAGTCAACTTGTTAAAGGCAATCTTGCCGCCTTCCCGCAGTTCCAGGGCTGCACGGAAGGTGGTTTCGTTCTTCTTGAACGGCTCCAGCACGGGGGTCGCCTTGTCTTTTAGCAGTTTTTCGACTTCCTCGTCACTGAATTTGCGCTGGTAGAACACCTGCGGGATGCCGTAGTTACATTGCGGGCACACGTAGGCGCCGGGCGCATCTTGCGGGCCGCTTTGTGACGGGCCACTTTGCTGGGAAGTGCTGCCGCGGAAGCGCAGACTGTCGCCGCAGACGGGGCAGGGGAGGTCACGATGTTGGAATTCGAATACGGCGCGGCCCTTGTCGGCGCCTTCGCCCCACTTGAGGGCGGCCGCGAATTCGGAGCCCTTCTTGCTCTTGAATCCTTGAATGAGCGGCGTGTGCCCGCTCCCGAACAGTGCCGCGATTTCCTTAGCGGAGAGCGTGTGACCGGCGATGGTCTTGAATAGGGTGAAGTTGCAGTCGTTTGTCATCCCCGGCTCTTTTCCATTTGTCATCCCCGGCTCCGGCCGGGGATCTTTAGACTGCGCACTCCCCGTGCAGAATATCGCGTTCTTGTTCTCTTCGAGCGCACCTCCGCACAGCGGGCACTTGTATTCCGTCTTTTGCCCGTGGAACTTGCCGTCGCTTTCGAACTCGAAATTGATATTGAAGTCCTTGTCGAGCGTGAGCTTGGCCGAGAATTCGGAGCCTTTCTTGCTCTTGAAACCGGAAAGCGGGCCGACGGTTTCGCCGGCGAGGAGCGCCTTGACTTCGGAATGGGCGAGCATCTTGCCTGCCACGGTGTGCCCGAACCTGAAGCCGCATTCTGCATTGGGGCACACGTAGCCCCACGGGGCTACATCGAGCGCGCCGCCGCACTTGGGGCAGTTCAGCTTTTCGGTCGCGGCCTCGCGCTCGAACTGGCAGGCGTAGCGGGCATGCAAGTCTGCAAAAAGCTGCTTCACGTATTCCACGATGCCGTCGCGGAATTCGACCGGCGAAAGGGAACCCTTCTCGACCTGGGAGAGCTTGTACTCCCATTCGCCCGTCATCTCGGGCGATTTCACCTTCTCGTCCATGAGCGCGATGACTTCGCGCCCTCGGGCGGTACTCACCAGGTAATTTTTCTGCGCCTCGATGAACCCGCGCTTCTTGAGCGTCTCGATGATGCCCGCCTGCGTGGCCGGAGTTCCGAGTCCGCGATCCTTCATGGCCTCGGCGAGTTCCTCGTTCTCGATTTGCTTTCCCGCAGTCTTCATTGCAGCAAGGAGGGTGGCCTCGGTGTAGTACTTGGGCTTGCTCTTCTTTTTCTTCTGCAGTTCCACGCTGTCGAAGGGGGAGACGTCGCCTACTTTCCATTCCGGGAAGGCTTCGACCAGGTTCGTGATTTCGTCGCTGTCGCCCTTGCCCTCGGCACCTTCGCCGGTCAGTGAGCCTGTCGAACTGTCGGTCGGTGAGCTTGTCGAACCGTTCTTCTTTCCCTTTTTCTTTTCTTCTTTTACCAGCGCACGGAATCCCAAATCCTCGTTCCGCTTCAGCTTCAATCGGAAAATGTCCAAGGTCGGTGAGCCTGCCGAACCGCCTCCCTGCGCATTCAGGATGATTTCCATCTCGCTCCATACGTACGGCTTGAGCCATGCCTGCACAAAGCGTTCCTTCGCCAAGTCGTAAATCTTCTGCTCCATTTCGGGCAGCCCGTTCGGTGTTTCTCCCGTGGGGATGATGGCGAAGTGGTCGGTGACCTTGCTCGAGTTGATGAACACGAAATTCTCGCTTTCGTTGCGCATTACGCCCTTCTGTTCGGGGCTTGCGAGCCTCTGGGCGAGTGCGTATGCCTCCTGCTTCATGGTGTCGGGCAGGTACTGCGAGTCGGTACGCGGGTAGGTGAGCAACTTCTTTTCGTAGAGGTTCTGCGCGCAGTCCAAGACTTGCTGGGCGCTGAACTTGAAACGCTTGTTGCCTTCTTTCTGCAGTTCTGTGAGGTCGAAGGGCTTTTGCGGGAACTGCTTCTTCTGCAGCGTGTCGATTTTCGTGATGGTCGCCGGTGCGGGCGGCTTGCAGCGCTCCACGACTGCATTCGCTTCCGCCTCTTTCTCAAAAACCGCGACTTTATCGTCTAAAAGGAGTTGCGCCTGGTACCCTTTCCATGTGCCGACGACGCTGTAGTAGTATAGTTCCTTGAACTGCTCCACGATGGTGTCGCGTTCCACGACCAGGTTCAATGTCGGCGTCTGCACGCGGCCCACCGAAATCATCTTCCCGCGGCCTGCGGTGAGCGTGTAGGCGCGAGTCGCGTTGAGCCCTACCATCCAGTCGGCCCGCTGGCGCAGGCGTGCGGCATAGCTCAGGTTTACGCGCTGCGTGGCGTCTTCCAGGTTCTTCCACGCTTTGTCCAAATCCTTCGCCACGTAGCTGTTCACCCACAGGCGCTTGATGGTCTTCTGTTTGAATGCGGGCGTAAAGTCGAGCACCAAATCGAAAATCAGGTTTCCTTCGCGGCCGGCATCCGCGCCGTTCACGAGCACGTCGGCCTGTTCCATCATCTGGCGTACCACCGCGAGCTGCTTTCGGGTGCTCTCGATTTCCATGAGGCGGAACTTTTCGGGCAACAGCGGCAGGTTCGAAAGTCGCCAGCTTCCTTCGTAACCGGGGTAGGCGTCGAGCGGCGCGAGCGTAATCAGGTGGCCCACGCACCAGGTGATGCAGTGGTTCTTGCCGATAAGGCATCCGTCGCCCTGCGTGAACTTCTCTCCCTCGATCCGCTCGAGCATCGGGCGGTAGTGCTGGTTTGCAACAGAGGGCTTTTCGGCGACGAGAAGAATCATGGTTGCCGAAAAGATATAAAATTGATGTGCGTTTAGGCCTGCTGTTTCCAGTGTTTTAGTTGCGAAAGGTGCGAGTCGAAGAACTTGCGTCTTTCTGCTTCCGGCATGTTTTCTGGGTTAGGCATGTGCGAAAGCAAAAAGTCCAGCAGTGTATTCTTGTCGGCGTAGGCGAACTTGCCGTCGGCATAGCACCACTTGCAGTAATCCTCGTTGAAGTTGCCGTCGACTTCGCGACTGATCATCGCGTCGTCACCGAGGGGCATGCCGCAGCACTGGCAAAAGAGCTGACGTGGGGCGCCGAGCAACGTATTGATGGAAACATTGAATTCCTTCGAGAGCACCTTGAGCATTTCGGTGTTCGGCTGTGTCTCGCCGGTTTCCCAGCGGCTCACGGCCTGCCTGGTCACGTGAATGCGTTCTGCCATCTGGTCTTGCGTGAGGTTGTGCTTTTCGCGGATGTTCTTCAAAATCTCTTGGGTCGTCATGAAATCTCCTTTGTTCGATTACGAAGTCAAATATACCTACGGTCTGGCGCAAATGCAAGAAACAGGCTGTTGCGTTGTGTAAAAGATAAACTAGTCTTTTGATGGGACTTGAGGTTGCCGAGATTCCTCCCGACCTGGATATGCTTGAAACCGACAATATTGATTGCCCGCATAAGGGGGAGAAGTTCGCGTAGAATTCGCTTGTTGTTGCCGCTTTCCAGTATCAGGACAATCCAGTCGCTATCGGGATAGTCGCTGATCCGTCTACGCGCCATGGCCAGGTCCTTGGCGATTAAATTGAACGGGGTCAACGGCTTGATTTCTGCGTGTGGAAAGTCCCGGTTGCGGATAGTTTCCAGTGAATTCGGAGGTCGCTCTCCCGAAAATCCGTCGCCGGTCATTGCGATGAACGTTCCGGTGGAATCGGTGATGTAGGCTTTGCTGGAATCGGAATGTAGCGCCCATATCTTTTTGCCGGGGTCGTCTTCCGCTTCCTTCTGGATGGCGACGTATAGGACTTCCGGTTTTCTCTTTTGATAATCTTCTGATGAGGGATTGATGAGTTCCGTCAAAACGGTGTAATAGGTGTTCGGCTGGAACCCGCGCCGTGCTCCAATCACGAAATAGCTGTCGGTGACGGCGACGGCCAAATTCAGTAGGGAATGATCGTCTGCTTCAAAAGGAACAGGTATGTCTTCAAACAAGCCGTCATCGCTAGCGTTCGACTCTTCCTTCGGTGCTGAGCACGCTCCCGCAAGAATGCCAATGATTGCAAAAAGAAAAAATTTTTTCATACAGCATTTTCAAAGATAATAAAACGGATAGTCGTTGCTTCGGTCTTTTTTTATGCGGCGGGGAACACCGTGAGAACAAATTTTCGTGTAAAGTAAGATTTTACAACCGCTTTGCCAAAAAAAATGCTAAAATTATATTTGTAAGCGTGAGGACCTCGGGTCAAGCGCCTACGAAATTAGCCCCTGTCACCCCGGCAGGGGCTTTTTCTATACATTCCGGCGTTGTTCCTGCGTCTTTTTACACCTGTAAACGTTTTTCCTCACAAAAACACCCCGAGTCAGGCCTTAAAAGTCTATTTTTTAGAAAACCGCGCAAATGCGCAAAGGGATTGAAAATGATCGACGTGAAGGGCAAGTGGACCTTGATTACCGGCGGCTGCCGTGGGGTAGGCCGTCTCACCGCCATCGAAATGGCGAAACTCGGTGCGAACATCATCTTGCAGGGGCGCGACAAGGCGCATGCCGAACCCGTGATGGAAGAACTCAAGAAGTACGGCGTCGAGGTGCGTGCCGTGGGCTGCAACCTCGAAAGCGAAGCCGAAATCGATGCCGCCCTCGCCGAAATCGACAGCTGGGGCGTGCAGGTGGACCTCGTGTTCAACA
>JAEEGK010008696.1_pt1 | contig 23898 bp, 19 predicted proteins | sample 8958771 | NCBI WGS metagenome assembly JAEEGK01 (sample SAMN16246547, study PRJNA631951) | gut metagenome | biome: gut microbiome; feature: rumen; material: SC-attached | host: Bos | place: Iran: Karaj | collected 2018-10
GCCTGAAACCTTGAGAGAGTGAATCTCAGCTTCACTCAAATTCATTACGTTGCGATGTCTCCATCGCGCCCGTTCTTTGGTGCGTTCGCTTAGCTTTGCATTGTTTAATTTACAAGGTACATCGTCGGCATCAGCTTCGCTCATTTCGTTTCCGCGTCCGGCTTTCGCCTCCCGCGAAAACTCCATATTGCTTCGCTGTGCCTCCGCTTCCTCGCGGACTTGCGTCCGCTCGGATTTGGGGCTCACCTCAGCGGCGAGCTTGCCTAATATAACACTCCTAAAAGCGTTTGTCAACACCTTTTTTCAGGATTTTCCGGGTTTTTTTCTCACCGCCCTTCCGGGCAGAAAGAAAGACTGCGCTGCCGAGGTCGGCAGCGCAGCCCCGACGGAACGAAAATCAGGCCTTTTCCTTCTGCATCTTCTGATACATGTCGATCATCTCAGTGCGGACGGTCACATTGTAATCGGGGGGGATATTCTCATCCTTGCCCTGGACGAACTGCAGATAGCGGGGGCCCAGCAGGTTGTTGGCATAGAAATATTCCTTGGACCGCTGGTTCACCGCGCAGATGAACATGATGGCATTCAGATGGAGCCAGGTCATCCGGACCTTGCCGCTCTCGATCTGAGAGATGGTGACGCGGCTGAGGCCGGTCAGGTTGCCCAGATCAGCCTGGGTGAGGCTCAGCAGCTTGCGGATCTTGGGCAGGTGCTTCGTCAGTTCTTCGCACATTGCGCGCTTTTCGGCACTGGTAAGTTCGACCATAATACGTCCTCCGTTCCCTATTCCCAAATCATTCGTTAAGCATACGCCGCGTATGCATTATTCCGATACAGACATTCTTTGGACTCGTGTTTAATATGAGTCATTTTGGTCGCGTATGATAAATATACCAGATAGAATCTAACTTTACAAGACCAAAAAGGAAGTTTCCGCGAAAATTTACAGATATTTCCGGCTTTCCGCCACGGCCAGGGCGTCGCAGCGGGCATTCAGCTCGTCGTCGGCATGGCCCTTGACCCAGACCCAGCGCAGGCGGTGGATCTCCGCCAGCTCCAGCAGCCGCGCCCACAGCTCCGGGTTTTTGGCCTCCCCCGAGCCGCGGCGCTTCCAGCCCCTGGCCCGCCAGCCCAGGGCCCAGCCCTCGGTCATGGCCTCCACCACATAGCGGGAATCGCTGTATACGGTGACGAGGCAGGGTTCCTTCAGGGCTTCCAGCCCCCGGATGACGGCGGTCAGCTCCATGCGGTTGTTGGTGGTCAGCTCTTCCCCGCCGGAGAGGACCTTTTCCTTCCCCCGCCACAGGAGGATGGCCGCCCAGCCGCCGGGGCCGGGGTTGCCGGAACAGGCCCCGTCGGTATACAGGGTGACGGATTTCATGCTTCGGGCGAAGTCTCGTCGGCGGTCTCCTCCCCGGATTCCTCCTCCTGCTCGGGAGCGGCCACGGTGAGGCTGATGACCACGGCCCCCTCCGGCATGCGCATGACGCGCACGCCCTGGGCGGCCCGTCCGTAGACGTTCACGTCGTCGGCGTTCATGCGGATGACCACGCCGTCGGAGCTCATGAGCAGCAGATGGTCCCCGGGGGACACCAGCTGGACGCCGGCCACGCCGCCGGTCTTTTCCGTGACGGTGCAGTTCTTGAGGCCCAGGCCGCCCCGGTGCTGGGGTTCAGAGCCCAGGCGGCAGTATTCCGAAACGGGGGTCTTCTTCCCGTAGCCGTTCTCCGTGACGGTGAGGAGCATATCCGTTTCGCCGCAGCAGACGGCCCCCACGCAGAAGTCCCCTTCCCGCAGGCGGATGCCCCGGACGCCGGCGGCGGTGCGGCCCATGGGCCGGATGTCCGTCTCCCGGAAGCAGATGGCCATGCCGTCGTGGGTGGCGATCAGGATATAGTCGCTGCCGGAGGTATTGAGGACGGCGATGAGGGAATCGTCCTCGTCGATGGTCAGGGCCCGGATGCCCACGTTCTTCAGGTTTTTCAGCTCCTCGAAGCGCATGCGCTTCACGGTGCCCTTCCGGGTGACGAAGGTGAGGAAGCGGTCCGGCGGCAGCTGGGCCATATGCAGCCCGGCGGAGAGGGTCTCTCCCGGCTCCACGGGGATGATGTTGGCGATATTGGTGCCCTTGGCGGTCCGTCCCGCCTCGGGGATCATGTAGCCCTTGCGCTTGTAGACCTGGCCCCGGGAGGTGAAGAGCAGCAGGAAATCATGGGTGGAGGCGGTGAAGATGGCGTCCACCTGGTCCTCCTCCTTGGTGGTCATGCCCGTGACGCCCTTGCCGCCCCGGCGCTGGACCCGGTAGGTCTCGGCGGGGATGCGCTTGATGTAGCCCGCCCGGGAGATGGTGAAGACGCAGAGCTCCTCCGCGATCAGGTCCTCGATGTCGATCTCGTCCTCCACGTCCTGGATCTCGGTCCGGCGCTCGTCGCCGTACTTGTCCCGGATGGCGGTCAGCTCGTCCTTCAGCACGCCCCGAAGCATCTCGTCGCTGGCGAGGAGGCGGCGGTAGTAGTCGATGCGCTCCTCCAGCTCCTTGTACTCGGCCTCCAGCTTTTCCCGATCCAGGCCCTGGAGCTGCTTGAGGCGCATATCCAGGATGGCCTGGGCCTGGACTTCATCCAGCCCGAAGCGGGCCATGAGCTTCTCCCTCGCGTCGTCGTAGCTCTCCCGGATGATGCGGATGACCTCGTCGATGTTGTCCTGGGCGATGAGCAGCCCTTCCAGCAGGTGGGCCCGCTCCTGGGCCTTGCGCAGGTCATAGCGGGTCCTCCGGAGGATGATCTCCTCCTGGAAGGAGATGTATTCCTGGAGCATCTGCTTCAGGTTCAGGACCCGGGGCTGGGTCTGGTCGTTCACCAGGGCCAGCATGATGATGGAGAAATTGGACTGGAGCTGGGTCTGGGCAAAGAGGCGGTTGAGCACCACCTGGGGATTGGCGTCCCGCTTCAGCTCGATGACGATGCGCATGCCGTTGCGGTCCGATTCGTCCCGCAGGTCGCTGATGCCGTCCAGCCGCTTCTCCTGCACCTGCTCCTTGATATTCTTGATGAGCTGGCGCTTGTTCACCTGATAGGGCAGCTCGCTGACGATGATGCGGACGCGGTCCTTGTTGAATTCCTCAAATTCCGTCTTGGCCCGGACCACCACCTTGCCCTTGCCCGTGGCATAGGCGGCCCGGATGCCGCTGCGGCCCATGATGACGCCCCGGGTGGGGAAATCCGGGCCCTTGACATACTCCATGAGCTCCATGACCCCGGCTTCCGGGTCGTCCAGGAGGCAGATGGCGGCGTTGATGACCTCGGTGAGATTGTGGGGCGGGATGCTGGTGGCCATGCCCACGGCGATGCCGCTGGAACCGTTCACCAGCAGGTTGGGGAAGCGGCTGGGCAGCACCCGGGGCTCCTTGCGGCTCTCGTCGAAGTTGGGGTCCCAGTCCACGGTCTCCTTTTCGATGTCCCGCAGCATCTCGTCCGCGATGCGGGACATCCTCGCCTCCGTATACCGGTAGGCGGCGGGGGGGTCCCCGTCCACGGAGCCGAAGTTGCCGTGGCCGTCGATGAGCATATAGCGCAGGGAGAAATCCTGCCCCATGCGCACCAGGGCGTCGTAGACGCTGGCGTCCCCGTGGGGGTGGTATTTGCCCAGCACGTCGCCCACGGCGGTGGCGCATTTCTTATAGGCGTTGGCGTGGGTCAGGCCGGTCTCATACATGGAATAGAGGATGCGCCGGTGCACGGGCTTCAGCCCGTCCCGCACGTCGGGCAGGGCGCGGCCCACGATGACGCTCATGGCATAGTCGATGTAGCTGGTCTGCATCTCCTTTGCCAGCTCGGATTCGGTGATGACCTGATCGGGGAACGCGATGTCCTCCGGTTTGTAGCTTCTGTTGTGTGCCAAGGCTCGTTCCCCTCCCCTCAAATATCCAGATTATTGACGTATTTGGCGTTGGTCTCGATCCAGGCGCGGCGGGGTTCCACTTCCTCCCCCATGAGGAGGGAGAAGATCTGATCCGCCTGGATGGCGTCCCCCAGGGTGATGCGCCGCAGGGTGCGCTTCTCCGGGTCCATGGTGGTCTCCCACAGCTCGTCCTTGCTCATTTCGCCCAGGCCTTTGTAGCGGGAGATGTCGATCTTCGCATTGGGGTTGTCCCCCCGCATCTCGGCGGAGACCCGGTCCCGCTCCTCGTCGGAGTAGGCCACCCGCTGCTGTTTGCCCCGCGTCAGCTTATACAGGGGCGGCACGGCGGAATACACATAGCCGTTCTCGATGAGGGGGCGCATATAGCGGAAGAAGAAGGTGAGCAGCAGGGTGCGGATATGGCTGCCGTCCACATCGGCATCGGCCATGATGATGACCTTGTGGTAGCGGAGCTTTTCCAGGTTGAAATCCTCCCCGATGCCCGCCCCCAGGGCGGTGATCACCGGCTGGAGCTTCTCATTCTTATAGATCTTGTCCGCCCGGGCCTTCTCCACATTGAGCATCTTGCCCCACATGGACAGGATGGCCTGGAAGCGGGAATCCCGGCCCTGGATGGCGCTGCCGCCTGCGGAATCGCCCTCCACGATGTAGATCTCGCACAGGGCGGGGTCCTTCTCGTTGCAGTCCTGGAGCTTTTCCGGCATGCCCCCGGATTCCAGGCCGCTCTTGTTGCGGATGGATTCCCTGGCCCGGCGGGCGGCCTCCCTGGCCCGGGAGGCGGTGAGGGCCTTGTCCATGATGGCCCGGCCCACGGTGGGGTTCTCCTCCAGAAATTCCGTCAGCTTCTCCTGGAGGATGCCGTCCACCAGGGTGCGGATGTCGCTGTTGCCCAGCTTGTCCTTGGTCTGGCCCTCGAACTGGGGATTGACCAGCTTCACGGAAATAACGGCGGTCATCCCCTCCCGGCAGTCCTCGCCGGAGAGGCTCTCCCCTTCCTTCAGGACGCCGGTCTTTTTCCCATAGGCGTTGAGGACCCTTGTGAGGGCCGTCTTGAAGCCGGTCTCATGCATGCCGCCGCCGGGGGTGTGGATATTGTTGGCGAAGGAGTCGATGACTTCGTTGTAGCTGTCGTTCCACTGGAGGGCGATCTCCGCCTCGCTGTCCTCCCGGACGCCGGAAACATAGATGACGTCGGGATGCAGGGGCTGCTTGGAGCGATTGAGGTAGCTGACGAATTCCCGGATGCCCCCCTCGTAGCACATGGAGTCCCGGCGCTCGCTCTCCTCCTTGTCCGCGCTGCCGGGCCGCTCGTCGGAAATGGAGATGCGCAGGCCCGCATTGAGGAAGGCCTGCTCCCGCATGCGCACATGGAGGGTCTCGTAATCATAGACCGTGTCCTCGAACATCTCCGGGTCCGGCTTGAAGCGGACGGTGGTGCCCGTCCGGTCCGTATCCCCGATGATCTTCATATCCTGGGTCTTGTCGCCCCGGCTGAATTTCATCTGATAGATGTGGCCGCCCCGGTGCACCTCCACCTCCAGCCACTCGGAGAGGGCGTTGACCACGCTGGCGCCCACGCCATGGAGACCGCCGGAGACCTTGTAGCCCCCGCCGCCGAATTTGCCGCCCGCGTGCAGGACCGTGTAGACCACTTCCAGGGCGGGCTTGCCCGTCTGCTCCTGCACGTCCACCGGGATGCCGCGCCCGTCGTCGGTGACGCGGATCACGTCCCCCGGCTCGATGGTGACGGTGATGTGGGTGCAGAAGCCCGCCAGGGCTTCGTCGATGGCGTTGTCCACGATCTCATAGACCAGATGGTGCAGGCCGGAGGTGGAGGTGGAGCCGATATACATGCCCGGCCGGAGGCGGACGGCCTCCAGCCCCTCCAGGACCTGGATCTGGGATGCGTCGTAGCTTTCTTTGGGCTCAAGGAACGCTTTGTTTTCTTCCGACATGGTATACTCCTTTGGCGGGCAGGGCCCCGGCGGGGATCGCCCGTTTCTTGTGTGTCAGCCCTCCAGCAGGGGGGAATCCCAGCGTTTCAGGAGGGTGGAGGAATTCAGCTGGCTCAGGTAGCAGGTGCGTTTTCCGCCGGCTTCGGTGAGCACGAAGCTCTTGGGCAGCTCCCCGGAAACGTCGGAGACCTCCCCCGCCTTTTCCGCCGCGGCCAGAAATTCCCGGGTGATGCGGGAGGTGCTGGAATTATCCAGATCGAAGACGGCGATCACGCTCTTCTTCGGCACCACCACGTTCTGCCCCAGATACAGATAAGTATTCTTTTCCATTATAACCAGTTTCCGTCAGTTCCGGACCCGTCCGCCCTCGATGCGCAGGATGCTCCCCCCGGTCCTTCGGGAGACCTCCTCCTCGTCGCAGCAGGTGATGAGCACCTGGCCGCCCCGGATGGAATTGAGCACATAATCCTGGCGGGCGGCGTCCAGCTCGCTGAGCACGTCGTCCAGCAGCAGGACGGGGGAAGAGCCCAGCTCATCCCGGCAGATGGTCCATTCCGCCAGCTTCATGCTGAGGGCGGCGGTCCTTATCTGCCCCTGGGAGGCATATTTGGAAGCCTCGCTGCCGTCGATGCGGATGGCGATGTCGTCCTTCTGCACCCCGGCCAGGCACTGGCCCGCGTCGATCTCCGCCTGGCGCAGCCGTTCCTGCTGCCGAAGGAGGGCGTCCAATATCTCCCGGGCGCTCATTTCCAAGGGATCCTCGATGGCGGAGACGGTGCGGTAGTCCAGCCGCAGCTTTTCCCCGCAGCCGGAGATCTCGCCGTGGATGTCCCCGGCTGCCTGGGCGGCCCGGGCGCACCAGCTGGCCCGGTAGCGCATGAGCTCGGAACCGTATTTCGCCAGGTTCAGGCTGAATTCATCCAGCACGTCCAGCATGTCCTGCCGGTCCCGATAGTCCCGGAGGATGCGGGTCTTCTGTTCGTAAATGCGGTTGAAATTCGTCAGCAGATCGGCATATTTGGGCCGGAGCTGGCTGATGGCCAGGTCCATGAAGCGCCGCCGTTCCGCGGCCCCGCCCTTGATGAGCTCCAGATCGTCGGGGCAGAAAAGGGTGCAGGCAAAGCGCCCGGCCAGCTCCGAAGCGGACTTCATGCGCACGCCGCCCACGAATATCTTTTTCCGCTCCCGGCGGCTCAGATAGATGTCGATCCGCTGCTCCCGGACCTCGGAGGAAATAAAGCCGGTGACGGCCCCCTCCGTCTCCGCCATGTGGAGGATGTCCCGGTCCGAGCGGGTGCGGAAGGAGCGGGCCCCCGCCAGATAGTAGACCGCTTCCAGGAGGTTGGTCTTGCCCTGGGCGTTGCGCCCGGTGATCACATTGATCTGCGGGTCGAAATCGCAGCCCAGCTCCCGATAGTTGCGGAAATTCCGCAGTTCGAGACGCTGAACGATCATGCTTCCGCCACCAGGAGGACTTCGCCCCCCAGCTCCACCCGGTCGCCGGGATGGAGCTTTCTGCCCCGCACGGTGCAGACTTCCCCGTTGACCAGGACTTCCCCTTCCGTGATGCGGATCTTGGATTCCCCGCCGGTGCCCACGAGACCGGCATATTTCAGCAGGGCTTCCAGCTTGATGAAGGGGGTGGTGATGCTGACGGTATGTTCCATAAAATCAGTACCTCTTTGCCTCCCTCTCTGAGGGAGGTGGCATCGCCGAAGGCGATGACGAAGGGAGTCAGGGTGATTCATAGCTGTTGCTGATTTGCCGATTTGACTCCCTCAGTCAGCTTCGCTGACAGCCCCCTCAAAGAGGGGGCCTTTTTCTTTTACTCGCCTGTCCGGATCCGGACGGGCAGGATCAGATAGAGGAAGCTGCCGTCCCCGCTGGCGGGAAGGATCACGCAGGGGGAGGTGGGGCTGCTGAGCTGCAAGATCAGTTCGTCCGTGGGAGCGGCCCGCAGGGCATCCAGCACATAGCGGTTGTTGAAGCCGATCTCCAGGCCCTGGGCGTCCCCCTCCAGGGGGCACTCGTCCGTGGCCTTGCCCAGGGCGGTGGCGGCGGAGAGCTTCACGAGCCCGTCCTCAAAGAGGCAGCGCACCGGGCTCTTGTATTTTTCGCTGATCATGAGGCTCACCCGCTCAAAGACCGTCAGCAGCAGCTTCCGGTCCGCCTTCAGGGAGAACTTGCTCTCCTTGGGCACGGATTTGCGGTAATCCAAAAATTCGCCCTCCAGGCGGCGGGAGATGATCTCCGTGTCCCCGATGGAGAACATGATGTGGCGGCTGCCCAGGCTGATGGTGGCCAGGTCCTCGCTGTCGGCAGCCACCTTCTCCGCCTCGGAGAGGGCCGCGCCGGGGGCCACGAAGGAGGTGGCGATCTCCGTCTCCTCGTCCAGCTTTTCTCGCCGCTGGGCCAGCCGGTAGCCGTCCACGCTGGTGACGGTCAGTTCCCCTTCGCTGATCTCGAACAGGCTGCCGGTGTGCACCGGGCGGCTCTCGTTGGTGCTGACGGCGAAAAGGGTCTCCCCGATCATGCTCTGGAGCTTCTTTTCCTGGATGCGGAAGGAATTCTGCGCGTCCACGCTGGGCAGCTCGGGGAATTCGTCGGCGGCGATGGCCATGATCTCAAAATAGCTCATGCCGCAGGTCAGCTTCACCAGAAGGTTCGCGTCGGCGTCGAAGCAGACGGTGCCCTCCGGCATTTTCCGCACGATCTCCCCCAGGAGGCGGGCATTGAGGACCAGCCTTCCCTCGGAGAGGATATCCGCATCCACCTTGGTGCGGATGCCGGTTTTCAGATTGTAGCCGGTGAGGGTCAGTTCCGACCCGGCGGTCTCGAATAAGATGCCTTCCAGAGCGGGGATGGTGCTCTTCAGCGCCACGGTGCGGGAGGCGATGGTGACGGCGTTGAGCAGCAGGCTGCGGTCACAGTTGAATTTCATGAAAAACCTTCCTTTCTGCGCAGGATAGGAGAGAAGAGATTATTTTAGTATTAGCAGGTCGTAGAGCCAAAAAACGGTGGAAAAGTGGCGAAAGCCCCTGAAAACAAAGGAAAAGGCGTGTGGACAAAAATGTGGAAGGGATCGGGGGTTTCCCACAGGCAGAAAATGGAAAATGTCTTTTCCACAGGGATGTGGAGGGACAGGGGAGAAAAATGTGGAAAAATCGGGGACAGTTTACTTGTTGGTGATGTTGGCGGTGATGTCGTGGACGGTGTCCACCAGCTTGGGGTCGTTCTGCAGGCTCTCCTCCACCTTGCGGATGGAATGGAGGACGGTGGAGTGGTCCCGGTTCATCACTTCGCCGATCTGTTCCAGGGTCAGCCCCGTCAGCTTCCGGGTCAGGAAGATGGACATCTGCCGGGCATTGGCCACATTCTTGGTCTTGCCCTTGCCGATCACCTCTTCCGGGGTGATGTCGTAGAAATCCGCCACCTTGGCGATGATGTATTCCGGCGCATAGGCTTTCTCAGAGTCGATGATCTCCTTGGTGATGCGCTGCACCAGCTCCATATTCACGGCGCCGGCGCCCTGGAGGTCGATGTAGGCCTGGATCTTTTTCAGGATGCCCTCGATCTGGCGGATGTTGGCCTTGATGTTCTCGGCGATATAGTTGCCCGCGTCCTCCGCCAGGGGGATGCCCAGGCGGGCGGCCTTGGTCTTGACGATGGCCACCCTGGTTTCATAGTCCGGGGGGGAAATATCCACCATCAGGCCCCCTTCGAAGCGGCTGCGCAGCCGGTCCTCCAGCCGCAGCATCTCCTTGGGCGGCCGGTCGGAGGTGAGGACGATCTGGCGGCCGGATTCATAGAGGGTGTTGAAGGTATGGAAAAATTCCTCCTGGGTCTGCACCTTGCCGGCGATGAACTGGATGTCGTCCACCAGCAGCAGGTCCGCCCGGCGGTATTTCTCCCGGAATTCGCTGTTGCGCCCGGTCTGGATGGCGCCGATCAGCTCGTTGGTGAAATCGTCCCCTTTTATGTAGACTATGCGGCTTTTCGGACGGTTATGCCGGATGGCGTGGGCGATGGAATAGAGGAGGTGGGTCTTCCCCAGGCCGGAATCCCCGTAGATCAGCAGGGGGTTGTATTTGTTCGCCAGGTTCTCCGCGACGGCCTTGGCCGCGGCGAAGGCCATCTTGTTGGAGTTGCCCACGATGAATTTCTCAAAGGTGAATTCCTCGCTGCCGAAGGGGTCGGAAGCGGGGCTGCGGTGCTTTTCCAGATACTGCTCCATCTCCTCCGTGGTGAGGATGCTGATCTCGAAATCCGCACCGAAGAGCTCCTTCAGTACCTTCTTGAGCAGGTCGGCATAGCGGGTGAGGATGATCTCCCGGCTGTATTCGCTGGGGCAGTGGAGCAGCAGCAGATTGTCCTGCACCTCCAGCACCCGGCAGTCGCCGAACCAGGTGGAAACGGCGGTGTCGGACAGGTCCCGGGCCAGCAGCTTCAATATCTCATTCCAGAGGTCCGCATTGGAATTCATGGATGGCACCCTCTCTCGTGACATGCGGAAAAAACAGCGCATTATTATTCGACCTATTATAACAGAAACGCCCGGGAAATGCAAACGATTCGCCACATAATCTCGCGTAATACCGACATATTATCCACAATATAGTGGAAAAATGGGGGAAAAAAAAGTGGAAGGCCCGGTGGTAGCCGGGCCCTCCGATCCGATCACTGACCTTCGTGTTTCTTTTCGCCGCCGGGCTTTTTGCTGCCCCGGTGGAAATAGCGGCGGTGGTAATTGGCCTTCTTTTCCCCGCCCTCCGCTTTCTCGGCGGCGGCCTGGGCCTTCACGCTGCTTACCGGGTGCTTTTCCCGGTTCTTGGGGGGATTCTGCTGCCGGTTTTCCGGCTTCCTGTCGAATTTCCGCTCCGTATGCTCCGGTTTCTTTTCCTTCCGTTCGGGCTTCTCGGGCCTCTCCGTCTTTTCCGTCTTTTCGCTGCGCTGCTCCTGGGGTCCCTCGGCGCTCCTTTCCTTCTGTCCGCCCCGGTTCTTCTTCCGGCGGTTCCGGCCGGAGCGCTTCTCCCCGCTGCGGCCCTCCATGGCCTCCGCCAGGCGGCTGCCCAGGCTGTCCGCGCCCTCGGACATATAGCGGCTCAGGTCCGGCAGGTCGGAAGCGACGGGGGCCTTCTCCTCCGGCTTGGGCTCGATGTATTCCCCGTTGAGGGTATAGCCCAGCCGGTCCAGGGGATAGGACTGCAGGCCCGTGTCCGCGCTGTCCGCCAGGCGCACCTTCACCGTGCGCCGCAGCAGATTCACCTCCGCCACGTTGCCCTTGCCCTTGGGGGTGTCCACGGGGGCGTCCACCTTGGGCATGGTCTTGATGAGGTGCTCATAGGCGTCCTGCTCGTATTTCAGGCAGCACATGAGCCGCCCGCAGGTGCCGGAGATCTTGGTGGGGTTCAGGGACAGGTTCTGGGTCTTGGCCATGCGGATGGAAACGGGCTGGAATTCCTCCAGGAAGGTGGAGCAGCAGAAGGGCCGCCCGCAGATGCCCAGGCCCCCCAGCAGCTTGGCCCCGTCCCGCACGCCGATCTGCCGCAGCTCGATGCGGGTATGGAACAGGCTGGCCAGGTCCTTCACCAGCTCCCGGAAATCCACCCGTCCGTCGGAGGTGAAGAAGAACAGGATCTTATTGCCCTCGAAGGAATACTCCACGTCCACCAGCTTCATGTCCAGGCCGTGGGCCTTGATCCGCTCCTCGCAGAGGCCGAAGGCGCTCTTTTCCTTGCGGCGGTTCGATTCCGCGATGCGCAGGTCCTCCTCGGTGGCGATGCGCACCACGCTTTTCAGGGGCTGCACCACCCCTTCCTCGGGTACTTCGTGGCAGCCCTCCACACATTCGCCCAGCTCCAGGCCCTTGCTGGTCTCCACCACCAGGCTGTCCCCGGTCTGCACGGTCAGCTCCCCGGGGTCGAAATAATAGCTCTTTCCGCGGTTGCGGAAGCGCACGTTCACAACATTCGGCATATCGGTTCCTTTCCTGCCGGGGTCAGACCCCGGCCTCGTTCTCGTTCATCATGGCGCACAGCCAGCCCAGGCAGTGGCCGGGGCTCACGTTGACCTTCCGCATCTCCCGGACGCGGAAGGTGAGGGCGCTGAGGCGCAGGGCCCGCGCCCGGGTCTCTCCCTCCCCGGCCTTGGCCCGCAGGGCCGCGGCGGCGTCCAGCTCCTCCACCAGCCGGTCGAATTTCTCCCGGTCCAGCTTTTCGCAGGGGAAGGCGGCCTTCATCCAGGCCAGGGGGTCCCCCTTGAGGAAGGCTTCCGCCAGCTGGGCGGCGCTGTCCCCCTCCTCCGGAGCTTCCGCCGCGCCCCCCAGACGCAGGGTCAGGCAGCGGGAGCGGACCGTGGGAAGAAATGCGCCGGGATTGCGGCCCAGCAGCAGGAAGGCCGCATAGGGGGGCGGCTCCTCCAGCACCTTCAAAAGGGCGTTCTGGGCCTGGGTGTTCATGGCGTCGGCCTCCGGGATCAGAAAGACCTTCCGGGCGGCCTCGTTGGGGGTGATCCACACCTCCTGCCGGAATTCCCGGATCTGCTTGACGGTGATGTCCCGGGCGTCCGGACTGCGGAGCAGGGTCACCAGATCGGGGTGGATGCCTTTCAGCATCTTCCGGCAGTGGGGGCAGCCATCGCAGGGCTTGTCTCCCCCCGGCGCGGAGCACAGCAGGGCCCGGGCGGTATAGAGGGCCAGCTTTTCCAGCTCCTCCCCGTCCTCACCCAGCAGCAGCCAGGCATGGCTCAGCCTGTCCTGCCGGGCCAGCTCCCGGACATAGGCATAGGGTCCCACTTCGCGCCTCCGAACTGCCCGAACACGGCTTGTCCGTGGTCTGGCGATACTTTAACAAGTAATTTTACCATGCAAGCAGTTTTTTTGCAAGCATTTGCTTGCGCCGGAAGGAGGGGTCATGGTATCCTGATAAAAAGGAGGCGGGGAGCATGGCATTTTCAGAAAAGCTCAACGGTTATTGGGAAGAGGGCTATCACTATTATATGGAATTCCGGGACGAGAAGCTGACCATGCGGGAATACCGGCGGAAGATCATCCTGGAGACCACCGTCCGCTACGATGCTGCGGCCCTGGACCGGGGGGAGGAGACGGAGATCATCCCCGCCGACCCGGTGTTCGACCGCTGGCCAAGCGGGGAGATGGCCATGGAGATCCGCTCCCTGCGCTATGTGGGCGGGGAGCTGAAACTGCTGGAATACTACACCATCATGGGGGAGAAGGAATACACCCTCAAGAAGGTGGACGGCGGCCCCTTCCGCCATATCCGCATCCGGGATGAGGAGGTCCTGCCCAGGCTCCAGGGGACATGGCTGGAATGGCGGGACTGGCAGAACGGCAAACGCTCCGCCCTTACCATCCAGGGGAACACCCTCAATTGGGGGCCCTATGGCGGCGGGAAGATCCACGCAGTCAGCTATGACTACGCCCCGGAAAAGGTCTGGCTGGTGCCGGAGGACCTGACGGAAAGCGGCTTCGGCGGCTTCAACGACGTGGAGGTGCGGGGCAATATGCTGGTGACGGGCCTCATCGTGATGGATATGAGCATGCCCTCCTCCGTCTTTGCCAGGGAGGAGAACCTGGACACCATCCAGGTCCCGGAATCCGCCAAGGGAGCGCCCCGGAGCACCATGGGCCCCGCCGTTATGATGACCTCCGCCCCGCCCGCATTCGGCCCGGCGGGCGGCTTTATGGGGATGGGGACGCCCTTCGGCGGAATGAACCAGATGAATCCGCTCATGACGGAGGCACAGAAAGACATGGGCGGAAAAGCTGCGGAGAAGAAGCCGCGGTACTGCGCCGGCTGCGGCCGGCCCAACTACGAAGACGAAGCGAAGTTCTGCCCGGACTGCGGCCATAAGCTGGAGGAGCGGGGCGGCTTCTGCGGGAATTGCGGCCACGAGCTGGAACGGGAAGACCTCAAATTCTGCCCGGAGTGCGGAAGCAAGCTGTGAGCCAAAAGACGACGAAAAAGAGCAAGTGAACGAACGCAAACGGACTTGGGATTGGAGGAAACAAGAAGAATGAAGATCGAAATGGGAGAATCTCTGTTTTATTCTTGGTTGCGCCATGTGAAGGAGTGCCAGGTTGTTCAGACGAATTGGAAAGTTTCCTCCCAATGGGAATTGAAGCATGAAGAAGAATTGCAAATTCTAATGGAACAGGCAGACAGATTGTTTGCCGAAAAATATGATTATGGCATATTTAAAAAGAATACATCGCTTTCTCAGCTTATCAGACAAGGAGAATGTGACGCGATAGGGATCGGTATCTACGAAGGCAAGATGAAAGTCTATGCCGTGGACGTGGCATTTCATGAGTCCGGATTAAACTATGGGTCGCGTAGAGATACGGTCATGAAAATCATAGCTAAAAGTATCAGAACGGCTATGTGCTTGTACGGTTATCTTGATACAAAAACAGCGGAGATTGTATTTGCTTCTCCGAAAATCCATCCGGCAATTCTGAATGATGCTGTTCCCTGTGTGGTTGATACAAATAAGTTGTTGGAAGAACAGGGATTTGATTTTAAAGTGCGCTTGATTGCGAACAACGATTTTAACGATCTGGTTCTACAACCAATTTTGTTAATAAGCGACGGCGTGGCCGATACCTCGGAATTGTTTTTGCGGAGTTATCAACTCTTTAAAATGTTCAGTGGTTCTGATGTGAGTAAAGACGTTTCTTCTGAAAAAGCCATAGATGAAATGAAAGTCGGAGCAATGGCAAACAGCATGCTGCGTCGGCTACTGGAAAGCGGAGCCGCAAGCGAGGAAGAAGTTATAGCTCTGCAAACTTCGGAAGGCAGCAAAGCAATCTTTGCTTTGAACTTCCCCCTGCTTGTGACGCCGGAACAAGATTTTGTCAAAACGAGATACTATGCAGAACCATTAACGATTCGAGGAAAACAGTACCGCATGACTTCACAATGGTTTGAAGCACAGCGGAAGCAGCTGAAGCTATGGATCGAAGATCATACGAAAACGGAAGACTGACCTATCACGATAAACGAAAACGCCCCTGACCGGGAAGGTCAGGGGCGTGATTTCTTTTCTCAGCCGATGGCGTTGAGCTTTTTGGTGAGCCTGCTCTTTTTGCGGGCCGCGTTGTTCTTATGAATCAGATGGTCGGCAACGGCCTGATCCACGGTCTTGACAGCGACGACATAGGCTTCCTGGGCAGCGGTCTTATCGCCGGCTTCCGCCTTGGCCTCGAACTTCTTGATCTCGGTCTTCATCCGGGACTTCTTGGCCTTGTTGGCCTCGTTCTGCAGCTTGGAGAGCTGGTCGCGCTTGGACGCCGATTTGATATTGGGCAAATCACTCACCTCCTCAATTCTTTTCTCGGTTCCGTGCGGGTAGACAATATACCACCATTCCCGCAAAAGTGCAAGAACTTTTTTCAGAAAATTTCTTCGGGGCCGGGAAAAGGGGCATACTAGCTCCAAAAAGGAGGGGAAAAGCCATGAGACGCACGGACCTTGCCCTGGAAGCAAAGGAGCTTTGGCGGGAAAAGTCTTCTTCGGCCCTGCCGCCGGGGGCCGAGGGAGAGACGCGGACAGAGGGGGGCTGCACCCTGGAGACCCTGGTGGTCGCCGCCCCGGAAGCGGCCCGGGCCCTGGGGAAGCCCATGGGGAAATATATCACCATCACCCCGGAAGCCCTCCTCCGCCGGGAGGAGGGGGCCTTCGAGGCGGCCGCCGCCCTGCTGGGGCGGGAGCTGCGGTCTCTGCTGGATCTGAGGTCGGGGGCGAGCGTCCTGGTGGCGGGGCTGGGGAACGAGGCCATCACCCCGGACAGCCTGGGGCCCCGGACCATGCGCCATGTGCTGGCGACGCGGCATCTGGTGGCCGCCCTGCCGGAGACCTTCGGGGCCTTCCGGCGGGTGGCGGTGCTGGAAACGGGGGTGCTGGGCAACACCGGCATGGAGAGCGCGGAGATGGTGAAGGCGGTGGCGGAAAAGCTGCGGCCCGACGCGGTGATCGCCGTGGACGCCCTGGCCTCCCGGCGGCTGGGACGCATCTGCCGCACCGTGCAGCTGACGGACACGGGCATCGTCCCGGGCTCCGGGGTGGGGAACGCCCGCCGGGAGCTGAGCCGGAGTACCCTGGGGGTGCCGGTGGTGGGCCTGGGGGTCCCCACGGTGGTGGACGCCGCTACCCTGGCGGCGGACCTGACGGAGCTTTCGGGGCGGGGGGAGGCGAGGCCGGAGGATTTCGGGGAATACGGCGCGGGGATGATGGTGACGCCTCGGGAGATCGACCAGCAGACGGCGCTGATGGCCCGCCTCCTGGGTTACGGCATCGACCTGGCCCTCCATGACCTCAGCGTGGGGGACGTGACGGCGCTGGTAGGATGAGAAAAAGTAAAAAGCCTCCCTTTGAGGGGGTGGCAGCGGCGACAGCCGCTGACGGATTGTAGCACGCACGTTGCTCGCGTGCGGAATAGGGAGTCAGGGTCATTTATAGCTGCTGCTGATTCGATGCGCTGGTTCCCTGTTCGCACGAGAGGACGCAGTCGCGTCCCAGCGTAAAATGCCCCGGCCAATCTCTCGTCGCGTCGCAGCGGGCAAAACCCCCGTCTCCGTCATTGCGAAGCCGGTGCGCACACCGGCTGTGGCAATCCGTTTTCCCCGTCCAAACCCCGTCCCTCGTCCAAAAGTGGGGAATCCAATGGGGGCGGAGCCCCCTTGGTCGTCGGGGAGGGAGTCCAGAGGGGACCGCCTCGAAATAGGTCCCCTCTGGCGTGTCTTTGCCTACTTTCTCCACGTCGAGAAAGTAGGCCGCCGGAGGTGACGGACCAGAGTTGTGTTTTGCAGAGACAAACGGCGAATTCGCAGAAAGAAAATAGCAATGCGACAATTGAACCGTCCCTCTCGTTACGAATTCTTCTCTATGGTCTCCTGGTGAAGCTCATTGGGACCTTGGATCGTATCAAAGGCGTTTCTGAATGCAAACGCCGGTTTTTTGTTCACCTATTTGTCTATCGTCCCATTCCTCTCGCAGCAGGGAATAGCACAGCGTATCGCTCTGATCTCTTGCATGCTTCCGAAGCCTGCCTTCAAAGGTGAAGGCACATTTCTCTAAAACCCGAACGCTTTCAGCGTTGTGAGAGCGGACCCATGCCGCAATCACTGCCAAATCCAGTTCAGAGAATCCATAATCGACCATGTGATTTACAACTTCTGTGGCATATCCTCTGTTACGATAATTCGCCGCAATTGCGTACTCCAGTTCCACATAGCCCTCGTACCGATTCATGTCACCTAGGCTGATGAAACCGATCAACTCGCCGCTTTCGCGGTGAATGATTGCTTTGAAACGGTTGTCTTTTTCCCAAAAACGAATCGCTTCCTCGGCATTATGAATGGATTCGAAGAATGTCACACCGCTTCTGCGGAGCGTTTCATCCTGGCACATTTGATACAGCGCCGCGGCATCACTTTTTTGCCAATTCCGCAATAATAGATTCTCTGTCTCAGTCATCATAATCAGGTTTCCTTTTGAAACGCTTTCTTTCAAAACACGGCGATTTCATCGTTTCCGGAATTTGTGTAAGATAGCGTGTGACATCAGGGACGGTTCCGCCTGTCACACGTACCGTTCCCAGCTCCGCACCCGCTTTGTCATGCTCCCCACGTCCAGCACGCCTAGGGCGAAGCCCTTGCGCACCAGCTCCTCCGGCACGTATTCGTCGTATTTCTCGAAAACCGGGACCTCCTTGGGGTAAACCAGCTCCAGAGGGTCGAAGTCCTTTGCCGCCTCCTCCGAAACGATCTTGTAGAATTCCTCTTCCCCCGCCTGCATGGTGAACTGCATGTAATAGGGGCGGGAGGTTTCCAGCCCCCGGAGACCCAGGCGGGGGGCGCAGCGGAGCTTCAGGAAGCGCTCCAGGGCCAGGAAAGCATAGCTCCCCAGCCAGGGAAACAGGGCCCACATCTTGCCGCCCAGGTGGATGAGGGGGCGCTTGTCCATGCCCGATTTCCGGAAGCTGTCCCTGGCCTCCCCCAGCCGGGCTGCGGCGTGGCGCATGAGATAGGGATAGGCCTTGTCCTCCTCCAGCACCCGGAACATCCGCTCCAGGATGCGGTCATGGATGTCCCCGGCCACGTCCCCGAAATAGGCGGGGATATTGCCCTTGACCAGGGTGCAGGTGACCTCCCGCCGCTGGTGGTCCACCTCCTCCACCACCCAGACCCGGCCCGCGATGGCGATCTTGTCCCCCACGGGGGGTGGCTTGACGATGGTGCCCAGCTGCTCGGAGCCGGTGCGCACGGTGTATTCCACGTTCTCCTGGAACACGGCGTAGAACTTATAGCTGTTCGTGATCCGCTCGCCGCTGATGCCCAGGATCAGGCCGCCGTTCTCCGTGCGGTTTATGTGGTCGATCTCCAGCAGATGCAGGAGCAGGGTCCGGAAATCCTCCTGGGTGACGCGGCGGAAGGCGGCCAGGGGCAGCACGCGGGAGGCCAGCTCGCCGGGGGTCATCTCCCCGCAGGAGGCCAGGGTGCTCATGGTCTGGTGGTACAGAAGGCTGAAGGGCAGCCGCTCCATCCTGGGCGGCTCCACGAAGCGCTCCTCGATATACAGCTGCACCAGGGCGATGCCCTGGATGAGATACCAGGGGATCATGTCCGGCAGCATGGCGCGGGCCTCCGCGTGTTCCTCCCGCATGACGAACCACATTTCCGAGGGGTCCCCCCGCCGCCCGGTGCGGCCCAGGCGCTGCAAAAAGCCGGAGACGGTGAAGGGCGCGTCGATGTGGAAGGCCCGTTCCAGCTTCCCGATGTCGATGCCCAGCTCCAAGGTGGCGGTGGCGCAGACGCTCAAGAGGGAGCCGTCGTCCTTCATCTCCTCCTCGGCGCTCTCACGGTAGGAGGCGGAGAGGTTGCCGTGGTGGATAAGGAAGCGGTCCGGCTCGTGATTCGCCTCGCAGTATTGCCGCAGCTGCTGACAAACGGATTCACATTCCTCCCTGGAATTGGTGAAGATAAGGCACTTTTTCCCCCTGGTATGCTCGAAGATATAGCCGATGCCGGGGTCGGCGGCCTTGGGGGCGGTGTCGGTGGCCTCCTCCATGGGGGGCGTTTCCATAAGGTCCGCCTTTCCCTCGTCCGCCTGGGGGCCAACGTTGAAGAAATGCTCCATGCTCAGCCGCCAGACTTCTTTGCCCCCGTCGAATTTGGGGATGACGGTGCCCCGGCCGCTGCCCGCGGCCAGGAATTTCCCCGCGTCCTGGGGATTCCCGATGGTGGCGGACAAACCGATGCGCCGGGGGCTGCAGCCCGCCAGTGCGCAGAGCCGCTCGATGAGGCAGAAGGTCTGCCAGCCCCGGTCCCCCCGCAGGAGGGAATGGATCTCGTCGATGACGATGAAGCGCAGGTCCCCGAACAGGGAGGGGATCTCCATGTGCTTGTTGATGAGTAGGCTTTCCAAGGATTCCGGGGTGATCTGCAAGATCCCCGCGGGCTTGCGCAGCAGCTTCCGCTTCTTCGTCTGGGAAGCGTCCCCATGCCAGCGAGTGACAGGGATGCCCGCCTCCTCGCACAGCTCCTCCAGCCGCCCGAACTGGTCGTTGATGAGGGCTTTCAGAGGGGCAATATACAGCACCCCCACGGTGGCGGAGGGGTCCTCCTCCAGCAGGCTCAGGATGGGGAAGAAGGCCGCCTCCGTCTTGCCGGAGGCGGTGGAGGCCGTCAAAAGCACGTTGTCCTCCGTGTTGAAGATGGCGTCACCCGCCGCGTTCTGCACGGCCCGGAGGCTCTGCCAGCCGGAGCGGTAGATGTAATCCTGGATAAAGGGGGCGTAGCGGTCAAATACGTCCATGATCCTTCCTCAAAGCGTGAATTCCGCGTAATCGTCCGTCGTCTCGTCCGACACCGCCTCGCTTTTGGCGTAGGAGAATTCCCCGGAGCCCAGCAGGGCGGCGGCGGTGGCGTCCGGATTCTGGTACAGGAGGTCCAGCAGTTCAATGAAATCCCGGATGACCTCCCGCGGGGTGATGTTCGCTTCCGCGCCGATGCGTTCGTATTCGATGCGGATGAACCCGGCCAGGTCCTCCGTGGTGAGCCGGCTGGGATAGCCGTAGAGCCCGGCGTGCATGCTTTCCAGCTTTTCACAGAGGATCAGCATCTCCTCGGCGGTGAGGGGCTCCAGACGGATGACGGGGGCCAGCAGGTCCCTGGCGCCGGGGCGGGAGAATTTGCCCTCCGCCAGGCGGGAGCGCAGGGCCTCGTAGCTGTAGACGCCCCGGCGTTTGTCCTCCATGGCCTGGGGCGTAGCCCCCATGAGGATACCCAGATACCGGGCCTTGCCCTGGAGGGTGTCGTTGTACATGGTGAGTATCTTTTCGTAGTTGTACTGCCGGGTAATGGAATTGGGGATCTTATAGACGTTCACCAGCTCGTCGATCATGATGAACAGTCCGGTGTAGCCCGCCAGGCGGAAGAAGACGGCGAAGAGCTTCAAATAATCGTACCAGTCGTCGTCGGTGATGAGGATGTTCACCCCCAGCTCCTCCCGCGCCTCCTTTTTCAGGGCGTATTCCCCCCGGAACCAGCGCACCACCTTCGCCTTCCCCTCGTCGTCGCCGTTAAGGTAGGCGTGGTAATAGGCGGAGAGGAGCCTGGCGAATTCAAAGCCGTGGACCAGCTCACTCACGGAGGCGGTGACGGCGTAGATCTTTTTGTCCACCGCCGCGGCCAGGGCCGGGTCCCCCGGCGTGAGGCCGCTCTCCTGGGCCGCCTCGCTTTGTACGGAGCTGATCCAGCGGTCCAGCACCAGGTTCAGGGCCCCGCCCTCCGGCTTCGTCTTGGTGGAGAGGTTGCCGATCAGCTCCCGGTAGGTGGCGAGGCCCTGGCCGCGGGTGCCCTGGAGCCGCCGCTCCGGGGAGAGGTCCGCGTCGGCCACAATGAAGCCCCGGTCCATGACGTAGTTGCGGATGGTCTGCAGAAGAAAGCTCTTGCCGGAGCCGTATTTCCCCACGATGAAGCGGAAGGAGGCCCCGCCCTCCGAGATTATATCCACGTCGTGGAGCAAAGCCTGGATCTCGCTTTTTCGTCCCACGGTGATATAGGGCAGGCCGATGCGGGGCACCACGCCGCCCTTCAGGGAATTCAGCACCGTCTGGGCGATGCGCCGGGGCACTTTCTTGTCCGTTTCGCTCATTTCTCGTTCCCTCCAAGGAGGCGCAGCACGTCCTCCCGGTAATCCTCCACCAAGGTGATCTCATTTCCGTCCCATTCCAGGACGCTATCTCCGATCTCGTCGTAGAGGGCTTCGTTGACGGCGTCCACCGCCACGGTGGGCATCCGGTGCGTTTCCGCCAGCCAGCCCTTCGCCGGCTTCCCCCGCACCGCCAGGTCCAGCAGCGCCCGCAGCTCCGGTTCCAGGGGCAGGGGCGGCGCTTCCTCCGCGACAGCGCTGACGGCGCTTTCCGGCGCCGCCGGGGCGGGGGCGGGCTCCACCGCCGTTTCTTCCGCCTCCCGCAGGTCCTCCTCCGTCAGGAGGCTGTCCCTGGTTTCCAGGCTGTCCCGCCGGATCTGTTCCAGGCCCCCCAGGTCGATGACGACCCTCTTCTTCGCGGCCTGGGCTTTAACCTGCCGGTCCTCCTCGATGACCGCTTCCGCATAAGGCGCGGCCCAGGCCTCCTCCGGCTTTTCCTGGAGGCGGCGGCCCAGGTCCAGATACAGCCGCAGCTGCCGCTCCGTCTCGTGGAGCAGCCCTTCCAGCAGCTTCTTGTTGAAGCTGCGTTCCTGATAGCATTTCTCCGTCCATACGCCGCTGAAGCTGAAGCTGTGGGCCTCGTCCAGCTCATAGGTCCCGGCGGCGGGCTTTTCCCGCTGGTAGTAGATGGCGTTGGCCAGGGGATCCCAGCGGTGGCTGCGGCAGCCCCCGAAGCAGAGGGTGAAAAGCGTCTTGCCCTCCTGCCGGTGCTTTGCCGCGGCCAAACGCCACACGCGGGCAAAGAGGGCCTTCCCCTCGTCCCCGAATCCCTGCACCACCGGGGACTGGGGGAGCCTGCGTCCCCCCAAAGTAACCAGGGCGTCGAAGATCTCCCCGTCGGAATGCGCCTTGGGTTCCCGCAGGATGGCCAGGGCCGCGTCCCTTTTCAGCATGTCGGGGTCGGCGTATTCCCGCGCTTTCTCCGGGGGCAGGCCGCTGACCACCGCCTTTTCCAGCATCCAGCGGCGGAGGTTGCGGCGCATCTCCCCGTCGCCGATGCCGGAGTCCAGGAAGCCGACTTCAAATTCCCGCAGCTTCCGGAGGCTGTCTTCCGCGTCCGCGGCGCCGATGTCGTTCAGCAGCTCGTAGACGTAGATATAGGCCATGGAGGTGGTGATGGGCCTGAAATCCCCCCGGCGCAGGGCCGTCCGCCAGGTGAAGTAACCCCGCAGCTGCTCCAGCCGCAGGTCGTGATAGCTGGGGTAATAGAGGCGCAGCTCCCCGTTCCAGGGGGCGTCGTCCTCGTAATCCTCCATGAACTTGCCCTGCACATAGAAGTTTTTGCAGTTGTCCCGGAAGGAATGGACCCTGTGGTCGTACAGCCGCCGCATCTCCCGCAGCTTTTCCGGGGTCTTGGACGCGGCGCTGCGCGCTCCCGTCAGGGGAGTATCCCGGTATCCCGCCTCCGGCGCACTTCCGTCCAGGCGGATGATGCGTGCTAAGGTGTCCGCAGCGGCGGTCACGGCCTTTTCGATCATCCCCTGGAGGGTCAGCTGCTCCACCTCCGGTTTCTTCGGCATCTCTCTCCGGGGCTGGGAGCCGGGCGGGGGCAGGGGCGTGTCCCGGTATTCCGATTCCCTGGAGGGGAGCATGCTCCCCAGGGTGATGGTATAGCCCCAGGCCTGCCCGGCCTTTATGGCGTCGTCAAAGAGCTGGAACACCGTCTCCTGCTGCGTGTCCGCCCCAAAGCGGACGCCCACCCAGTCCGCCCCTTTCATTCGATAGGGCGCGGTGAGCCAGGGCTCGGAAGAGCGCAGCAGCGAAGCATGGCCGCATTTCAGGTCGCAGAACTGCGCTTCGTCCCCCAGCTCAAAGTCCCAATAACGGATCAGCAGCGCCACCGGCTTCCCGCTCCTGGGGTGGAGCAGGGAGGAGAGCCTGGTAACGGGCCTGCTCCCGGACATCTCCGTCCGCCGGTTCACTTCGCCGATATGGTATTTTTTCTCGGCGTAAGCCGTCAGCTCCGAAATGTCCATAGTTCCCCATCCCAATAACTATTCAATTTATTATACCAGCGGGGAAAACCCCTAGCAAGTGCGCAGTTGCGGCGGTTGCTTTTTTCCGTTCCATCCTATATAATCGTAGCAATCGAATCACAGGAGGGAACTCATATGGAACACAGCTGGAAGAATGTGCCCAAGCTGGGCTTCGGCCTCATGCGCCTGCCCATGCTGGAGGGCGAAGTGGATATCGAGCAGTTCAAGCAGATGGTGGACAAATTCATCGCCGCGGGCTTCACCTATTTCGACACGGCCTACGGTTATATCAGCGGCAAGAGCGAAGCGGCGGCGAAGGTCGCCCTGGTGGACCGCTACCCCCGCGACAGCTTCACCCTGGCCACCAAGCTCCCCGCCTGGGCCGGACCCAAGACGGCGGAGGAGGCCAAGCAGATGTTCTGGACCAGCCTGGAGCGCACCGGCGCGGGCTATTTCGACTTCTATCTGCTGCACAATATCGGCGCGCCGAGGATCAAGTCCTTCGACGATTTCGGCATCTGGGATTTCCTGAAGGAGCGGAAGGCCGAGGGCCTCATCAAGCACCTGGGCTTCAGCTTCCACGACAGCCCGGAGATGCTGGACCGGGTGCTGACGGAGCATCCGGATATGGACTTCATCCAGCTGCAGATCAACTATGCCGACTGGGAGGACCCCGGCATCCAGTCCAGAGGCTGCTGGGAGGTGGCCCGGAAGCATAATAAGGCCGTGGTCATCATGGAGCCGGTGAAGGGCGGCACCCTGGCAAACCTGGCCCCCGACGTGCGCAAGCCCTTCGAGGAAGCGGGTCTGGAC
>JAEEGK010008697.1_pt1 | contig 23897 bp, 14 predicted proteins | sample 8958771 | NCBI WGS metagenome assembly JAEEGK01 (sample SAMN16246547, study PRJNA631951) | gut metagenome | biome: gut microbiome; feature: rumen; material: SC-attached | host: Bos | place: Iran: Karaj | collected 2018-10
CCCAATCCCCAATCCCCAATCCCCAATCCCCCATCCCCCAACCCCAATCCCCCATGAAATATTTATTTTTTAATTTATTAAATTAAATATTTATTATATTATTAATAATATATGATACTAATATATAAATTAAAATAAATAATATATAAAAAGTAGAAAAAAATATATTTATAAAAACAATTAAAATTTATTATTAATCACAATTTCAATTTTATTACATGATATATTATAGGAATTATATTATTATTATTTATTTAAATGTAATTTATGAAAAATTTTTTGTCTTTTTTACTGGATTCTTATATAAATTTGAGTAATTATTATTATATTTTTTATTGTTATTAGAATTTGTTGTAATTATCAAATTAGAATGATTATTATTACTATTATTATTATTATAAATTAAAGAATTTTTTTTCTTATTTCTAATACTACTTTTTCTTGAAATTTTTTTCTTCTTTTTTATTTCTATATTTTGCTTATTTAAATTTATAATATTATTACTTTTATTTGAACTTCTTATTTTTTTATTAATATTATTTTTCACATCAATTTTACTTTTATTTTTATGTGAATCAGATAGAACTCTTTTTTTATCATCATCATTTACTTTAACAATTCTTTTTATATAGCTTAAATTATTAGAAGAATTTTTATTATTATTATTATTGTTATTATGATTATATATATTAGTATAATTATTCATAGTATTTGAAATAATATTACTTAAATTTTTTTCTCTTGCTGTTTTTGGTATATTTTTTGAATTATCTATATAATAATTATTAATATTAATAATATTGTTATTAAAACCAATATTATTATTATTAATTGTAATGGAAGTGATTTTTTTATGTAAATTATTTCTCTTTAATATATTATAATTAGTTAAATAATTATTATTTATACAATTTTTTTGTTTTTTAATATGTAGAGAACTTTTAACTGGATTAATTTTTTTCTTATTTAAATTATTTTTAATTCTTTCAGAATTTAAACCTTCACCAGAATTATATAAAATATCTTTATGAATTATTTTTCTTATATTATTATTATTATTATTTGCTTTAATATTTTTATTTCCAAAATTTTTTTTATTATTTAAAATATTTTTATTTTTATTTAATGAATTATTCGTTGAATTAGGTGATTTACTTTTTGAATTACTTTTACTTTTTGATTTACTTATTGTTGTTAAATTATTATTTAAACTTATATGTAATGATGGAATATTATGTTTAGTTAATATATTAAGACTATTGTTTATTTTTGTTTTAATTTGAATTGTTACTGAATTATTATTTGAGGATGTTGAATTTATATAATTTTTTTGTAATTTTATGTTTGTGTATTTTAAACTGGATTTTATAAGATTTTGATTTGATTTTTTTGTATTTGCACTAAAAATTTTTTGTTTATTTTTTATTGAAGGTGAAAAATTTTTAGTTTTGTTTTGAATGTACATTTTACTTGAACTTAATTTAGGCATTGATTTTGCTGTAGTTTTATTATTAGTATTATTATTTGATATAAATGTTATTGATGTTTTATTATTTATATTTTTATTATTGTCATTAGATTTATTAATGTTATTATATTTTAAGATAATGTTATTTTTATTATTTGTTAAATTTATAACATTATGAACTGTTGATATATTATTATTATTTATTTTTATATCATTATTACATTTTTTAGGATGTGATTTTTGTATTAATTTATTATTATTATAATTGTTATTATTTTTTGAATAAGATGAAGGTTTTTTTAAAAAAGAATTTGTTGATATTGTATTATATGAATTATAATTAGCTCTTTCTGTTAAGTTTTCTTTTTGTTTTGATTTAGATTTTGATTTATCTTTTATATTAGAATTTTTTTTTATATTTAAATTACGAATTGTTTTATCAAAATCTTTTCTTTTTTTAATTAATAAATTATTATTATTATTATTATTTTTAATAATAAAATATTTATTATTATTATTATTCATATTAATTTTTTCTTTTATATCTTTATTTTTATATTCTTTAACATTATTTTTTTCTTTTGAATTTTGATTATTAATATTAATTTCTTTTTTATTTATATATTTTTGTTTTTTTTTATTTTTTTTTGATAAAATATTATTATTTATATTATTTTTATTATTATTATTATTATCTATTGTGTTATTATTATTTAAATTAATTATATTTTCATTTTTTAAATCATTATTTTTTGAAATTATTGTAAAATCTTTAATAAATTTTTTATAATGATGTTTATTTTCTATTTGAATAGTATTATTTTTTGTATCATTATTTATTAAATTTTTTTCAAAAAATATTTTTTTACTACTTTTATTTACAAAATCAATATTATTATTATTTTTTTTATTATCATTATCAAATTTATTAATTTTATATATTAAATTTATAATACTCTTATTTGTTGAATTAGAATCATTGCTTTGAGATTTACTTATTATATTTTTTATATTTTTGTTACTATCATATTTATTACTATTACTATTATTTTCACTTTGATTATTACTATTATTAATACTATTAATAAAAGTTTTTGAAAAAATATTATTATATTCCTCTTCGATATTATAATTTTTATTATTATTAATTGAATTATCTGAATTTTTTAAATTTTTATTATCATTATCAATATTATTATCTAACATTTTTTGTTTTTTTTTAATGTTTTTGAACATATATTTACTTTCTGGTAAAATACAATAATTAGGAAAATTTTTTGAATTTTTTTCATAAAAATCACAATAACTTTTAATTTTATAAAAACTTTCAGAAATATTATAAAATCTCTTTAAAAATTCTCCTGGATCATCATAAATTAAAAATTCTTTAAAACAAGAAACTAAGTGATATTTTTCATTATATATAATATGAGTGATTTTATTTTTTAATATATAATTATATGAATAAGAATATTTTAAATGAAAATTTTTTTTAAAATTGTTTAATAGATTTTTTATATTATTATTTGTTGAAATTAAAGAATCTTTATTATTATTATTTTTATTTAAAGAAGAGGAATTCATAAAAATTAATTAATAAAATAATATAAATATACATATAAAAAATAATTATAAAAATGAAAATTTAAAAATAAAATTAATAAATAAAATTTAAACCATAATTTTAAATAATAATAAGATAAATAAATTTTATATTGATAATTTTTTAAAACAAAAAATATTTTTTATATTATTTGATATTAACTATATTATTAATATTTATAAAAAAATAAATATATAATTTCATTTATTATTAATAAAAATCTTTTAAAGGTAAATCATTTTCAATATTATTTATTAAATTAAATTCTTTATTTAAATTATAGCATAAATTTTTATTTGTAAATGTTGAAGACATATGTCTATTTATAACAGGAGTGCCATTGATATTATTATTATTATTCTTTTTTAAATCACTTAAAGTAAAAGTATTTTTTTTATCAATTTTATTCATTTTTAATTTTATTATTTTTATTTCTGAATTCCTTCTAAATGGTTGATTATTATTATAATTATTATTATAATTATTATTATTATCATTTACAATATTACTTGAAGTTGTTAAAATACTTTCATTTGAATTTGTTAATTTGGAATAATTAATAATTTGATTACTACTTTTAGGATAATCCATTTTAAATTTAGATTTGTTTATAGTTTTTAATTCATTTAATTTATAATCGTTAATATATATTTTTTTAGGTTTTTCATCATCAAAAGAAGAACTTGTATCATTAATATTATTTTTTTCATTATCATCATTTTCACTTTCTGAATCATTTAACATTAATTTTACACATTTTTTAATTTTATCAACATTATTAGTATTATTATTAGTATAGTAATTTTTATGTTCTTTGAAAATTGAAGTTTTAAATGTATTTGAATGTTTAGGTTTGTTTGTATTATCTTCTAAAAATAAATTTTTTTTATTTCTATTTTTAATTGATGGAGAGTTTGTAAAAGTAATATTATCATTATCATTAAATGTTTTAAAATAATTTTTAAATTTATTTTCATTAATTTTATTATTTTTATTTTCTTCATTTTCCCATTTTTTTAAAAAAGGATGTTTAATTATATCTTCAATTGTAATTCTTTTATTTAAATCTTTAATTAAACATTTTTTTATTAAATCTTTACATTCAAAACTCAATTCATCTTTAATTATAAAATTACTTTCTTTAATTTTTTTTTCAATAATATTTATTTTATTTTTCTTATTATTATTTTCATTATTAAAAGGACTATAACCATGACATAATTCATATAATAAAATTCCTAAAGCCCATATATCTATACCTTTATTATATTCTTCATTATTTAAAATTTCAGGTGCCATATATTCAACAGTTCCGCAAACAGTATTTCTATGATCATTATTATTTGATAATAAAGTACACCAACCGAAATCACATAATTTTAAAATTACATTATTATTTTTATTATTTAAATTATTTTCATCATGATTATCAGAAAGTAATAAATTTTCAGGTTTAATATCTCTATGAATAATATTATATGAATGTAAATAATAAATTGCATCAACAACTTGTTTAAAATAAAAATGTGCTTCTTTTTCTTTGAAATATTTTTTTCTTTGTAGAAGATTATAAAGATTACCTTTATTAGCAAATTCCATTATTAAATAAATATCTGTATCATTTTCATATTTATTATATAAAGTAATTATATTTTTATGATTTAATCTACTATGAATTTCAATTTCATTATAAATAATTTGTAATGTGTAAATTTCTTTAATAATATGCGATTTATTCATATGTTTTATTGCATAAATTTTATTTTCTGTTTTAAAATCTTTTGCGATATAAACTTCAGAACATGTTCCTTTTCCTACATTTATTTGATGACCATTTTTAGAAACAGGTATTAAATTTGATATAGTTATTGAAGATGTTTTATAATTAGGAATAAGATCGTTATAAAAATCGTTTATATTTGACATTTAAAATTTAATAAAAAAGTAATTAATTTTTTTATAAAAAATAATTTAAATTAAAATTTATATATTAAATAATTATTTATATAAAATAATTAAAATGGAAATTTGTGTTCAAATAATTGATATTAATCCTTCAATTTCTCAATTAAAAACAAATAAAAATGATATAATTTCATTAATTCTTTTTGATGATGAAACAAGTGAAGTAATAATAAATTTAGACAAATTCATACAAAAAAAAGATACGTTAAATTTTATTGTAAAAAATATAGATAATAATAATTCAATTAAAATAAAATGCACATTAGTTTTAAATATAAAAGATATTTTAGGTGTTAGTGAATTTTTACCAAAATCAAATGGAATTGATTTAATTCAAGTTAATTTTGTTACAAATATTACTGAAGGTAATAAAATTACCAAACAAATTTATAATACTATTCAACTTATTATTAAAACTGATATTAAATTTAGAGTTGGGAAAAGTTTAATAAAAACAAATAGTCAGAAATATTTTAAAAAAAGTTTTAGTTTATATCAAAAAATTAATAATATAAATAATTTAAATAATAAAAAAAATAATAAAAAAAATGAAAATATTAATAACATATATGAAGAAGAAAATGAAGATGATAATAATAACATTGATAATAATAATGATTTATATATAGAAAGAAGAAAAGAAAAAAAAGCAAGTGTTAAATATAGTTCAAAATTTATGGAAAATTTATTAAAGAAAAAAAAATTTCAAAATAATAAAAATGAAATTGAAAAAATTGAAAAAAATATTTTTTCAATTAATGATGGAAATTTAGAAAATAATAATAATAATAGTGGAGAAAATAAAATATTTCAACGAAGAAAACTTAGAAGTATAACACATTCAGGAAAAGATAATCAATCTTTTAGAAGTAAATTATATTTTAGTCAAGAAAATTCAAAAAAAAATCTTCAAAGATTTTATATAACTAATAATGAAAATAAACCTATTTTATTAAATATAAATAATTCAAATAATTTTGTTAATGCTAATAATAATTCAATTAGTAATTCAAGTTCAAATAATAATTTAAAAACTTATTCATCTGATGATGATTTTAAACAATTGAAAATAAAACAAATTTCATCAGAAAAAATAAATCATAAAAAAAGTAAATTTTATGTTGAAAGTGATGAAAATATTTATATAAATAAAAATTCTAATAATAATATAAAATTTGAAGAAAAAGATGAAACAGAAAAATTTGAAAAAATAAAAAATGATTTGTGTGTTTCTCATTCACAAAATTATTTAAATTTAATAGTTGATAATAATTTAAAAACTGAATTTAAATTAGTTTATAAAAAACTTAATGATTTACAACATATTTTTCATAATGATTTTTTGAGAATAAATAAAAATGTAAAAAATAATAAACAAAAATTTTTTATTTATTTTCATAGATTTCATCATGTTCAAAAAAAATTTGAAAAATTTAATAAAATAAAAGAAAATTATGAACAAAAAAAATATTTAGAAAATGTTAAATTAAAATCTATTAAATTATATAATGAAAATTTTCATATAATTAAAGATGTTGAAATTGGTTTTATTAATAATTTATATGATATTTTAGAAAATAAAAAAGCTTCTAATAAGATTGATAATAAGAAAAAAAAATTAATTAAATTATTTGTTGAAATTATAAGAAAAAATAAAAATAGCATAAGTATGATAGATAAAAAATATTATAACAAAATTAAAAAAAAATATTTTAATAAATAAATAAAAAATGGTATTTTTGTTAATATTTATTATATTTTTTAATATTATTGTTAAATAATGTATTTTTTAATTAAATTTATTATAGAATAATTTTTTTAATTTATAAATAAAATAAATGTCATATTAAATAAATTATTTTATTTTTTTTATTTAATTTTTAATATATTATTATATAAATTAATAAGAAATTTTTTAATATTAATAATTTAATGACTGAACTTATTTATGCAAATGGTAAATTTATAGGTTCAACAACAGAAACTAATTTACCAACTGGAAAAGGAATTTTTACTTATCATAATGGAGATGTTTATGAAGGTGAATTTGAAAATGGACAAAGAAATGGTAATGGAATTTACTATTATAAATCAGGGGAAATTTATGATGGTGAATGGTTAAATGATCAAAAAAATGGAAGAGGTACATTTACTTTTAATGATGGAACTAAATTAGAAGGAAATTGGAGAAATGGTTTAAAAGAAGGAATAGGAAAATTATATACAATTGATGGTAATATTCAAGAAATAAATTTTAATGAGGGATTAATAGATGGAACGAATAAATATGTTTTTGAAAATGGGGATATTTTTGAAGGTAATATAGAAAATGGAATTGTGAATGGAAATGGAAAAATTATTTATAAAAATGGAGATTTATATGAAGGGGAATTTAAAAATAATTTAAAAGATGGTAAAGGAGTTTATACATATCAAAATGGTGATAGATTTGAAGGAACTTGGAAAAATGATAAAAAAGATGGAAAATTTGTAATTACGTTTATAAATGGAGATAATGCAGAAGGAGATGTTAAAGATTTTGTTTTTGATGGAAAAATAATTGCAAATTTCGCAATGGGTGATCGATATGAAGGTGATATTAAAAAAGGATATTTTGAAGGACAAGGAAAATTAGATTTTAAAACAGGTAACAGATATAAAGGTGGTTTTAGAAGAAATATAATAGATGGAGAAGGAGTTTTTATATATAATAATGGTGATAAATATGAAGGAAATTTTATTTTGGGTTTAAAAGAAGGAAATGGAAAATATACATATAAAAATGGTGACATCTATCAAGGAGAATTTAGAGATGATTTGCCTAATGGTTTAGGAAGTTTAATTTTAGCAAATGGAGATGAATTAAATGGAGAATTTAGAAATGGAAAATTTAAAAAAGGAAATTATTATGATGCAAAAAATAAAAAAGAATATAAAAATATCAAATTAAATGAAAATAATACAATTGAATATTTGTAATAAAATTAATATACCAATTATATAAGATTAATATATTATATAATAATAATTTATTTGTGTTATTATATAATATTTATTATTTAATTTAAATTTTCTATTAAAATATTATTTATATTATTTAAAATGAATTTAGATTTATTGAATAATAAATTCAAACAATTAAATATTTTAGAAGATAAAATTAATTATGAGTTTAAACCATTTAAAAATAAATTAATCTATAAAAAAATAAATAATAGTAATAATAAAAATTTAACTTCTGAAAATTATGTTGATAAAAACAATAATAAAAATAATAATAAAATTAAAAGACATTTATATTTTAAAGATATAAAAAAAGAATTTGTTAATGAAATAACTTGTTTTGGTTTTAGTCCATTTATTATGAAAAAATATAAAGAACAAAAAGAAAATAATGAGATAATGAAATATAATTTAAATTTATATAATAAAGGTTTTTATAATTATATTAAAAAAAAATTAAAGAATATTCCAATTCATGATATTGAATATATAAACAATAGTAATTTGAAAAACTTTAATAATTATACAAATAGAAATAATAGTGAAGAAAAAATATTTAAAAATTTATATTATAAAAATAATGAAGATAAAAAAATACATAAAGAAATATCTGAAAATAAAAATTTAAATATTGATATATCAAATAATCAAAATGAAAATTCTTATGAAAATATAAAAATTTCTTCACATTCAATAACAAATGAAGGAGAAGGGAAAATAATAACAAAAATAATAAATGAAAAACCAAAAAATAATTTTAAAAAAATTTTATATAAAAAGAAATTAAAATTAACTAAATCAAAAAAAAAATTAATATTAAATATTGATAATAATATAAATAAAATATCAAATACTAATAATAATTCACTTAATAATATTAAAGAAAATTTAAATAATTCTAAAAAAAAAATATTATTTAATAAAATTTATAAATTAAGAAATAATTTACATCCTTTAACATCTATTGTAAATAAAAAATTTTTTTTTGATTCTAATAATTATAATTCCCCTAAAAATAATACACTATATAAAAATTTTTTTATGAATAATTATAATAATTCAGCAAAAAATATTTTTAATAAAAATAATAAAATAAATACAATTAAATGTTTTGATTATTTTATTGATGAAAAATATAAAAATAGAAATTTTATTTATTCACAAGAAAAAATAAGTAAAACTAGTAGAAAAGAAAAAGAAACTAATAATAATAAATTATATAATATAAATAATATTAATAAAAATAATATTAAATTTTATAGTTGTAAAAATATATTAAAATTTAAAAATAGAAAAAAAATACAAATGGATTCTATTTTTAATTCAACAGAAAGTATTTTTAATAAAAAAAATATTAAAAAAAATTCAACTATAGTTTTTATAAAGTAATATAAATTTTTATTTATATGAAATTTATATTTATTTTTTAATATTAATTATATATAATTATTCTATTCTAATTTAATAATATCTGGTCCAATATAATCTCTATTATTTTTATTATTTTTATTATTATTAGATTTATTATTGTTTTGATATTCATTTTTTATTTTTTTTAATCTTTCATTTTCTTCTTTTTTATTATTAACATTAATATTTTTTTTATTTTTATTTATATTATTACTATTATTATTATCATTTTCTATTTGTTTATTCTCAGGAATATTTGTTTTAATTATAATTTCTTTATGTTTCATATCAGGTACAAATAAATCGGTTTTTTTATTAAATCCAGGAACATTAACACTTAATCCTTTTTTATAGGATGTAGGCATATAACTATAATATTTTCCTTTTGCCAAACTATTTTTTTTTTCTTCTTCTAAAATTTGCTCATACAAATCTCCTTTAATTTCTTTATCTCTACTTCTTTCTTTTTTCTTTAAAGAAGAAGATGAATGTGATTTTGAATGTTCTTTTTTATTTTTATGACTGTGACTATGACTATGATAACTATGATGACTATGATGATTATGATGATGTTTATTATGATTATTTTTATCATCATTATTTATTTTTTTTTCATCTTCTTTTTTTTTATAATAATAATAATTCTCATTATCATTATTATCATTTTTTCTAAATTTTTTTTCAAAATAACTATATTCAATTAATTCGATGTTTCCTATTCCAACAGTCATTTCTTTTCCTTTAACTTCAACTTTAATACTTCCTATTTTATTTTTATCAAATTCTTTTAATATTCCTCTCTCACTTTTTCCATCATTAAAATAAACATTAATATCCATTCCAATATTAAATTTTTTAATATTATTTAAATTATTTTCTATTCTTTTTTCTTCTTCTTCAAATAATATAATTTTCATTTTTATTTCTCTTTCTATTTTTATAGGTATTCTTGGTAAAATAGTTCCATAATGATTTAATTCTCTAAATAAAATAATAACATATTCTTTTAAATTAATTTTAGTTTTTTTGTCAACAGTTGGGAAAAAATATTCTTTTTTTTCTTTTAAATATTTTTTTAAATAATCAAATAAATATTCTGGTTCTGAATAAAAACGAAGAAATAAAATACCTGTAATTCTAACATAAATATTTTTATGCGTTAATAAAGTATTTATTTGATATTCATTAGGATTTAATAAAAATATTTTATAAAAACAACAAAAAAACGTTGAAGGAACTCCAAAAACACCTACTGCCCATGCTTCTATATTAGTAACATTTTTATCAATTTCACTTATTATTTCATTAAAGTTTTTAACTATTACAACCTCTTTGAAATATTGACAGGATAAAATATTATTACATAATAAAGAATTTATATTCCCAGTCAATGGAATATTTTGTTGTAAATGATATTTTGGAATTAAAAATCCATTATGCATTGTATAATCAAATTTTAATGAAGATTTTGTATTGAAAATTATACTTTGATTGTTATATGAATTATTATTATTATTATCATTATTATTTTCTTCTTTTTTTTCATTATTATTGTTATTTTTATTTATAGATAATTTTAATTCATTAATTATATTTTTACATTTTCTACATTTATCAGATAGTTTTACAGTATGAATTAAACATTTATTTTTATATGTTTTATATAAAATATTGATATCAGTATTATTATTATTATTATTAGGAAATAAAATATTATTTTTTTCAATAAATTTTTTTTCTTTTTTAACTTCTTCAATAACTTTTTCATTAAATTGAGTAAAAGATAAATTATCTTTTGATTTATCAATTAATATTAAAGGTTGTCCAATTAATTCTTCTTTATTTAAATTGGCACCTTGTAATATTTGTCCTAATTGTTGAACATAAATAATATTATTATTTCCATTCATTAAATATATATTATTAAATATTAATATATATATTAAATTTATATTTATATTATTTATTTTTTTTTCTTTTTTCGGAATTTTTTATGTTTTGTATTTTTTTCTTCATTAATATTATTATTATTATTCTCTTCGTTATTATTATTTTCATCATTTTTAATTTGATTATTATTATTATTATTTTTACTTTCATTTATCATTTTTTCTTCTTCCATTTCAAGAACACATTTTTCAGCTATTTTTTGTATTTTTTCATTAGGATTATAATCACCATCTTCACAAACTTCCCCAAAAACTTCAAATAAATCAATTTTTTCAGCATTTTTATCTAAATATTTACATAAATTCTTCAAAAACCCATCATCATTTTTTCCATTACCTACCGTATCAACATTTGCAATAAATATCATCATTCTTTTTGCTCTTGTAATACCCACATTTAATCTTCTTTTATCACATAAAAATCCAATTTCTTTTTTTTCATTACTTCTCACAAGGCTTAATATAATAACTTCTTTTTCTCTCCCTTGAAAGCCATCAACTGTACTAATTTCTAATCCTGGATAATTTTCAGAATTTAAAGAATTTGATAAAGTGAGAACTTGAGCACTATAAGGAGTTATAATACCTATATCATCTGGAGTAAGTTTTAATTTTGATATGAGATAATTAGTCATTATTTTACATACTTCAACCTCACCAAAATTACATCGAGATAATGTTTCAGGATCTAATGTTTCATGAAAGTTATAATTACTTGTATCTATTAAAATTAAACTCTTATCAATTATATTAAAATTATCTGCTTCAATTATTGTATTAGATATGTTTTTATTATCTATTGTTATTAAATCTTTAATCGTATGATTTTTAACTGAATCATCTGCAATTAATTTTCCTTTATATAACTCATCTGAACTATATCTCATAATTTTTTCATTCATTCGATATTGAGTATTTAACATTACTGAAAAATCTTTTTCATATAATTTCATTAATCTATCAAATAAAGTAAAACTTAATTTTTTTTCTATTGATTTATTTTTAATTGTTGGAGGTAATTGTAAATGATCTCCTGCCAATATTATTTTCTTTCCCATTAAAATTGGAATCCAACATAAACTTTCTGTTCCTTGAGCACATTCATCTATAATAACATAATCAAAAGGGTGTTCATCACTTTTAAATTTGGATAAATAATTATCACCTGCTCCTGCACATGTACTTAAAATAACATTCATTGATTGATATATATTTGATACTGTTTTTTGAAATGTTCCTTTTATTTCATTTTTAAGTGATTTTATTAAAGTTTTTAATTCACTTCTTTTTTCTTTTTCGTTATTATTTAATTTTTTTAGAGCACGATAGTGATTTTCTATTTCTTTTTTATCTTTTTTTACTAATTTTGTAAGTTCGGAATTTTCAATTTTCATATCTAAACATTCATTAATAACACTTTGTAATAAACGCGCAGGATGACCAATTCTACATAATTCAATATTATTATTATAAATATTATTTGTATTTTTTTTATTATTATTAAAATTAATTAAATTTTTATATTTTATTAATTTTTCAGCTATATTATCAACAGCAATATTACTTGGAGCACAAACTAATATTTTATTACCTAATTTTAATAATTGTAATATTACTTCAACTATAGTAGTTGTTTTTCCTGTTCCAGGAGGACCATGGATTAAACCAATTTCGTTTATTTTTAGACTAAATCTCACAGCATTTTTTTGAGATTCATTTAAGGAATCATTAAAAAAAGTAACTTTATTAATATAATTTAAATTATCACTACTATCATTTAAAGTAGGTTTATAAACATCAAATAAAACATTAATTAAAGGATATAATAATTGATTAAAATTATGTTCTTTTAATTTATTTAAATTATTTTTAATACGTTCATATGTTACTTGATTAGCTAATTTAACTAAACAAATATTGCTTGGAAGACTTTCTTCATCTATATCTTCATCAAAAATAACAACTATTTTTTTTGCATTAAATTGACTTACAATTCCACTATATAAATATTCTTTATCAATTTTATCACCATATTTAAATAAACCAACACTATCACCATTATCAAATTTATATTTATTAATTATTAAACTTATATCTTCTTTTGTTTTTTTTTTAAATTCTATTTGAAATTTACCATATGCTGAATATATTTTTTCAACAATTTCTAATTTTCTTATACAAAATCCTAAATTTTCTAATTGTTTTGCTGAATATGTACTTATTTTGTTTATTGTTTCTTCTTCTTCTGCTTGATGTTCTAGTTCTAAATATTCTAATTGAGATTTAACAAAAAGAGTTATTGATGTTTTTAAATCTGGTTTTATTGTGTTATTATTTTTATTTTGTGAATTATTATTATTATTATCCATATAAATAAAAATTTTAATTTAAAAATATATAATTAATAAATTTTATATATATATTTTTTTTTAATAAACAAATAATAAAATTAATTATAAATGAAAATTGAAATTAAATATGAAAATGAAATTCTCAAAAGTTATAGTAAAAAGCCTATTTCAATAAAAGATATAATATTAAATATAAAAAGGAAATGCAATATTAAAAAGGAGGAAATATTATTAGTTTTTAATTCAAAAAATAATGAAATATATGAAGAAACTGATTTATTAATACCAAATGAAAAAGAAAAAAATCAAATTGAAAGTTTGAATATTATTAAAATTAATAATAAAAAAAATATTATTAATATTAATAATAATAACAAACCAAAAGAAAATGAACCAATTGAAGATTTAATAATGAAAGTAACAGGAGCATCAACAAAATTAAAATCACAAACTCAAAACCCTGAAGATTCATATAATATTCTAGAACGACTTGGAAGAGAAAATCCTAATTTAGGATTTTTATTTGAAATGTTACAAAATTTAGAACAAAGAAATTTACAAATTCAGCAAATTAGACAAATTAATAGAAATAATCAACCAATTGAAGTTGATGAAAACTTAGTAAATCAATTGAAAGATATGGGATTTACAGAAGATAGAGCAAGACAAGCTTTGAGACAATGCAGAAATAATATAGAAAGAGCTACAGAAATTTTATTAGATAATGTATAAATTTATTGATAGAATTTATATTAAAGATAGTTATAACTATTAAATATTATTATTATTATTATTAAAATTATTAATTTTATTATTTTTATTATTACTATATTCATATTTTTTAAAATAAATAATTTTTTATATTTTCTTGTAAAATTATATATTTTAAATATAAATAATTATATTTAATATAATAAAATAATAATATTAATAATAATATTAATAATAAAATTTTTTAAATGAAAAAAGAAAAACCCGAAGAAAAAATAAAAGTTCTTCATAAACATCCATCAAAATATAAATATATTTTTTATATATTATTTTTATTTATTGGATTAATTAATAATTTAGGTTATGTCTTAATTCTTACAGGTTCTCAACAATTAACTAATAAATTTGAAAATAAAAATTTGGTTGCATTATATTTAACATCATTAATATTATTTAGTTCATTTACAAGATTTATTAATTCAAAATTTTGTATAAAAATTACATATACAAAACGTTTATTTGGACTTTCAATGTATTTTTTTATGGGATATATATCTTTATTTATGATATTAAATTCCAACAATAATGATAATAATAATAATAATAAAATTTTTTTAACTTTTATTCCGGCAATTATTATGGGAACTGGAACAAGTTTTGGAGAATCAACAATGTTAGGATATATTAAAAATTTTCCAAAAGATTACTTAGTTGGTTGGGGAAGCGGTACTGGTTTTGCAGGTTTTATTGGAAGTTTTATATCATTAATATGTAAATTAAATGATTGGGAATTAAAATATTTATATTTATTTATATCTCCTATTTCTATAATTTATTTTATATTAATTATAATAACCAAAAGAATTAAAGATAATTTAGATAGCAAGTTTAATAATAATAAATTAAATATTTATGATTCGAAGCATAATTCAATTAATAGTAATTCAGTTAATGTTCCAATAAAAATAAAAAATATAGAAAATAATAATTTAAATAATATTGATGTATCTAAGAATAAAAATTTAACTGTAATCAATTTTTTAATTGCTTTTAATCATGGAAAAAGATTTATAATAAATTTAGCATTAGTTTATTTTTTTAATATTTTTATATATGCAGGATTAGCAGAAAGAGTTTCAATAATGAAAGATAAATTTAATAAAAATGATAATAATCCTAATAAAAAAAATAATTATTTTCATTATGCGTTATATGAAGCTTTTTTATTTTTTTATCAAATAGGTGTTGTTGTATCTAGAAGTAGTTTACCTATTGTAAAAAAAATAAATTTCATTGAAATTTTTGTTATAATTCAAATTATTAATTCAATATTTTGGTTAATAGAATATTATACATTTTTTATTAAAAATCAATATATTTTATTTATTCATATAATTTTTGTAGGAATTATGAGTGGAAGTTCATATATTTTATGTTTTTATAAAATTATTAAATCTGAAAATATTAAACCTGAATATAAAGAATTATGTTTAAATATTTCTACTATGTTTAATGATTTTGCAATTTTATTTTCTTCAATTATGGTTTTTATTTTTGATAATACATTTATGAAATATAATAAATAAATAAAATATAATGAGAAATAAATATTTTAACATATATATATTTATTTAATTTTTATTGTGTTTGTATTATATAATTATTTATTTAACTTATAAAAATTTAAATATATTTTATTATTTTATAAAAATTTTTTAATAAAATTAAATTATAATAAACATAAATAAAAATATTTCACAAAAAAAGATGAACAAAGACCAATTGAATTTAGTTTATTTACCAAAAAATTTAAGTGATAACTCTAATTTTATTTCAACTGATGATGCCCAATATCAATCTCAAGATAACAAAAGTAATGAAAATAAAACAGATCAAATATTAGATGAATCAGATATATATGAAGACGAAGAAGAACTACCAATGGCATTAATAGTCGAAGATGATTTAATATCTCAATTATTAGTAATTAAAGAAGTAAAGGAAATGAATTTTAGATATAAAACTGCCACAACAGTCAATGAAGCAAAAGAAGCATATTTAGAATGTGCAAAAGAGGAAATATCTATTGATATCATGTTTCTTGATATATTATTAAAAGATAATTCAACTGGTATAGAATTTTTAAAAATTATAAGAGAAAATAAATGGATGGAAAGAACATTGATAATAGTAATGAGTGGATTAGATAATATTAATATTGTGAATGAATGTTATAATTTTAAAATTTTTAATTTTATACAAAAACCCTTAACAAAAAGTATTTTTAATTTAGAAAAAAAACGAATTATAGATTATTTTAAAAAAAATAGATGTCCAATTGAAGGATATAAAACTATTAAAAAAATTGGAACAGGTGCAAGTGGAACAGTTTATTTAATAAAAAATATAAAAACAAAAGAATTATGTGCTTTAAAACAAGTTCCATTTCCAAAAGAAGAAAAAATTATAAATTACCAATTAAATGAAATAAAATATTTAAAAAATTTATTATGTCCAACAATAATAGAAATAAAAGAATCAAAAATTAAAGAAAATTTTATATATATGATTTTAGAATATGCTGAATTTGGAACTTTATATGATTTAATACAAAAAAAAATAAAAAATGGTGAATATTTTGAACCAGATGAAATATTAACATGGATGACTGAAATAATAATTGGTTTATATATAATACATCAAAAAGGTATAATGCATAGAGATATAAAAAGTGAAAATTTATTTTTATGTAGCGATAATATAATGAAAATAGGTGATTTTGGTATATCAAAAAATGCAGAATCTGCTCAAACATTTTGTGGAACACCATCTTATATGGCACCAGAAATGTTTAATTTTCAAGAATATAATTTTAAAGTTGATATATGGTCTGCAGGAGTTGTTCTATATGAATTAGTAATGTTCAAAAAACCTTTTCAAAGAAATATTCAAGGTGAAGAAGAATTAAAAGATATTATTATCAATGAAAAATATGAACAATTTCCAGCTTTAACAGATCCTCGTTTAAAAAGGTTATTAAATCTTATGTTGAATGTTTATGAAAAAAGAGCTAGTGCTTATGATTTATTAAGCTTATATTTTATAAGAGAAAAAATTGATTTATTGTTTTCGACTGTTTTCATTAATGAAAAAGATTTGTATGATAAATTAAAAAAAATTCCTATTTTACAAAAAGGAGAATATTTTTCTTATGAAAAAGAATTTATAAAAAATTATAATAAAACTGAATATAAAATTTATAAAAATATTTTTATTTTATATTATTCAAATTCAAAATATTCTTTTTCAAAATATTTTTTTTCAATTCCAAATAAAAATTTAATAAAAGAATATTGTATAAAATATCCAACAAATCAAATAACTTCTGAAGATATTAAAAATATATTAAAATTAAATTATTTTACAAAAATAATAACTAACAATAAAAAATTAGGAAATTTATATAAATTAAATGTTTATGAAAATGAAAACGTTGATAATTCAATTAGATTTTCAATGCATAATGAAGAAAATATTTTTGATCCAGTTGATTTAAGTATTAAATGCTTAGAATTAGTTGTTAATTTATGGATTACATTTAAAAAAATTTTAAAAGAAAAAGGAGATGAAATTCAATTTATTTCAAGCGAAGATTTTTATACATTTTTATTAACAATAAAAAGATTAAAATATTTAAAATTCGATGAATATTCAAGCGATCAAAAACTGGCAATAATTTTAAATATATATCAAACTATGTATTATCATTATATAATAAAAACTTTTTTTTATGAAGAATCTCATAATCCAAATGACATTTTTCAAGGAATTATGAATTTATTTTTATCTTTAAAAGATCAAATAACTTTGAATTATAATATAAGTGGAAGAATAATTTCAATTTATCAAATGAAACATGCAATTATTAGAAGAAATAGAAAACCTCCAGAATCTTATTTTAAAGCTACTTATGATAAAGATCCTATTATTAATTTTATAGATGAAAAATATGATATACCTTTAGAAAAATTTATTAAATTAGAATGTGTTTGTTTAGATCCCCCTGATTATTCAGATTTTAAAAATATTGTTATTGTTGAACCAATTTTAACTAGATTTAAAAGTAATTCAATAAATGAGCAATTGATTGAACATTTTCAAAATTTTTTGTTAAAAAATATTAATTTTAATAGTAATTATATTAATTTACCATGGTTTTTTCATCAATATATTAAAGATTTTGAAAATAATGAGTTATTATTAATTAAAATTTTATTAAAAGAAATTTGTTTAATTAGGAAATTGAGATATAATTTAGAAGTGTTATTCAAAAATTTTTCAAAAGGTAAATATTCAGTAATTTATTATAAAAATTGGAAAAATTTATAAATATATTTAATATTATAATTATTTTAATTAATATAAATTAATGAAAAATAATTTTAATGAATTAGATAAAAAAAATTATAAACAATTAAAAATAAATGAATCTACTGAATTAAAAAATGTAATATCTACAAATCAAATAGGTAATTATAATAATAATATTATTAAAGAAAATTTTATATATAAAAAAATTGGAAAAACTTATTGTTTTTTTTCAAATAAAAACGGAGATCCAATAATAATAATTGGACCTCAATATTATATGTTTATCATATTTTCTTCATTAGTAAATGGAATAGTTTATTTATTTTTAAATATATTTTGGAATTATTATTCAAAAGATTTTAGAAAATTAGGAATTATTTTAACTTTAATTTTTCAATTTTTTTATACTATAACTTTTCTTATTAATCCAGGTTATCCAAAAAATACAATTCAAAGACAAAGAGGAGAACCAAGAGAAAAATATAAATTTTGTGGAGAATGTAAATTTTGGGTTGAAGTTGAAAAAAATGTAAATCATTGTTATGATTGTGATATTTGTGTTGAAGGTTATGATCATCATTGTCCTTGGACTAGTAAATGTATTGGAAGAAGAAATAAAATTAGTTTTTATGGTTTTATGACTACGATTTTGATAATTTTTGGATATTTTATTTTTATGATTACAAATACAAGAAAATTAAATGGTAATAAATAATATTTATATATGTATTTTATAATTAATGTTTATAAATTATTATTAATTAATTAATTATATGAAATTTAATTTAATAATAATTTTATGAATATAAATAATAATATTAAAAAAAATTTTTTTAATTTAATCGAAGTTTGAACTAAAATATTTTCAAAAATAAAAATAATTTACTTATAGGTAATAAATTTATTTTAAATAGTTTAATAATTTTATAATTAATACATAAATTATATAAAAAATATTATTAAAATATTATTAATTTAATAATATAATAATAAATTAAAAATAAAATGAAAGTTAAACAATTAATTCTCATTCGTATTCCTTTATTTACTAAATTAAAATACTTTGAAATTTTTAAAGACTTAATAATAAATTACAAAAAAAATAAAATATCAAACGAAATAAATAACAAATTATATTTATTCGATTCAAAAAATTTTGAATCAAAAAAAAAGACGTTTAAATTTTCATCAAATTATGCTTGGTTTAAAATTTTAAAATATTTAAAAATAAAAAAAAAATACAATGAATTTCTTTTAAATAAAATGCAATTTAAATATTTAACATATTTAGCAAAACTTTTTCATCAAAAAATAGCAACAATTGCATTTCAAACAAATAAAAAAATAGATTATATAGCTGATTATTATATTCGATTATGTGAAAATGAAATAAAAAGAAAATATTATAATATAAATGAAGTTATTGACGATGAAGAAGAAGAAGAAAAAGGAAAAAAACATATGATGAATTTATTTATAGGAAAATTCGATGCAAAAAATTTTTTTAAAAATAATCAAATGGTTGAATTAACAAATGGAAGCTTTATTAATGCTTTTATTTTTAGAAATAAAGAAGGACAAGTTGAACAATTCAATAGTGAAAATAATAATAATAATAATGAAAATAATGTAAGTTATCATAAAAAACAATATAAACTTCCTAAAAGAGATTATAGTAGTACAACTAATTTAAAATCTAATTCTAAATATCATAAAAATAATTCTGATTTAAACATTGATAGCATTAATAAAAAAAAGAATAATGTAATAAGTCCTATTAAAATGAGAAATATAACAGGAATTGAAAATTCAATGACTGATTTTACTACTAATAAAACAAAAATAGATAAAAATGCAATTAATAAAATATTAAGTTTAAAAAAAAATAGTTTTAGAATTAATAATAAATTAAATAAATATAATAAATTAGAAGAAATTAATAATAATATTAATTTACCAAATATATTTAAAACTTTTTCAGATAAAAATATAAAATTAAAAAAAAATAAAAAAATTCATATTTTAAATTTTCTTAATAAAAATGATCTATATTATTAATTATAATAATTATTTAAAAAAATATATTAATAAAATAAAAGGGTTACTTAATAATATATATTTAAATATAAATAATATATTAATTTGATTTGTTAGAATAATAAAATTATAATTTATATAATAATAAATATTATAATTTTTAAAAATATAATATAAAATTAATTTTTTTTATTATCATTTACTACCATCATCCCATTATTATTATTATCATTAACATTTATACTATTAATACTTTCTTTTATAACCTTATTTCTTTTAATAATTTTCGTTACTTTTGGTCCATTATCACTAGTATCATTATTATAATAGTCAATATTATTTAAATTTTCAAGATCTTCTCTATTTAATTTCACACTATTTCCAACTTTAGGTAACTTAACATTATTATTTTTTTCTTTATTTCCATCTTTTTCCTTTTCTTCATCACTTATATAGCCTTTCTTATTTTCTCTATTAATTTCAGCTACTTTTAATATATCTGTATTAACCATTTGTAACATTCTACTAAATCCATGTCCCATTCTATAATTATCATCTTTTTGTATTTTTTTCCATGGAATAAATTCTTCAGGATTTTGTTTTAAATCAGTTAAAACTCTTTCACAGGAAGCACATTGATACATAGGTTTTTTAGCTAATAACCAATTATCTCCTCCTTCCATTTTTTTATTATAGCTTTCAGTTACTGTTTTAATATTTGTTTCTAATAATCTTATTGTTTTATTATAGTCTAATTTATCTATAAATCTCTTAGAACAAAATACTTTTAAATCATCTAAATTTTTAGAAAGATTTTGAGACAATGTTTTTAAATCAACTTCAGTTGGAGTGTGTTTTAATCTATATAAAATTTCTTCTATGTTTCTTTGAAGGTCTTCTATTAATAATTTATTATTATCAATTTTATTAAAAATTAATTTATTATTTTCATTAAATCTTGGAACATCAATAAATTTTGTAATATCAAAAATAGGTTGTTTATTTTTATTATTCGAAGAAGATGATATATCTTTATTTGAAATTGAATTTATTTGACCTGAAATGTATTCAAATTTTCTTGTTAACATTGCTATTTCACCATTTAATTTTTCTATTTCATCTGATGTTGATTCAAGTTTAAATGAAGAATCTTTTGTGAATAGATCTATTGATTTTACTTTATTAGATAAATCAAGAAAATCATTTTTGTTTATTTTATTTTCGATTTCATTTTTTAAAAATTCAATTGCATTTTTTGAATCAGTAAAATTTGACATTGAAATTTTTAATGATTTTTCTAACATATTTATTCGTTTATTTAAATCATTTAATAAATTATTTATTTCATTTGTTGCTTCTGGATTATTATTTGAATTTTCTGAATTTTTAACCAACATTTCATTTAATTTTTCATTAAATTTATTTTCCATTTCTGAAATTTTTTCATTATTTATATTATTATTATCAACATTTATATTATTTTTATTAGAATCAAAATCAGATAATTTTTTATATAAATTTTCTATATTATTATTAATATCTTCGAAATTTTTATTATTATTTTCTTTATCTTCATTATAATTTTTATCATATTCTTCAAATAATTTTTTAAGTTTTTCATTTTCTCTTTTTATGCTTTCAATTAAATTATCATAATTTGTAATATTGTTTTTAATATTAAAAATATCAGTTTCATTTTTTTTCATTCTCTCATCAACCATTCCAAATTTTTTAAAAACTTTATTTTCAAGTGCTTGAATTAATATTTTTGAGGCATCTAAATTACCATCACCATTATCTTTAAATAATTCATAAATATTAAAATCTTCTACTTTTACTTTAATTTCATCATAACTTCTTTTCATTTCTGATAATTTATTATCCATTTCAGAAAGATTATTATTAAAATCATTATTATTTTTTTCAATATTTTCAATTTTTGATGAATTATCATTTAATAATGTTTTTAATTTTGAAATTTCGTTTTTGCTATTATCTAAGTTATTAATTTTTTTTTCTAAATCTGAATATTTTTTAAATAACATTGATAATAATTCAGGAGATGTTTTATCTCTTGGAAGATATTTATTATCTGATTCAATTATGTATTTATTTGTTATTATAGATTTTGTGTTTGTTGTAGATTTTATTTGAACATTATTATTATTATTATCATCATTATTTTGATTTAATAAATCATTATTATTATCTTCATCATTATTATTTTGATTTAATAAGTTATTATCATTATCAATTTTATCTTGATTTTCTTCCGAATTTTCTAAAATATTTTTTGAATTTTGTTCTTTAATGTTATCCATTTCATTAATATTATTTTCTTCATTTGCTTCAGATAAATTAGAAGCTAATAAATCGTTATTATTATTTGGTTTAGTTGTTTGTAAATTTTTATTTATATCTTCATTTTCTTTGTTATTTAAATTTGTTTCTAATAACATATTATCAACATTTTCTTTTTTATTATCTAAGCTTGTTTTTAATTGTTTTACATTTGGATTAATGTTTATTTCTGAATTTTGAATATTGTCTAAATTTAATGATGATTTTTTATTTTCTAAGTTTTTTATTCGATTTTCATGATTTTGTAAATTTATATTTAATTTTTTTTCTAATTCTACAATTTTTTTGCTTTTACTAACAAGATTATTCTCTAATACATCTACTTTTTCTGTTAGAGAATCTACGGTAGATGCAAGTTTAATTATTACTTTTTGCAAAACTGAAAATTGAATAAGTATATCACAATTAAATTCTTCACCTTGAATTTTTATCATTTATTTTAAGTTTTATTTTTATTTATTAATATAAAAATTAATAATAAAAAATATAATATTTTATTATTTTTAATTAATTTTTATCTTTTATAAATAATTATAAAATATTAAAAATCGAAAGAAAAAATTTTTTTTAATAATAAAATGTTTACTTTTATATTTGTGAGTGAATTTTATTATATTTATTAATATTTCAATTATAATAAAATATTAATTAACTAATTAAACATATTA
>JAEEGK010008698.1_pt1 | contig 23897 bp, 20 predicted proteins | sample 8958771 | NCBI WGS metagenome assembly JAEEGK01 (sample SAMN16246547, study PRJNA631951) | gut metagenome | biome: gut microbiome; feature: rumen; material: SC-attached | host: Bos | place: Iran: Karaj | collected 2018-10
CGCTTCCTCTACTACATCAACGAAATCCGCTCTGCCGTCCTCGTGATGCATGGCGAGAAGGCCCACTCACGCTACTTCGGCGAGGCTGCCTATCACTATATGGTGGATGGCAAGGCCGAGGGCTACAACGTGGTTGGCAAGCCCAATCCCAACCCGGCTAACAAGCAGCTGCTCATCATCCCCGGAGCCTCGCATTGCGACCTCTACGACGGCGGCTATACGGAGCTTGTGGGCAAGGGCGAGCCGAAGAATCTGATTCCCTGGGATAAGTTGGCTGATTTCTTTAAAGAGAATCTGAAATAAAGCGATTGGAAAACATGAAAAGAATCGTTTTAATAATTATAGCAGTATTGACTATGACAACCATAAACAGTCAGACGCTGACCGAGCGTCAGAAGGGATTGGCCGCATGTGCCTGTCTGATGGCACAGGGCGACTTAACGCGTTTAGAGCCTGCCGTTAGGATGGCACTCGACAACGGAGTGACCATCAACGAACTGAAGGAGGCCTTCTCGCAGCTCTATGCCTACACGGGATTCCCGCGCTCGCTGAATGCGCTGGGCGTGCTGAACAAGGTGTTGGAAAGTTCTCCCTCCTTCGGGGGGAGCCAAGAGGGGGGCTCTGGCTGGCAGGAAGGCAAGCCCTGGACGCGCCCTGCCGAATGGGACGATGCCCGCAAAGCCTACGAACTGGGCACAAAGAACCAGACGCAGCTCTCGGGCCGTCCGTTCAACTACGATTTCTGTCCGCAAGACGACTACTACCTGAAGTCGCACCTCTTTGGTGACATCTTCGCCGGCGATCAGCTTTCGGCTGCCGACCGCGAGATAGTGACCGTGGCAGCCCTGAGCGGACTCGAAGGTGTTGCCCCGCAGCTGGCCGCCCACAAGCAGGGTGCCGTCAACATGGGCAACAGTCAGCAGCTCGTGGATGAGCTCTGCGCATGGCTCGGCAACGAGGGCTACACGCTGCTCACCAAATGGCCCAAGGGCGAGCCCAATCCCTACGGAAAGTATTTCATTGGCCAGAGTTACCTGGCCGACGTTGGCGGTGGTGTGATGAACGTCACCTTCGAGCCCCGCTGCCGCAACAACTGGCATGTTCACCACAAGCAGGTGCAGGTGCTCATCTGCGTGGCTGGTCGCGGCTGGTATCAGGAATGGGGCAAGGAAGCCGTTGAGATGACACCCGGCACCGTCATCGCCATTCCCGCCGAGGCCAAGCATTGGCACGGAGCCGCCAAAGACTCGTGGTTCCAGCATCTCACGTATCATAAGGACGTACAGGAAGGAGCCTCCAACGAGTGGCTGGAGCCTGTCACCGACGAGGTGTACGACAAGCTGAAATAAATACCCCTAGACCTGATTCGATAAGATTAGCCCGTGCAAATCATCCTGCATGGGCTAATCTTTTTTTATGCCCGGATGTGTGACGAACGGGCAGTTTCTACCGTTCATCCCACCATTCATCACATTTACCCGCAGAATATCCCAGATATTTGCGCATTAAGCCGATTCCCCCTAATTTTGCAATCGCAGACATGCAACTTTTCGCACCGATTAGTTCGTCAAACATACAAAACGAGCGGCACAACTGTAACTTTCCAACTGACGGCGCGACTAATGGAGTAAAAAACCAAACCCCAATAAACAATATGAAAAGAACAAGCATGAGACTGGCTGCACTCTTTGCAGCTGTGATGATGAGCCTGAACACAATGGCTAAGACGCACGACGTGGGCGGACGGGTGACCGATGAGAACGGACAGCCCATGGCCTTCGTGAACGTGGTACTGCTGTCGCTCCCCGACTCCACCTTCGTTCAGGGAGCAGTAACCGACGAGCAGGGACATTTCAAGATCGTGACCAGCACCAACGAGGGACTGTTCAAGGTGAGCAGCATTGGTTACGAAACCCAATACCTGAAAGCCGCCGACGGCCTTACCATCCGCATGAAAGAAGAGACGCAGGCGCTCGGCGAGGTGGTGGTGAAAAGTCAGCTGCCCAAGACACATGCCAAGGGCGATGCCATGCGCACCACCGTGGCCGGAACGATTCTCGAGAAAGCCGGAACGGTGAGCGATGCCCTGTCGAAGATTCCCTCGCTCGAGGCTGAGCGCGACGGTGCCGTCAAGGTGCTGGGCCGCGGCGATGCCGAGGTGTACATCAACGGCCGGCGGGTGCATGACGAGAAGGAACTCTCGCGCCTTCGCTCCGACCAGATTCAGCACGTCGATGTCATCCAGAATCCAGGTGCCCGCTATGCCGCCTCCACCAAGGCCGTGGTGCGCATCACGCTGAAGAAGGCACAGGGCGATGGCTTCGGTTTCCACGACAGCGCCCAGGGCGTGTATCAGTACGGCCATACCATTACCAACAACCTCGACGTGAACTACCGCACGGGCGGTCTCGACATCACCGCCTCGCTCTGGGCCGGTCGCTATGGTCATGCCAAGTCGACGCAGGAAAACATCCTTACCTACTATGCCGGTCCCGACCGCATCGACGGCGTCAGCTCAAAGGAAAACTACAAGAACGTATGGAGGGGCTGGTCGCCGCAGTTGCAGGTCAACTATATGCTTGACGAGAACCACAGCTTCGGTGCCTTCTACAAATACGACAGTCATCCCAGCGGCGGATACAGCAGCCTGTTCTATACCGACAGCTACGAGAACAACATCTTCAAGGAGCGTTCCGAGAGCGACATCAATCAGGACGACAAGTTCACGAAGCACATCTTCAATGCCTACTACAACGGCAAGGCAGGCCAGCTGAGCATCGACCTCAACATCGACGGACTTTTCGACGACACCCAGTCGCCGGGCAGCACCCGCGAGGTGACCACCGAGGCAGGCGGCAGCCCTGTCAACCGCTCCATCCAGAGCAACACCGTGAGCAGCAACAACTTCTGGGCCACGAAGCTCATCTTCGGCTATCCCGTCATGAAGGGCAACTTCTCGCTCGGCGGTGAATATTCTTACAACCACCGCACCGACGCCTACGACTTCATGGCCACCGATGCCGTTCCCGTGAAGACCACCGACACCGAAATCAACGAGAAGTCGGCAGCCGTCTTCGCAGAGTACGGACGCCAGTTCGGCAAGGTGTTCGCACAGGTCGGACTGCGCTACGAACATCTCACCAACGACTATTTCAACTTCGGCAAGAAGCAGGATGAGGTGTGCCGCGACTATGGCGACTGGTTCCCCACCCTCGTCGTCTCAGCCCCCGTCGGCAAGGTGCAGCTCTCGCTGTCGTACCGCAGGGATATCGAGCGCCCCAACTACTCCAACCTCACCAGTTCAACGGTCTATATCAACCGCTACACCTATCAGAGCGGCAACCCCTATCTCAGGCCCACCTACACCCACAGCATCGTGCTGAACACCGCCTACAAGTGGATGAACCTGACGCTCAACTACGGGCGCATCAAGGATGCCCTCACCATGTCGACAGAGCCCTACCCGGGCTATACCGACCCGTTCGTCAGTCTCGTGCGCCCCATCAACAGCCAGGAAGACTACGACCGTCTGACCGTCATTGCCTCCGCACGTCCCGTCATCGGCTGCTGGCATCCCACATGGTCGGTCGTGGCCATGTTCCAGAACTATAAGTCGCCCACGGCCACTGGCGAGGTCATCACACTCTCGCAGCCCTGGATCAACGGTTCCTGGCAAAACACCATCCAACTGCCCCGCGACCTTCGCCTGAGTGCCGACCTGGAGTGGGCCACCAAGGGCGAGTACAACAACTTCCACATCACCAAGCCACGCTTCGTCGGCAGCCTTGGCCTTCAGAAAGACTTCAGCCTCCGCCGTCTGGGCACGCTCACTGCCGACCTGCGCTGCATCGACATCTTCAACGGCAACCAGACCGATGCCATCCTCTACGGCTATCGCGAACTCACGCTGCACAACCCCACCCGCCGCACCTTCACCCTCGACCTGACGTGGAAGTTCAACGAGGCCCGCTCCAAGTATCGCGGCTCAGGTGCCGGCGAGAAGCAGAAAGCCCGCATGTAAATGCCAGTTTCCCGTACAATTTTTCCAAAAATTTGGCAGAACCGGCAATAATATGTATTTTTGCAGGAAAATCAGCGAAATGTATTACACCAGGAACATCCCAAACACCCGCATCGACGTGGCCGACGCCCTGCGAGGCATCGCCGTGGCCGGCATCATCCTGTATCACTCGGTCGAGCACTTCAACATCTTCACGCACGAGCCGATAGTCCATCCGCTGCCCTCCGACCAGGCGGTGGCCCAGGTGCTCGCCTGGCTGCTCAGCGGAAAGATGTACGGCATCTTCGCCATGCTCTTCGGACTGAGTTTCTTTATCATGAACGACAACCAGCAGCAGAAGCGTCGCAACTTCTCGGGCCGCTTCGCCTGGCGCATGTTCCTGCTGTTCCTCTTTGGCGTGGTCAACGTGGCCTTCTACGATGGCGACATCCTCATGCTCTACGCCTGCTACGGGCTGCTGCTCATTCCCGTCAGCTACCTGCCGTCCCGATGGGTGTGGTGCATCATCGCCCTGCTGGCCGTCCAGCCCGTCGAGCTGTTCTGCCTGCTCACGGGCACCGAGATCGACCATACCCGGTTCTATGAGGTGTCGGGCATCATCAACGATACCCACCAGCACGGCACGTTCTGGCAGAACACCCTCACCAACCTGCGCTACGGCTTCGAGGTGAACCTGCGCTTCAACGTCTTCAGCGGCCGCCTCACGCAGCTGCTCTGCCTCTTCATCCTTGGCATGCAGCTGGGGCGGCACCGGCTGTTCTACCATGAGCACCACCACCTGCTGACGTGGCACGCCGTACTCCTTTGCTCCGCCATTGCCGTTGCGGTGCTCAGCGTGGTTCCCTACGGTCCCGTTGCCTCCTGGCTCAACCCCATCCACAACCTCCTCATCCTGCTCATGATTGTCTCGGCCGTGGTCTCCGCCTGGTATGCCTTTCCGTGCGTGCGCCGGGTGCTCCGCCATCTCTGCTTCTTCGGCCGCATGAGTCTCACCAACTACCTGCTGCAGTCCGTCATCGGCGCCTTCATCTTCTGCGGCTACGGCCTGTCGTGCTACAACCGTCTGGGCATCACCTATGCCGTCGTCGTCGGGGCCTGCATGATTGTCGCCCAGTATCTCTTCGGCCGCTGGTGGTTCAGCAGCCATCAGCGCGGTCCGCTCGAAGGCCTGTGGCGAAAGCTTACCTGGATTCAGATGATATGACGAAAAACAGCCTGAAATGTCCTGGATAAAGAAATACCAATGCACCTCGTGCGGATACCAGGCCGAAGTCTATACCGGCCGCGGACTGTTCCGCCAGCACATCACCGCCATGACGTGCCCCGACTGCCACACCGTGCAGAACATCGTGGTGGGCGGCATCATTGGCGACGTGGCACCATCCTACCGTAGCGAGGTGGGCCGCCTGTGCCCCCAATGCGGCAGCGCCGCCATACGCATCTGGAACATGGCCACCTGTCCGAAGTGCAACGGGAAAATGGAACCCACGGGCGAGCAGGAATTCTGGACCTGATAAAAAAGTTTTCGGCCACGGCAAAACACCGTTGCCATGGCCGAAATCGGGGAAAGCATGAGTTTAGTCTTCGTCGTCGAAGAAACTGCCTACAGGCCTCGCGCAGTCGCTTTGTATACAGGCATTGTAGTTCACCCTGGCCTTTCGCTCGCGCAGGAACATGCGCCTGGTGCTTTCGGCATCCTCGGTGAATTGCAGGTGCTCGTCGATGCTCATGCTGTGGGCCATGCCCTCCACGTCGAGGTTGTCGGTACCGATGACGCAAGAAAGGCTGATTGTGCCATCTTCTATTGGGATGAAGGCAGCAAGATTGAAGAACTGAAAAGCGCTTTGACCCGAACAATCGGTAAATTCAAGAAAAAGGGAACGGGAGGCTCCACTTTCGTGGTACACCCCCCGCATGTGCGTATTCGTGAAATACACCCCCTCGCCAGGCTGGTGCAGAATGCGGGGGCTTTACCTCCCTCTCTCATCCCGCGTTGCAAATTTACGAACAATTATTGAAACTTCCAAATTATTCGTTACTTTTTTCTCTATTCATACTCGCAGGAACAAGAATTCCCTGCCTGATGATGCACTTTTTGTTCTCGTACGGCCCATCTGAGAGCTTTACGCAGTTCAGGAGCGTGCGGTAAGTGATTCCCACTACCTCGCTCGGCAAAACGTCATACACGGCCTTTTTCGAGCCAAAGTAAAAATGCTTTGGCCTGTTACCCGGCTCTTTCAATTCAACGTGTATCACTTTTCGCTTCATGACTAAAATGCTTTTGTGTACCGAGTTTACAAAAGTGCCATCAGCAGTTCCCTGTCGACTACCCAGAGGTCGTAGCCTTTCTCAATCTTCTTGCGAAGATACCCGGACGCTCCCAGCATTTCGATGGCCTTGGCTCTGATGTCGGCTGCCGACTGCTTCTCTGTCTGCTCTACCAGGAATTCGGCCATCTCGTCATGTTCCACAATCTTTTCAGCCTTGAAGCTACGGAGGGAATCGCAAATACGCTCGCGTTCGCTCAATTCTTCCTTGACCGAGGCAAGTTCCTCCATCAGTGCCTTGTTCTCGTTGCCGAGAGCGATAGCGTTGCAGTGCTCGTTGGCAGCTTCCTTGCACATCGATAAAGAAAACGATAACCTTAACGGTAACCCTAACGTTAACGATAACGATGACGATGACGAAAACAAAAAAGTTATATATATGTTAACCTATAGAGGAGGCTCTTGAACTCCCCTCCCATCGTAGGGGAGGGGCAAGGGGTGGGGTCAGTATTCAGAATTACTGAAGATGGTCGGGCTTCGCCCTCGAAATTGAATTTAAAATTATAATTTACTTATGATTTTTGGCTGCGTCTCAGTAAATGAAGCAAGCTCCTTTGCATTCGACTTGCACGAAAACTCATCCAGAATAATTCTAAATATAATTTTAAAAATAATTTCAAGCGAAGCGACCATAATAAAAGTATTGGCAGCTACGGGATATTACACTCCCCACCCCTAACCCCTCCCCTTCAGGGGCGGGGAGCAGGTTACCTTTGAGGGGCCAACTGCTATATCATTGCGAGACAAAAAGGCGCAGCGACTGCCTGTATGGGGCCCGACAATGGGGGATACAGGCGGCCGCTGCGCTTTTAGGTGTTCAGCAACAGCAGGGTGCTATTTACGGAAAAGATGGGGGATGAATTCGTGGAGTCCGCGACGCCAGGTGAGCCACTCGTGGGCTGTACCCTCCGACTTGGAATAGTGAGCATTGATGCCCATCTCGTTAAGGCTCTGCACAAGTTTCTCGGTGCCGAACATCTTGTCCATGCCCTCGGTACCACTGCTCATAAAGAAATAATGTATCTTCTTGTTGAACTCGTCGGCCTTGGTGAACACGCCGTTATAGGCTGTCTTAACGTCGAGATTGAAGATGGCACCGCTGAAAGTACCCATGTAAGAGAACTTGTCGAGATTGTTCAGTACGATGTCGAACGTCTGATGGCCACCCCACGACAGTCCTGCCATAGCACGGTTTTCACGGTCGGTCTTAGTGCGGAAGTTGGAGTCGATATAGGGGATGAGGTCGTTGAGCAGAACTGGATAGAACGAGTTGCCATAGGTATCCATCGTCTGGCCCTGTCCGAAGGGGGCCTTGATGTCGCCGCTCTCCATCACCACAATCATCGGGACGGCCTCGCCGCTGGCAATGGCGTTGTCCATGATGTGCTGCATGTGGCCCTGCTTGGACCATCCTGTCTCGTCCTCGCCCATGCCATGCTGCAGGTAGAGCACGGGGTAGCGCTTCTTGGCGTTCTTCTTCGACTCATACTCTGCGGGAGTGTAAACCATGGCGTGGCGCCATTTCTGCTGTTCCTTGCTGTAATAGTAGATGCTGCGCACCTGTCCGGCGGGCACTCCCTGCTGCGGACGGTAGTAGTCGCCCTCGGGTCCCTCGGGAACCTCGATACCGCCAGCCTCGCGATTGCAGCCGAAGAAGGTCTCGGTGGCAGGGTCGATGAAGTTCACGCCGCCAATGTTCATGAAATAATAGTGGAAACCAACCACCAGGGGATCTGTCACAGCAGTCCAGCCTCCCTGACCGTCTGACTGCATGTCGTACTTCTTGTCGCAGATGTCGAGCACCACTTTCTTGGCTTCAGGAGCCTTCAGGTAGAAATAGCCGCGGCGCTCCTTGTCGAGCTTCGGGAACTGATTGCCGGGAACGGTGGTCTCGGCGATATAAGCACCGGCAGGTACTTCCATTTTCTTGATGCTCGACTCCATCTTAGGACGAACAGGCTCGAAACCAAGATGACGGGCCACAGCCTCACCATAACGGCAACCCAGCTCACGATAGCCGGCAGCGTCGAAATGGAGACGGTCGGGGCCGTTGGTACAACCGTCTGAAGAAATCACCTGGGCAGTGTGGAGTGTCTGCGGCAGTTCGTCGATCTGTTTCTTACAGCCGATACAGACGCCCTTGCCATCAGCCTGAACGATGTTGCCCGCATAAAGATTCACCTCCTCAGGTTTCAGATTCAGGTCGCCGCAAAGGTTATCATACACCTGCTTCACCATGCCAGCCCACTTCGGGTCGCCGGTGTTCGTCTCGCCCTGATGCATCAGGATGCCCTTGATGACACCGTCTTTCTGCGCTTTCTTAGCCAGTGTGACCAAACGCTTGTAGGGGTTGTTATCGTAGGCGGCGAGCATACCTTTCATCCAGTTCGGGGCCTTGGTCTTTACATAGCTGTCGATGCTGTCGGGCAGGAATCCCTTGATGTCGATGCCACCAATAGCCACATGAATCACACCAATCTTGATATTCTCGGGCAGTGAGGCCACGAGCGTGCGGCCAAACCAGTCGGCAGGCGTCAGACCAGTGTTCGGACGGCAGAGGGGCGGCACGGCCTCGCACCACTCGCCCATCTTACGGCCGCGCTGGGGGTCGTCGACGGCGGGCATGAGCAGGAAGCGCGGACCGGGGCTGACCATGTCCTGAGCCTCGGGGCGTGCGTTTCCTTCCATGTTTGACTGTCCGAAACAGAGGAAGATGTAGAAATTGGGATCGACGGCAGCCATCGCATTCTGCAAGGGCCATGCCATCAGCGCCATGATGAGCACTCGTTTAAGAAAACTTTTGTTGATCATTGATAATAATGTTAGTTGAGATTGTTGATATAGATGTTTTGTCGTTTTCTGACTGCACTGCAAAGATACAATAAAAACAGAACCATGGGAGCACCCCTGCCCCATCACTTTGCGGAATGATACAAAAACCACATAATTTAGTTACAAATCGGCATCTGCCGATGGCCGGGGAATCATTCTTCGGGCCCTTTGCCGCTGAGCAGTTTACCGACCAGGGGCACATACCAGCGGCTGACCTCTTCGGCCGTGGGCGTGTGGTTGCCGGGGAAATGGAACGAGTGGCGGTAGTGCTCGAGGAACAGGGGCTCGAAGTGGGCCAGCGTGTCGTGGAGGCCAAAGAGTCCCCACACGTGTTCGCGCGAAAAAGAGGTGGAGTGGCTGAACTGTACGGCCTGCAGGCGGGCAAACTCGGCGATGAGCGGCTCGTCGATGACGAACTGCTGGCGGCCGTCGGCACGGGGCGACTTGAACTGATGCGCTCCGATGCGGGGCCGCAGGAAGTCGGTCATCTGGAAATGGGGATTGCCCAGCAGGGCGGGAATATCCTCCGCGGAGGCCACCATCTGCGCATAGAACGCGCCGCAGCTGTTGCCCACCAGCACGTCGGGGTGCTCGCTCGCGCAAATAGCACGGACCAAATGGAGGGCCTCGTCGGGATGCTGCGGCAAGTCGGGCGTGAGCACCTCTGCCCTGCCCTTGAACGCCTGCCGCAGGGCCAGTGCCGGTATGCACTGTCCGCTGGCAAAGAAGCCGTGAAGGAACAGTATTTTCTTATTCTTGCTCATGGTTTCCACACAAACAGATTCTCTGAGGCCGCCAGGTCGCGTATCAGCTGGGGAACGGGCCGGTCGGTATAGTAGGTCAGACTGTGGTCGTCGCCGCTGAAGGCCACCATTGCGCCGGTCGACTTGAGCAGAATATTCATCGGCTTCTGCTCGAGGAACCATCCGGCCAGCGTCTGGGGCGAGGGATTGACGGTCCACTCGTCGGCGTCGGCCAGGCACACGGCAATGTCTTCGTAGCAATTGATTTTGAGCAGCAGGCGGGCGAAACGCTGGCAGACGGCATCCATCATGCTGCTGTTCAGTATGTAATGCTCCACGCTGAAATACTGTCCGCCGCCCTCAGCCGGCACCTGCCGGGGCAGTATGTCGATAATCCAGTACGGCAGGTCGAGCATTTCATCTATCTGGCTACTAATATCCATTTTTGATATTTTTTATATATACGTGCAGAAATCACCTGTTTTTAAGGCTATTGCACTCCCCGCCCCTCAAGGGGAGGGGTTAGGGGTGGGGTCTGTAATTTCTTTAATCTCAGACATCTGCCAAGTTTTCTAAATACTCACCCCACCCCTTGCCCCTCCCCTACGATGGGAGGGGAGTTGGGGAAGTTTTATAAAACTGCAAGATTCTTAATAATTTCAGGTGCAAAATAACGGCGAATTGACGATTAATCATTACTTTTGCAGCAAATATTAAGATACTTTAATGATTCTATGACTGAGAAAGAAAAAATGCTGGCCGGAATGACCTATTCTGCCATCGACAAGCAGCTGAAGGATGAGCTGGTGGTGACAGCCGAAATGATACACGACTACAACGCCCTGAGACCATCTGACGGGCAGCGGCGGCTGCAAATGCTGAAGGAGCTGCTGGGGCACATTGCCGACGACGAAATCATCGTCAACCAGCCGTTCTATTGCGACTACGGAAAGCAGATCAGCGTGGGGCGGCGGTTCTTTGCCAACTTCAACTTCACCGTGCTCGACGAAGCCCGGGTGACCATTGGCGACGACTGCTTCATCGGTCCCAATGTGAGCATCTACACGGCATGCCACAGCACCGACCCCGAAGAGCGCAACAGCCGCAGGGAATGGGCAAGGCCCGTCAGCATCGGCAACAACGTATGGATTGGCGGCAGCGTGACGATTCTGCCGGGAGTAACCATCGGCGACAATGTGACCATCGGGGCAGGCTCCGTCGTAGTAAGGGATATTCCGTCGGACTGCGTGGCTGCCGGCAATCCCTGCAGGAAGATAAAGGATATTCGCTGAACGATTAATAGTCGACGAGTCGCCCGTAGTCGTTCCATTCGCCATACATCCTTCCCTTACGGGTTTCCTCTATCAGATGGCTCAGCGACCGCCGGTACATTTCTGCGTCACGGATTTTACTGAACGCCACATTATATAGACGTATACGCTGGTAGAGCGGCGAGAACTGCCTGAACTTCGTCCACGCCCTGGCCTCCTTCAAGGCCTTCACCACCTCAGGGTCGGCCCTGAAGCTGCGCACTCCCATCGGCGGCAGCACCTTCCGTCCGGCAGCTGTCATCAGTCCCAGTTTCTCGAGCCGGCGCACGCGTTCTTTGTTCAGTTCGGTCCACGGGCTGCGGGGCCTTCTCGGCGTAAAGCGCTGCATGGTGACGCCGCCGAGTGGCTTGCTCACGCTGTCGATCCATCCGAAGCACAGCGCCTCCTCCACGGCATCCAGATACCACAGCTGAGCGTCGCCGACGGGACGTCCCCGCTTCACGCATACCCAGCACTCCGCCTGGTCAGCATGATGCAGACTCAGCCACTGGCGGAATTCCGCACGGTTCGCCACGGTCAATATGTTCTTTTCGCCGTCCATGATTCTATCTACACAAATAAGACCGGCAACAGATGTTCTCTATTACCGGTCTTATGGTGGAGCTGGAGGGAGTCGAACCCTCGTCCAAACAGGGAAACCATACGCTTTCTACACGCTTATCCCGGCCTTGATTTTCGAGCTGCGGCAAGACCCGGGCCACCAACCACAGCCTTATCCCCTAAAATTTCGCCGACAAAGCGGGGCCATCGCCGACTATTCCCGATATTGCTGCGCCGCTGAACCAGAAAGCCTCGGAAAAAGGGCATCCGAGCGACGTCTCGTTCTGTCACCTGGTGGCAGAATTAAGCCAGTAATCTACTGTACTTCGATTAGGCAGCGAGAGCATAGTTGTTGTTGCCAGATAAATTTGACGACTCGTAGGATTAAGGAGCCACTAGCCAACACTCCGCGTGCTTACATACCATCTCGGCCTGCTGTCAAATCCAGTCAACCCCGTTGTTCAGTATGTTTTCGGCTGCAAAAGTAGTGTTTTTATCGGACACGCCAAAGAAAAAAGGGGAAAAAGTGCAATAAAAAGGGCTTTTTAGGGTTATAATATCTAAATAAACATGGAATTATGAAAAAATACATCATACTGATAATGCTCTGTGGCTTTTTCACAACGCGTATGGCAGCCCAGTCGACGATGACCGACGACCAGGTGATGCAGTTCGTGGTGAAGGAGCATGCAGCGGGCACTTCGCAACAGCAAATCGTGACGAAACTGATGCAGCGCGGCGTTGACATACAGCAGATTCGAAGGGTGAGGAACAAATTCGAACGCGAGGCCAAGGGCAGCGGACTGGGCAACGTGTCGAACAACACCCAGGGCAACACCGACGACCGCACAAGGCAGCCCAACGGCAAGACGCGCGAGGACTATCAGCGCATTCAGAGAAACCAGGACAACGTGCCGATGTACCGCATCAAGGACCTGACGCCGAAGACGGGTTCGCCGGTGTATGACGAGACGAACGAGGACTGGCTGCTGATGCAGCAGGAACTGAACGAATTCGTGCCCGACACGACCGCCATGCTGGAACAGCTCATCGCCGAGCGCGAGAAGAACAAGAAAAAGGTGTTCGGACGGGATATCTTCAACAACAAGGAACTCTCGTTCGAGCCTAACATGAATATTGCCACACCGCAGAACTATCGGCTGGGACCGGGCGACGCGGTGTTTATCGACATCTACGGAGCTTCGCAGAAAACGGTTCAGAGCACGGTGTCGCCCGATGGCACCGTGACCATCGAGGGCTACGGTCCGGTGACGGTGAGCGGAATGACCGTCAGTCAGGCCAATGCCCACCTGCGCTCGACGCTGGGCAGCCGCTACAGCAGCAGTCAGATAAGGCTGACCGTGGGACAGACGCGCACCATCATGGTTAACGTGATGGGCGAGGTGAAGACGCCGGGCACCTACACGCTGTCGGCCTTTGCCACCGTGTTCCACGCGCTCTACATGGCGGGCGGCACCAACGACCTGGGAACGCTGCGCAACATCAAGGTGTATCGCAACAACCAGCTGGTGACGGTAGTCGACATCTACGACTACATTCTGAACGGAAAGCTGACGGGCAATGTCCGTTTGGCCGACAACGACGTCATCGTGGTGGGACCCTACGACTGCCTGGTGAATATCTCGGGTAAGGTGAAGCGTCCGATGTACTACGAGATGCGCAAGAACGAGAGCGTCAGTTCGCTGCTCAAATATGCAGGCGGCTTCACTGGCGATGCCTATACCAAGCAAGTACGGCTTATCCGCAAGACGGGCCGCGAATACTCTGTTCACAGCATCGAGGAATTCGACTTCAGTTCGTTCCAGTTGTCCGACCAGGACTCTGTCAGCGTTGACTCGATACTGACCCGCTTCTCGAACATGGTGGAGCTGAAGGGTGCCGTGTTCCGTCCCGGAAAATATGAGGTGGGCGGACAGATAAACAGTGTGCGCACGCTGTTGGAAAGCGCCGAGGGACTGAAAGAAGAAGCCTTCACGGGACGTGCCGTGATGCACAGGATGCGCCCCGACCGCACGCTCGAGGTGATACCCGTCGACGTGGAGGGAATCCTGAGCGGCAATTTACCCGACGTGCCCATGCAGGCCAACGACGTGCTCTTCATACCCACCAAGCAGGAGATGATGGAGGAACAGACCATCACCATCCACGGCGAGGTGTTCTATCCTGGCGTGTACAAATATGCCGCCAACGAGACGCTGGAGGACTTCGTGCTGCAGGCAGGCGGTCTGAAGCAGACGGCATCGACGGTGAAGGTGGACGTGGCCCGAAGGGTGGTCAACGCCAAGGCGCTGTCGCCCGATTCTGTCATAGCCCGCACCTATACATTCGCCCTGAAAGACGGCTTCGTGATCGACGGTGAAGGCGGTTTCAAGCTGGAGCCCTTCGACGAAGTGTATGTGCGCAAGAGCCCGGGATTCAACAAGCAACAGAACGTGGAGGTGGTAGGCGAAGTGATGTTCGAAGGCACCTACACGCTGTCGAAGCGCAAGTCGCGCCTGAGCGACCTCATCAATGCAGCCGGCGGCGTGAACGACCTGGCCTACGTGAAGGGAGCCCGACTGGAGCGCCGCATCAACGAGGCTGAGCGCCTGCGCATGGAGGCCGTGCTGAAGAAACAGCGCGAGGAAGCCGAGAACAACCGATTGAAGGAACTGGCCGCCAGTGCCAATGCCGCTGCGCTGAGCCAGCTGAACACCACCGCCACCGAACTGCAGAAGTTCGATATCGGCAGCACCTACTATGTAGGTATCGAACTTGACAAGGCGCTTGCCAATCCCGGTGGCGACGAGGACGTAGAACTGCGCGAGGGCGACCGCATCATCGTGCCGCAGTACAACGGAACCGTGAAAATCAACGGTGAGGTGATGTATCCCAACACCGTGGCCTACGAGAAAGGCAAGAGCACCAGCTACTACATCGACCAGGCCGGCGGTTTCTCGAGCGATGCCAAGAAGCGCAACTCGTACATCATTTACATGAACGGCAAGGTGGCCAAGGTGAGCCACAAGGCCAAGCCCCAGCCCGGTTGTGAAATTGTGGTGCCAAAGAAAGTACGCAACCGCATGAGTATTGCTGAAACGCTCACTATCGGAACAAGTGTAGCCTCAATTGCCACCATGATAGCAACTTTAGCAAATATCTTGAAATAATCAATAACGGTATTCTTGTATTAAATCAAAATAATTATCCTAACATCTATGGATAGAAATACAGCAACAAAAGGATTAACGTTGATCTACATTTTTAACAAAATACTTAAAAAATGGAAGATCTTCGCCATAATAATTCCTGTAGTTTTCATATTATCTTGTATATACATTTTATCTGTCCCTAGATATTATTCGACAGACATCAAGCTTGCTCCAGAAATTGATAATCCTATGGCTGGAGGAGCATTAGGTTCACTGGTCTCCTCGTTCGGCATAGATTTGTCAAACATGGAAAACAATGACGCCATCACGCCCCTACTCTATCCCGACCTGATGGAAGACAACAAATTTGTTGCCAATCTGTTTTCCGTAGAAGTCGAAAACAGTGACAAAAGCATTCGCGCAAACTATTTCGATTATCTTGAGAAACACCAGAAGCATTCTTGGTGGCAGAATTTTACGGGAAGCATCAAATCCCTGTTTGCATCGGAAGAGCAAAAAGGTGGAAGCAAAGAATTCAATCCATACAATCTTACGAAAAGCCAAGACAAGATTGCAGGCGCTGTACGTTCAAAAGTAAAACTTAACGTCAATAAGAAGACTGGTGTCATTACAATAAATGTAACCGACCAAGATCCTATTATCAGCAAGACTATAGCAGATTCCACAAAATCCTTGTTACAGAAATTCATAACAGAATATAGAACCAACAAGGCTCGTACCGACTACGAATACTACAAGAATCTTGCATCTACAGCCAAACGCGAATATGAAAAGGCGCGTCAGAAATACGGTTCCTATGCTGATGCTAATACGGAAGTCGTATTGGAAAGTTTCAGGGCAAAACAGAATGACCTGGAAAACGACATGCAATTAAAATACAACACTTACACCACCATCAACACCCAACTTCAAGCAGCACGCGCCAAGGTTCAGGAACGTACCCCCGTATTCACAGTCCTGAAAGGAGCGGCCATCCCTGTAAAACCAGCCGGTCCAAAACGCATGATATTTGTAATAGCAATGGTATTCCTTGCTTTTTTTGTCACCGTATTATATATTATAAAAGACGATTTGCTTTATCAATTAAAAGCATAATAGCAAATGGGGGTGGTGAACTACATAGTTAACAGGCTCAATTTATCTGGCAATAAGCAAAAAATCGTCAAGAATCTGTTTTGGGCTGTTGCAGGTAAGGTAACGACTTTGCTGGGGGGCCTTTTCGTCGGCATCATCATAGCAAAGTATTTGGGACCGAGCCAATATGGCCTGATGAACTATGTGGTCAGCTATGTCTTTCTGTTCCAGACGTTTGCTCTCTTTGGACTTGACAACATAGAGATCAGGGAAGAAGCGCGGGGCCAGCAAGAAAAAGAAACTATAATTGGTACAGCCTTCACCATCAAAATGGTTCTGGCAATTATTACGATGGCGCTCACCATAGGAACTTCTCTTTGGCTGGAATCTGATAGTTATACCACACTTCTCGTTACGATATATGCTTTTTCAATTATTTTCAACACATTCTCTGTCATCAGAAATTATTTCACTTCGATTGTCGAGAATGAGTATATCGTTAAATCAGAAATATTGCAAACGCTGATTGGCATCCTTGTAAAGTTGACACTTCTTTACTACCGAGCCAGTTTATCATGGTTTGTTGCTGCCCTTGCATTAGATGCCATTCTCTTAGCTGCCGGCTATATTATATCTTTCAAGAGTAAAAGCGGGTTAACCTTTCACTGGAGATTTAATTGGAAATATGCCGTTTTTCTAATCAAAGAGTCATTTCCCATTCTGCTCACAAGCGCTGCCGTTATTATATATCAAAGAATTGATCAAGTAATGATAGGACGTATGGTAAACAACCAGTCGGTCGGATATTTCTCTGTCGCATCCCGGCTGGTTGAAATACTCATCTATATTCCCACAATACTTGCCCAGACCATCACCCCCATACTAATCAATTCTCGCGAAATCAGCCAAAAGCTCTATGAAGAGAAAGCTCAGACCTTCATGAACCTTACTTTTTGGCTCACCACCTGCGCTGCTATCGCTACATCACTTATTTCATATTGGCTTATTCGGATACTTTTCGGAGAAGCTTATCTACCAGCCGTTGCAGTCCTGCAGGTACTGTCTTTCAAAGCAGCAAGCGTGGCTCTCTCAAACACAGCTGGAAGCATGCTGGTTATTGAGGGGCTTCAGCGTTATGCTATTTTCCGTGACTCACTGGGGTGCGTTGTATGTATCCTGCTTAATTATATTTTTCTTCCTAAGTATGGCATGCTGGCAGCTGCCGTTATTGCAATATTAAGTAATATGGCAGCTGGTTATCTTGCTGATGCTATCATTCCCGCCTACCGACATCTGTTTGTGAAACAGACAAGAGCACTTTTCTTAGGATGGAAAGACTTGTTTCAATTTCGTCACATTCTCTTTTCCCCTAAGCTATGACCCTGATTCCATTCATCTATTTCACAGGCATCACCATCTATTGGTGGCGAAAGCATCAGGGACTTGACATCTGCGTCTACATGTCTTCTCTCTATGCTTTCATCTCCCTATGTGCAGCCATTATCGAATTCGGCAATCTTATAGGAGATGGAGAAGGGGGAATACTCTTCGATGAGTATGATGTTCACCTCACACTCGTACCTACTCTGATATACTGTGTTCTGCTCACACTTAGTCTGTTGCCTTTTTCTCTTCTTTACAGGAAAGACATCAAGACCATCGTTTCAAAGGCGCCACTAACGCTCTATTTCCTCAGTTGGTTTCTAATTGGCATATCTTTCCTTAATCTCTATTTGGTGGCCGACTCTACGTTAGACATTCTTGGCGGAGATTTAGCTGCCGTCCGAGAAGCCCACTATAATGGCATTATGACTCCAGCTCAGCTAAAAGCAGAGAGTATGCCCTTCATCCTGAGAGCTTTGTATTATTTTAACATATCAACACTTCTGGCTCTCCCTATATTCTTCTATTACACATGTTTTGAGAAAAGACCCTGGTGGTTCAAGGCGTTACTTCTCTTCGCTTCTATAAGTGCCCCCTTGGCTGCCATCCAGACTGTCGACCGTACAGAAATCATCTATTATGCACTGATGTTCATCTACTGCCTTGTTTTTTTCTGGAAACATCTTTCACATAAGTTCAAGCGCAGACTATCATTTTTCGGGTTGCCTTTTGCTGGGTTAGCACTGGTTTACCTTATTGCCGTAACACAAGCCCGTTTTTCAGAAGATGAAGGGAAAAGCGGTGCTGGTGTCATGGCATTACAATATGCAGGGCAACAGCAGTTCAACTTCTGCTATTTCTGGGACAATGCAGACTTCAGCAACATTGCACCTGAGCGAGAATTCCCACTTATATGGCACTACGCTTTCAATATTGACACCGACGACATCCGACGTGGCGACCGTTCCGGAGAACACGGCTTCTTCATCAGTGTATTCGCTACATTCATCGGAGATATCATGCTCGACATCAGTCCTATTGGAGCAGCCATCTGGGTGCTATTCTATTTCCTCATCAACTTTCTCATCATCGGGAAAGCCCACAGAGAAGAACTTTCCGAGGGAGAAATGATAATTTTGTTCACCATGGCAGTGATTCCAATCTTTGGGATTTTCTATTACCGCTATTTCCACTACCTGTACACCTTCATGATTATATTGGCTGTATTTGTCTATATTATGTCAAAAATCAAAATCGCCGTAAAATGAACATCTACACTATTATAGTCACCTACAATGCCATGCAGAAGCAGTGGATTGACAGATGCCTGAAAAGTCTTGAGAACAGCACTATACAGACAACTGCCATTATTATCGACAACAAATCCACAGACGGAACCCGGGACTATGTTCCGGCAAAATACCCCACAGCAATCTGGTTACCACAAGAGAAGAACCTGGGCTTCGGCCAAGCCAACAATGTCGGTATAAAATGGGCAATGGAACACAACGCTGATTACGTCTTATTACTTAATCAAGATGCCGCCCTCCACCCTAAAGCCATAGAGTATATGCTCGAAGAAAGCGATTCCCACTCGCTGTTATCTCCGCTTCATCTCAATGGAGACGGTTCACGAATAGACAAGATGTTTCATTCTTCATTGCGAAACGCGAACAATACCATGGATGACGACCTGCTCATCAGACATCAACTAAAGGATAGCTATGAAACTGGTGAAATCTGTGCCGCATGCTGGTTGTTGCCACGACGCTTGCTAGAAGAAATTGGCGGTTTCAACCCCCTGTTCTTCCACTATAGCGAAGACAGCAACTATTACCATCGCACAGTCTACCATAAGATAAAGACTATTCTTGTGCCGCAGGCTATCATGTATCACGACCGTATCCTTCAAGGTAATATGCAAGCCTACAATAACAAACGTATAGAACGTGATATCCTGCTCCCGGCCTGCAATATCAATCTCTCATTCGGACAATGTGTTAGGGAATGGCTAAAAGTGCTATACTCATGCTATGCCAAGGAACTTCCACAACACACATACACTCCTGGTACATATATACTTTCTGTTATTCATATCATTTGCAAATGCAAACGAATTCTGAATTCACGGAAAGCAGAAAAAGTAAAAGGAAAAACCTGGTTATAACTTGACATGAATTTACTGCTCGACTTCATTCCGTTCCAATATGCTAATGGGCTTGGCGGAGCTGCCAGTTTCGCAAAGGCCATCACCGATGCTATATCTCAAAAACGCGATAAGGAAGACCTGATTTATGCTGCATACGACTCAACCATGCCTGAGGGTAAAAGATATAACTGCGAGGAAATCGCAAAAGAATATTCTTTCGCCCTTATAGACTTAAGTAAAACATCTCTGCATACAGCCATCAGCGAGCATGCCATCGACGTCTTGTTCATTTGCATCGGTCAGTTCTATGAAAGATATGACCTTTCTGGCATAACATGCAAAACAGTCATGTTTATTCACGATATCTTTGATGTGGAAAGACTGAACAACCAGATTGACGCCGCCATATACGACAAGCATGTGGATACAGGATGGATTCAAATCAAGCGCTTTTTGAACTTATATTCAGGAAGATGGAGAAAACAAGTGAACAAATGCTATAAGCACATTATGCCCCTTTATAATGCTCCAAACACCATTGCCTGTACTGTGTCAGACTACACGCGACATTCATTAAAATATTTCTTTCCTGAATTAAAGAAGGACATCCGAGTCTTCTATTCTCCCTCAAAACAGACCAACATCTGCCCTGACATATCAAATCCGGAATTGAAAGATTTGATTAGTTCTGGCTGCGAGTATTTCCTTTTCCTGGCAGCTAATCGCCGTTACAAAAACCCCAAACTCGTCATTCAGGTTTTTGAACGATTGCAAAATGAACACCCCACGCTAAGGCTGCTTACATTAGGATATGGAAAATCCATTTCAAAACAGCATATTGATATAAACTATATTTCAGATTCAGATCTTGAACATGCCTACCAACATGCCAAGGCTCTGATCTTTGCCTCTTTCTTTGAAGGATTTGGCTATCCGCCAATCGAAGCAATGAAATATGGCACTCCGGTTCTTGTTTCCAATGTGACCAGCATACCGGAAATCGTGGGAGATGCGGGTTATTATTTCTCTCCAATCTATCCTGCTGACCTTTATAAAACTGCCAAAAGGATTCTTCAGGGAGATACACCGTCAAAAGAGCTGTTATTAAAGCATTATGAACAAGTAAAGAACAGGCAAGACAAAGACCTGGAAACTCTGGTTAATATACTTTATACTCCGGCATTATGAATCGATTGCTTTATTTGTCTTATGCCTTGCTCATCTGCCTTATTATAAATCCGGCAAAAGCAGCTAATAGGATTTCAGGTCAATATAGCCACTTTTTGCTCGAAAAGTCATTACCTGCTCCCCAGTCTTTTGCCCCTATACCCCGGGCCAACACCCGCTTTTGGGTAGAGAAAATACCAGAGGCCATGCGTAACGACTATATTCAGCACGGGCGTCGTTACGCTGAAGCGAAATGGACGCCCATACCCGATACAATATTCCAAGAGTATAAGAGGAACGGTAACAGGGACAATTATGAGCATCTGAGTTTTGGCACAAGGCGACAAATGGCTTGGCTTGTGATGGCTGAAATAATGGAGCACAAAGGCGTTTTTATGCCGCAGATTCTTCGGGGCCTACGTTTCTTTCTTAAAGAAAAATGGTGGGGTGTCTCAGCACATTATCCTTTAAACCATCCCGAAGTCAGCAGGCAAGTCGTTGATTTATTCAATGCCGAGACTGCCAATCTGATAGCATGGACTGCCTATATGCTACATGATGAACTGGAAGCGATGCAACCAGGCATTTGCACCTTAATAAACAAAGAAATAGACCGGCGTATCCTTACTCCCTGCCGCACGCAAAGTAATGCTAACTGGAAGAACAAGGTTGACAACTGGAACACATGGATATGTGCCAACTGGCTTTCGTGCCTACTCTTTTGCGAAGACAACCGTAATGAACTAATAGAGGGCGTGGAGCAAATCATCAAAAGCCTCGATGCTTTTGTCGACGGCTATCCCGATGATGGTGGATGCGACGAAGGTGTGCACTACTGGGACAGAGCAGCAGCCTCACTTTTCGAGAGCATCTGGCTGCTTCGCCAAGCCACAAACACTCAGACCTCTCTACCTTACGACAGTAAGATTAAGGCCATGGGTAGTTACGTCTATAAGTCTTACATCGGCAAAAAGTCATACCTCACTTTTGCCGACACTCCCAATTATACCCAAGTAAACATCAACATCCTGTTCCCATTTGGAAAATACATCGGCGACTCGTATATGACTGGCTATGCTGCCTTCATTGCCAAAGAGAACAATTTCGCCACACATCCGTCGTTATTATACGACCGCTCCGGCAATTATCCTTCGCTTAGTCGTGAACTGCAGTTCCTATATCAATATAGCGAATTTAAGAAAATAGAACCGGCAGAACCTCTTTTCCGGGACATCTGGCTGCCCAATCTTCAGATAGCCATCGCACGCGAGAAAGAAGGAAAAGACCAAGGGCTTTATTTTGCTGCCAAGGGTGGAAACAACGACGAGCAACACAACCACAACGACGTGGGTAACTTCATCGTCTATGGCGATGCACTCCCCATCATCATTGATCTCGGAAAAGGCACCTATTCTGCTGAGACTTTCAGCGCCAATCGCTATCGGCAAATGAACTCCCGGTCGGCCTATCATAATGTTCCCATCATAAACGGCAAAGAACAAAGAGAAGGTGCACAACACAAGGCCTACGACGTGAGCTACGAAACCAATGATTCGTATACCCGTATTTCTGAAGACATAGCAAGCGCATATCCCGAAGAAGCCAATGTGAGGAAATGGCTTCGTACAATCACGTTCAACCGTGGACACGATATCACTATTGAAGAAAGCTACCGGTTGAGACGTCTCTCTGGGCCTACCGAAGTGATACTTCTTGTCTATGGGAAGCCCAGACTTTCAGCCGCAAATAGTATTATTATGCAGGCTGGAACAAAAAACTATCAAATAACATTCCCTGTCAACAAGCTAACTCCCATCATCGAAAAAGTAGCTTTCGAAGACCAGTATCTTAAAGATTTATGGAATGATAATGTATGGAGAATAAGACTTGTGGTGAGTAGCAACAAGCGGTCTGACACCATTTCCTATACAATCGCGCCCAAATAAGCAGGTAGAAGCCTCCACTATCAAAATACTCAGGGGAACTATTCTCCTGAACAGGCAATAAATCCTTTAGATAAGCGTTAATTGATATATGACAGCGAAAATCATAGCTTTCTATTTGCCGCAATTCCATACTATTCCAGAGAACGACTCTTGGTGGGGAAAGGGGTTTACCGATTGGATAAATGTCAAGAAGGCAAGACCACTATTCAATGGGCACCAACAACCCAAGATTCCACAAGGCGACAACTACTATGATCTGAGTTCACCAGAAACGATACGTTGGCAAGCACAATTAGCCAACAAATATAACATTTACGGATTCTGTTTCTACCACTACTGGTTCAATGGCAAGCTGCTATTGGAAAAACCGGCAGAGATGCTGCTGCGTCATCCCGACATTCCCCTTCGTTTTTGCTTTTCATGGGCCAATGAACCATGGGCCAGGACGTGGGACGGGAAATCCCACCAAATACTCATAAACCAGAAATATGGTAATGAAGACGACTGGGTGAAACACTTTGATTATCTGCTTCCGTTCTTTAAGGACGAGCGTTACATCAAAGAAAATGGCCGTCCCGTAATGTTGATTTACAAATCACAGGCAATACATTGTGCAAAAGAGATGATGGACTGCTGGAACCAACTTGCCATTAAAGCAGGATTCCCGGGCCTCCACTTTGTAGAAACCCTGCGCACACGCCAGCAAGATTCACGCAACTTGCCTTTTGCTGCAAGAGTGGAATTCGAACCGGCAAGAGCACAGATGTTTCAGTCGCCATGGAAATTGAACTATGACAGGATACGCCGCAGGATAGTAAAAGCCCTGAATGCCGTCTTCGGTACATCCATCCCCAACAATCGTCCGCAGTCTTTCGGGCAAATTGCCCGTTTGTCACTAAAAACTCTATCGCCAGAAGGAACCTACGGCGGAGTTTTCATGGGTTGGGATAATACTCCCCGAAAAGGATTGGCCGGAAACGTGATATTTCCTCCTACCAAACAAGAGTTTAAGGAGTATCTTTCTGAAAAAATGGCCATAACCAAAGAAATATACAAGACCGACTATATCTTTGTAAATGCCTGGAACGAATGGGCAGAAGGAACAGTTCTCGAGCCTGACAAAGCAAACGGGTATAGTTATCTTGAAGCTATTCAAGAGGTGTTAAGTAAGAAAAATTCAAAATGATTAAGATAGCCGTCTATTGTGTCAC
>JAEEGK010008699.1_pt1 | contig 23897 bp, 20 predicted proteins | sample 8958771 | NCBI WGS metagenome assembly JAEEGK01 (sample SAMN16246547, study PRJNA631951) | gut metagenome | biome: gut microbiome; feature: rumen; material: SC-attached | host: Bos | place: Iran: Karaj | collected 2018-10
AGTTCTATCGGACATCAACATCATAGCAATTGAAGAGGCATCGACTTTATCCGTTTTCGTCTTTCTAAGGCTTAGACCTTTTCTGTAAAGATTTGTGTGTAGCGGGTTGATAACAACGGTCGGGAAACCTTTATCAACGAGCGACGCCAGAAGATTGCTAGAATAGTGACCGGTAGCTTCAAGACCTACTTTTATTTCTGTCTTATCAGAAGTCACTTCTTCAATCTTGGAGAACAGCTCATCAAAACCGACCTTGTCATTTGAGATGGTGAAGACTGGATAGAGCTTCCGGCCTTCGTCGTCAAGAATACAGCAGTCATGTTTGTCCTTGGCAACATCGATACCAACATAGATCATAATTGTGATCCTCCTTAAAAGTATTTGATGCTGCTGTTATAAGATCCACAGGGCTCTTTGCATGCTGTAACCTCGTTCTACATAAACCGTCATGCGGTATCTAACTGATTAACAATTTAACAAAGAGACTGTGGTTGGAGCCTCCTCAAAACCGTCTAAGCGGTAGGTGCGATATTACCAAACCACAGCATCTTTAACAGCATACCCGATACCTATAGATAAGGTAAAGAATGGGTATGACTATATAATACGAGGCTTGTATGACGATCAGGATAGGAATACTCGGATACGGAAACATCGGAAAAGGCATAGAATGGGCAGTAACAAACGCTCCCGATATGGAGCTTGTATGCGTTTTTACGAGACGTGACCCGCAAAGCGTTAAGACAAAAAGCGGCGTCAGCGTAGTAAATGTGAATGATATAGAAAAGTATAAGGACAAAATAGATGTTCTCATGCTCTGCGGCGGATCGGCAACCGATCTTCCCGAGCAGACGCCGAAATATGCAAAGCTTTTCAACGTTGTTGACAGTTTTGACACTCATGCAAGAGTTCCGGAACACTTTGCGAATGTTGACAAAGCCGCAAAGGAAAGCGGTCATGTCGCTGTGATCTCGGTGGGCTGGGATCCCGGCATGTTTTCACTCAATCGTCTTTATGCAAATGCCATCCTTCCGAACGGCAAGGATTATACGTTCTGGGGAAAAGGAGTGAGCCAGGGGCATTCGGATGCCATCAGACGCATCGAAGGAGTTCAGGATGCGAGACAGTACACATGTCCTGTTCCCGAGGCGGTTGAGGCTGTGAGACGCGGAGAAAATCCCGATCTCACCGTTAGACAGAAACATACAAGGGAATGCTATGTGGTGCTTAAAGAGGGCGCCGATGCCGCAAAGGTCGAAAACGAGATAAAGACCATGCCCAACTATTTTGCGGACTATGATACAACGGTTCATTTCATTTCCCAGGAAGAGCTCAATGAAAAGCATGCCGGCATCCCTCACGGCGGAATGGTCATCCGCACCGGATGCACCGGCTGGAACGGAGAGAATAAGCACAAGATCGAATATGATCTCACGCTGGATTCAAATCCCGAATTCACTTCCTGTGTGCTCGCTGCATATGCAAGAGCGGCCGCAAGGCTCGCATCCGAGGGCGCATCGGGCTGCAAGACGGTGTTTGACATCGCGCCCGCATACCTTTCCGACAAGAGCGGAGAAGAGCTCAGACGCACAATGCTGTAACGCATGCGCCGTATTTTGATCATAACAACAAAGCCCGTCGGTCATGAGGCCGGCGGGCTGTTTACGTAGTGCGCCGGGCGGCGCACGTTTATTTTTCTTTGCATTTTTCTTTTAAGAAACATTCATCGCACTTGGGATTTCTCGCGGTGCAGATCGTGCGCCCGAAGGTGATGATATGCAGGTTCCACAGGATCCAGTGGTCCTTCGGAAGGGCTTTCATGAGGTCATATTCTATTTGTTCGGGATCTTCGCTCTTTGTAAGCCCAAGGCGCTTTGTTATGCGTTTTACATGCGTGTCCACAACGACGCTTGGGATGTTGTAGACATTTCCGCGGATGACGTTTGCCGTCTTTCTTCCGACTCCCGGGAGCGCGGTGAGTTCCTCTAATGTCGACGGCACTTCTCCGTTATGGCGTTCTGTAAGGAGCTTTGCTGTAGCGATGAGATTTTTTGCCTTTGCGTGGAAAAAACCAAGCTCATGTATCTCGCTTTCAAGCTCGGAAAGGTCTGCCTTTGCCAGCGCGTAAGGGTCAGGATAGTGGACGAACAGGTGCTTTGTGACAAGGTTCACGCGGGCATCCGTGCATTGCGCGGCAAGTATGGTTGCGACCAGCAGCTCATATGCGTTTTTGTATTCGAGAAAGGAATAAGGTTCTGTGCCGTATTCTCTGTCGAGGATCTCGAGTATTTCTTTTGTGTTCTTTGAAACAGCCATATCTCTGCTACATTCTCTTTTCGAAATTTCCGCGGACACGGACGTTTTCGTTGATGATTATAAATGCCTTGGGATCGAATTCGTGGATGCGCTCTATGAAATCGTGCTCTTCGTATTTGTTTACACAGGATACGAGGATGTGAGTCTCTTCGTCGGTGTATGCGCCTGCGCCCACCCATTCGGTGACACCGCGGCGTACGCCTCGTATCAGCGCTTTGTCCATGCCTTCTTTTTTGGTAAAGATCATGATCTCGGCGGTGATGTTCTGGTAGTGTATGCGGTCAACGGCCAGAGCCGACACGATCGCCACGATCACTGTGTAGATAACAGTCTCGACATTGAACAGGAAGAGCAGGAAAATGTAAAGCGTGAGGTTTACCGCGATCGAGACCTTGCCTACGGAAACATCCGGCTTTTTCTGTGCCATCCATACCCCGAGGATATCAATGCCGCCGCCGCAGCCTCCCGCAAGAAGGAGAAGTCCGGTGCCTGAGCCTGTGAATATACCGCCCACGATGGAGCAGGTGAGGATATTGTCGAGGATCGGAGTGCCGAGTGTGGGTAAAAGGTAACCGAAAAGCGCGATGCTTCCCGTGCCGAGCAGCGTCCTTAAGAAGAAGCGCCGGTTAACCCCCTTATATGCAAGGACGAAAAGAGGGATGTTCAAGGCTATGTACAGGAGGGCATACAGGTTCGTCGTGCGTCCCATCGCTTTTTCGATAAAGTGTGTGATGAGCTGCGAATAACCGATCACGCCGCCGTTGTAGAGACCGAGAGGACGAACAAAAATGTTTGCGCCGAAGGAATAGATAAAACCTCCGAGCACACACAGAAAATCCTTAAATACAGGGCTGTCGACTACTTTGTTCCTTGCCGCCGCTATACCTTTTTTCATCAATATTCCTCCGTCTTTTCCAAAAGGATGTCATCAAGGTCTCTGAGCAGTTTGGCTTTTGTCAAAGAGTTCAATTGCTCGGCGATCAGACGTATTTCTTTTATTTTTTCGGCGTTGCCTTCGTCTTTGTACAGCTTTGCGAGAAGCGTGTAGTTTGCGCTCACATCGGTATTTACCGACATTCCGAATTCGAGGATCTCTTTTGCTTTTTCGGTGAGTCCCGCATCAATCAGCTGCTTTGCATATTTTACTATCAGCCTCACGAGCTTTAAGTAGTTGTTGTCATATTCCGACAGCGCGTCGATGTTTGCCGCGCCGTAGGTGAGCTTCAGGTCTGTGTTGGTGATGCCCGTGAAGTTCACTATCTTTTTGTCCTGCAATGCCGCTATCTGTTTCTCCGTTTCGGCAATTTCTTCCGAAAGCAATCCCGAAGGACTTGATAAACACGGTGGTATTGTGATAAAATCAAGATTTGAAATATCCTTTCTGCGCGTGGTGTTGGCCTTTTGCTCTTTTTCTATGAAGGCCCTCTCTTCGGCTTCGGCGTCGCGCTGGTTCCTTTTTGATACGATATTTATGAGGAACACAAGGATCATCGATACTATCAAAAATACGGGTAAATGCATATATAACCTCGGTTTTGAAAGGAGTTGCATTATATGAACAGGAAACAGAGAAAGCTGGTATCAGGAATAATAGTGGTGATCCTGGTACTTTGCATGGTCATCCCTTTTCTCGCAAATCTTCTGTAAGTTTTCACCATCATTTTATGAAAACGGAAGGGGTTTGTCAATTATGACAGGGGGAAAACTTTTTGAAAGCGCACTTAAAAGGTGCCTTTTGAACGAGATAAATAAAACGGGCAAAAATCCGAAGGCGCTTGTCGGCGGAGACGCCGGAAAATGCTGTGAGACGCTGACTTCCGTTGCTTCTGTAACGGGAAACGAGGCCGGTGTCGCCGCACTTTCCGTATACCGTGCAGTAAACTCCCTGGCCGCCGCCGGGGCAAAGGCGGAAGGCATCACCCTTTCCTTGTCGATACCAAAGGATTTCGGTGAAGACAGGATAAGGGATTTTGTGAGGGAACTCATCGGAGCGTGTGAAAAAGCGGACGTCCGGATCCTTGACGGAAATGCCGTTGTTACGGAGAATGAGAGCCTTACGTCAGTCGTAACGGCGATCGGAAAAGACTGCGCCGCGCTTGTTCCTCTTGACGAGAACCGTGACAAAGTGATCCTTATGATCGGAAACACGGGCACCGCAGGAGCCGCAATGATAGCCGGATCTCACAGGGAGGCGCTTATGACGAGGCTTCCGGAAGGGTTTGTCGATAAGGCCGCGGCGATGTTTGACGATGCGCTTTGTGCGGAAAAAGCGCTCAGTCTTTCAAAAGACCTTGGCGGGCGTGCGATCATGCATGATGTGGAGGACGGCGGTCTTTTCGGGGCAGTCTGGGAACTGTGTGAACGTGAGAACATCGGCTGCGAACTGGAGATCGGATGCATCCCGATAAAACAGGGGACTATCGAAGTAAGCGAATTTTTTGATATAAATCCATACATTCTGCGGGGCGACGGCGCGATGCTGGTGATCGCGGAGGATACGCCGGAAGCGCGGGCCGCGGGACATATGATCGGGCGCGTAATTTCCGGAAAAGAGCGCGTGGTAGTGCTCGGCAGCGAAAGAAGGTTCCTTGAACCAAACAGAAACGATGATTATTTCAACTTGAGAGGTTAGCAAAATGAGAGAGAAGATATTGCATGCAATAGCAAAAAATTCAAAGATCTCGGCAAAGGACCTTGCCATGATGCTCGGAACCACCGAGGAAGAGATAAAAAAAGAGATACAGGCGATGGAGGACGAGCACATAATCTGCGGCTATCCCACGCTGATCAACTGGGATTTTGACGAAAAGGAAAGGGTGACCGCGATCATAGAGGTAAAGGTCACTCCGCAGAGAGGCCGCGGTTTTGACAAGATAGCGGAGAGGATATACCGTTTTGATGAAGTAAGCGCGGTTTATCTTGTTTCGGGAGGTTTTGACCTTGCCATCATCGTTGAGGGAAGATCGATGCGGGAGATCGCGGGCTTTGTTTCGGACAAGCTTGCGCCCCTTGAAGCGGTGCTTTCCACTTCGACAAATTTCATTCTTAAAAAATATAAGGAGAACGGAATGCCTCTCGTGGGAGAGGTAAGGGACGACGAGCGTGAGCTCATCACACCCTGATTTCCGCGCATAACATGAGAGATCCGCTGAATTCCAAAGTGAGGGCAATAAAGCCTTCAGGCATAAGAAAATTTTTTGATATCGTAAAAGAGATAGACGGTGCGATCTCGCTCGGCGTGGGCGAGCCTGATTTTGATACTCCCTGGCATATCAGGGAGGAGGGCATCTACGCGCTTGAGAGAGGGAAGACGTTTTACACATCAAACGCAGGACTTTTGGAGCTTCGCGAAGAGATAGCAAAATATCTTGAGAGGCGCCAGGGGCTGTCCTATGACTTTAAAAACGAGATACTTGTTACCATAGGCGGCAGTGAAGCCATAGACGCGGCACTGCGCGCAATGCTCGACGCAGGGGACGAGGTGCTGATCCCCGAGCCTTGCTATGTTTCTTACGTACCTTGCGTCACGCTTGCGGACGGTGTTCCCGTGACCATCGATCTCAAGGAAGAAAATTCCTTTAAGCTTACGCGCGAGGAGCTTCTCGGCGCGATCACGGATAAGACAAAGATACTCATCATGCCTTTTCCGAACAATCCGACGGGCGGCATAATGACCCGTGAGGACTTGGAAGCTATCGCTGATGTGATCATAGAAAAGGATCTGTTTGTGATATCCGACGAGATCTATTCCGAGCTCACCTACGGAAGGGATCACGTTTCCATTGCGTCGCTTCCCGGGATGAAGGAAAGGACCATCGTGATCAACGGTTTTTCCAAATCCTACGCGATGACGGGCTGGAGACTCGGCTATGCCTGCGGACCCGAGGCAATCTTAAAGCAGATGACAAAGATACATCAGTTTGCGATCATGTGCGCTCCCACGACCAGCCAGTGCGCAGCGATAGAGGCGTTGAGGAATGGGGATGAAGATGTTCTACGCATGAGAGAGGCGTATGACAAGAGAAGAAGATACCTTGTTACACGTCTGAATGAGATGGGATTTCACACGTTTGAGCCGGAAGGCGCATTTTACGTTTTTCCGTCCATCAAGCATACAGGAATGACGTCCGATGAGTTTGCGACTGCGCTCCTTAAGGAGGAAAAGGTCGCTGTTGTGCCGGGGACGGCATTTGGTGACTGTGGCGAAGGGTTTTTAAGGATATCCTATGCTTACTCCATAGAAAACCTGAAGACAGCGCTCGACAGGATCGAGAGGTTTATGAAGAATCATGAATATAGTGCTTCTTGAGCCGGAGATCCCCGCAAACACGGGGAACATCGGAAGGACCTGCGTTGCGACAGGGACGACTCTGCATCTGATAAAACCGCTGGGCTTTGACATTTCGGAAAAGGCGGTGCGGCGCGCAGGGATGGATTACTGGCGCGATCTTGATCTTTATGTATACGAAAATTTTGAAGAATTCCTCGAGGAAAACGGTTTCCCGAGGATATACATGGCAACCACAAAGGGGCAGAAGCTTTACACTGAAGTGAGCTTTTCGCCCGATGATTTTATTATGTTCGGCAAGGAAAGCGCGGGAATTCCCGAGGAGATCCTCATGACCGACAAGGAGAGGTGCATAAGGATCCCGATGAACGGTGAGACCAGGTCACTGAACCTTTCAAATTCCGTTGCGATAGTGCTGTATGAAGCGCTGAGGCAGCAGGATTTCAGCGGCATGAACCTGTGCGGGGAATTGCACCGCCACAAATGGGCCGACGTGGAATAAGAGGTATGAACGAAAAAGCGCTAAAGGTACTTGAATACAACAAAATAATAAATATGCTTGCAGGCTTTGCAGGCTCTGCGATGGGAAAAAAGCTCTGTGAAGATCTGCTCCCCATGACCGAGCTTGAAAAAGTCAGGACAGCCCAGAAAGAGACTGCCGATGCGATGCAGCGGATCTACAAAAGCGGAAGCCTTTCATTTAACGGCGTTCCGGATATCAGAGGAGACATTAAGCTGCTTGAGGTGGGTTCGTCGCTTCTTGCTTCCGAACTGTTAAAGATCAGTTCGGTACTTACCGCGACGCTTCGTGTAAAGACCTACGGAGGGACCGTCCAGGAGGGAGAGGAAGGGGATTCCCTGACAGCGCGTTTTGAGGGGCTTGAGCCCGTTTCTCAGTTGAACAATGAGATAAGACGCTGCATCCTTTCCGAGGAGGAGATCGCGGACGATGCGAGTCCGGAGCTTTCCAGGATCCGCAGACAGATACATCTGACGAACGACAAGATAAGAGAGCAGCTCAACAAGATCGTTAACAGCAAGGAAGCCAAGGACAGGCTTCAGGATAACATCATAACCATGAGGAACGGCAGATACTGCCTTCCCGTAAAAAGCGAATACAAAACAAGCTTTGACGGCATGATCCATGACCAGTCGGCAAAGGGCTCAACCATCTTCATCGAGCCCGCGGTCGTGGTAAAACTGAACAACGACCTTGCCGAGCTTTCGCTTAAAGAAGCAAAAGAGATAGAAAAGATACTCGCGGAGCTTTCCGCATTTGCGGGGCAGTACACCGAAGCACTCGATTATGACATCAGGACCCTGACGGAACTTGATTTCATTTTTGCAAAGGGAAGTCTTGCAAAATCCATGAGGGCGTGTGAGCCTGAATTTAACCAGAACGGATATGTCAGCATAAGAAAAGGCAGGCACCCTCTGATCGACAAGGCAAAAGTGGTGCCCATCGACGTTTATGTCGGAAGCAGGTTCAACCTCCTGGTCGTTACCGGACCGAATACAGGCGGAAAGACCGTTACGCTTAAGACGGTCGGGCTGTTTTGCCTTATGGGACAGGCGGGGCTGCACATTCCCGCGCAGGAAGGGAGCAAACTCAGCGTTTTCAAGGAGATCTTTGCCGATATCGGTGACGAGCAGAGCATTGAGCAGAGCCTTTCCACGTTTTCTTCACATATGACGAACATCGTGAGGATCCTGAAAGAGGCGGACAAACATTCTCTTGTGCTTTTTGATGAGCTTTGCGCAGGGACGGATCCCACAGAGGGTGCAGCTCTCGCACAGGCGATCCTTACCGATCTTCATGCGCGAGGCGCGAGAGTCGTGGCAACAACGCACTATCCGGAGCTGAAGATATACGCTCTGTCCACTCCGGGCGTTTCCAATGCATGCTGCGAATTTGACATAGAGACTCTGAAGCCGACATACAGGCTTCTCATCGGCATCCCGGGCAAATCGAATGCATTTGAGATATCAAGAAAGCTCGGACTTGGAAATGACATCATAGAAATGGCGGATTCCTTTGTCGGCACCAAAGACAAGAGCTTTGAGGACGTTATCTCCGATCTTGACCAGAGAAGGACAAAGATGGAACGCGACGAGGAAAGGACGGCATCCGCAAGGGAAGAAGCCGAAAACCTTAAACGTCGTTTTGAGGAGAAGAATGAAAAACTCGAGGCTTCGCGAGACAGGATATTGCGTGAAGCAAACGAGGAAGCAAGGCGCATCGTGGAAGAGGCAAAGGAATATGCCGACGAAGCCATAAAGCGTCTTAACAAGCTCGGCGCCGATTTCAACATGGCCGATCTGGAACGTGAACGCACCGCGCTCCGTGACAGGGTTTCAGAAAATTCCAAGGCATTGGCCGTAAAGCGGAGCGAAAAGACAAACGAGGATGACAGCAGCAAAGATATAATGCTCGGAGATGTTGTATGCCTTATAAATCTCAACATCGAAGGCGTGGTGACTTCTCTCCCCGATGCCAAAGGTGTGCTTGGAGTGCGTGCGGGCGCGATGCAGACCAAGGTGAGCCGGAAAGACATCAGGTGGATATCCAGGGCAGTGAAAGAGCCTGAGAACAAAAAGGGCGGCACAAAGAGTTCAATGTCCAAGGCGATGACGATCCATCCCGAGCTGAATCTTGTCGGAATGCGTGTCGATGAGGCCCTTCCGGTACTTGAAAAATATCTGGACGATGCTTATCTTTCTCATCTTCCTAAGTGCACGATAATCCACGGAAGAGGCACCGGAGCGCTCAAGGAAGCTGTACATAAGCATCTTAAAAAGCTCAAATACGTCGCGGAGTTCAGACTCGGAAGTTTTGGAGAGGGAGACGCCGGCGTAACGATAGTAACTTTTAAGTAATATGCATTTTTGATGTCAAGAGGTGATAAAATGGCGGACAAACAAAAGATACTTGTTGTGGACGATGATGAGAGCATTGCGGAGCTTGTTGCGCTCTATCTCAACAAGGAATGCTTCCGGACACAGATCTCATATGACGGAGAGGACGCGCTGAAGGCGTTTAAAGAGTTTGAACCGGATCTTGTGCTTCTTGACATCATGCTTCCCGGTATGGACGGATACGGTGTTCTCCGCGAGATCAGAAAAGAGTCGAAGGTGCCTGTGATCATGCTCTCTGCTAAGGGAGAGGTCTTTGACAAGGTGCTCGGGCTGGAGCTTGGCGCGGATGACTATGTCATGAAGCCTTTTGATTCAAAGGAACTTGTGGCAAGATGCAAAGCCGTGCTCAGGCGTAGCGGGGATAAGTCAGGTGCTTCTGAAAACATCAAGGCACCTAATTCCCAGACCGGAGAATATGTTGAATATCCGGGCATCACGATCAACAAGACAAATTATATGGTCACATACAATGGAACAAAGCTCGACATGCCTCCGAAGGAACTGGAGCTCCTTTATTATCTTGCGGCAAATCCGAACCGCGTGTTTACGAGAGAGCAGCTTCTTGACAAGATCTGGGGCTATGAATATCCGGGAGACACGAGGACTGTCGATGTCCATGTAAAACGCCTCAGAGAGAAGATAAAGGCCGGGGAAAACTGGTCCATTTCCACCATATGGGGTGTGGGTTATAAGTTTGAGGTCAACTAAGTGAAAAATGTTTCGGCACTTGTAAAATATATAATCACTGCCGTGGTGCTGGCACTTTTGATGTTCGTCCTGCTGAATACCGTGGGGTTAAACTTCATGCAGAACAGGCTTGTGAAAAACAAGGAAGACGAGCTATACGCAGAGGCCAACAAGATAGTGAACGACTATCTTATGAACTATTACGACAAGTCGATGAACGCGGTGGAGCTGATAGACAGGCTTGAGATCGCGGGCTCTATCACCGGCACGAGGATCTGGATGATAGGATCGTCCGGGCTCATCTCGGTGGATTCCGCGGTGAGCGCCTTCGGAGTCAACGTGAACGATGTGTACGATGGCTTTCTTGACCGCACCGTGATCAAAAACCTTGTCATCAACGGGATCATCCGTGATCCGATGCTCTGTGTGACTGTGCCCGTTGTGCACAATTACACGCTCCGCGGGTATCTTTCCATAATGGTTCCCATGGCGGATATTTATTCCGAAGGGGTCTATTACACGGATTTCGTGAACGTGTGTTATCTCATTTTTGTACCGATGCTCGTTTTGGCAATGATGGTGCTCTATTTCCTCACGATACGCCCAATCTCCAGGCTTTCAAAGAAGACGAGGGCTTACATCGCGGACAATTTCAAGGGAGACTTTGATCTGTCCTATCCAAAGGAACTGTCAGAGCTTGGCGGCACTGTGAGATATATGGGTGAGCGGCTAAAGGGTAATGACGAGACTCAAAGGAAGTTTCTGTCCAATGTTTCACACGATTTCAGGTCGCCTCTCACCTCGATACGCGGATATCTTGAGGCGATGAAGGACGGCACGATCGCAAAGGAGGAGCAGGACAAATATTTCGATATCCTGCTCTATGAGACCGAGAGACTCACAAAACTCACATCAAATCTGCTTCAGCTCAATAATATCGATTTTAACGGTCTGATGCTGAATCTCACGCTGTTTGACATAAACAAGATGATCAGGCAGATCGCACTGTCGTTTGAGGGGACTTTCAAAAAGAAAAATCTGGTGCTGAATCTGGTGTTTTCACAGAAGGAAACCTTTGTCGAGGCGGATTCCGACAGGATACAGCAGGTCATCTACAACCTTCTTGACAACGCGATCAAGTTTTCGAACAGTGACTCGGAGATAACGATAACCACGAAACTCAAGGGAAGCAAGGTGTCTGTGTCGGTCAAGGATAACGGCGCAGGCATACCGAAAGATTCGATCAACAAGATCTGGGAGCGCTTTTACAAGAGCGATTCCTCAAGAGGCCGTGACAAGAAGGGCTCGGGACTTGGACTCTCCATCGTAAAGGAGATCATAAAGGCCCACGGACAGGATATTTCCGTTGTCAGCACGGTAGGCGTGGGCACCGAGTTTGTATTTACGCTTAAATCCGCCGAATGACCGGCCGGAGGTTTTATGAAAGACGATACAGAGAAAAAGGCCATAGAAAATGAGAACACTTCGAATGTGAATGAGACAGACGAAGAGCGCTACATAAAGGAGACCATTCTGGATAAACGGCGCAGGCGCATGCTCGGAAGGCTTGCGACAGTGGTTTTTGTCATTGCGCTTGCGGTGATCTTTGGAATTGTCGCGAGGGTGGTCTTTTTGCTTTCAAATGACAAAGTCTCCGAGATACTCGGGATCGATGAGAACAAGCGGAATGAGGTCAGTGTAAAAGAAAAGACGCCCTCTCCCATACCCACTGCCACCCCGAGGATCACATATCCTGTGGTGTCTCCGTCGTGGTCAAGATCTCCGTCGGCCACACCGACTCCGACTACGGCGCCCGATACGACGGCCGCTGTTATGGCGACACATACACCGGCGCCGACGGCGACCGTGGCTGCCACTCCGACTGCAGGTCCGACATCTGCGGCATCTCCCACAGATACCCCGACAGCGACTGCGGCGCCCGAAAAGACCCCTGCACCTGTCGCAACACCTACCGATACACCGGAACCTACCGTGACTCCGGATCCTGAGGTCACATCTGTTGCGGGTGGCGCCGAAGGAACAACAACGCCTGCACCCACGTCTGAGGCAGGTCAGTCGGGAGACGCTACTCCCACACCAGGCCCTGAGGTTACGGCAGAACCGACAGTAACGCCCGATCCGGCGGTTTCTCCGACACCGGAACCGACAGGCGCGGCCGAATATATCGAATATCTGTCCAAAGTAATGGAGAGCGCGAAAGAAGTGGCGGGGATGGTTTCAAACATCGAAGTCACATCATTCGGGACCGACTGGTTCGGCGAAAAGTACGAGATCGTCACAGCTACGACCGGACTGCTTCTTGGTCAGGACGGCGTTGATATACTTATCCTAACCGACTATGCTTCGGTGGGTGGATCGGAGAAATTAGAGGTCTCCATCGGAAATACAGAGACTGCGGCATCGCTTTATTCGTTTGACAAGGACTATGGGCTTGCTGTGATCTCGGTGAGCATTGACGCCGTGCCGGAAGACGTTTTCCAAGCTCTTGAATATGCCGTTTTCAAGAAGTCTGACGACATTTATACCGGTATGCCTGTCGTTGCGCTCGGAAATGCAAACGGCTATGAAAATTCGATCGCGCTCGGTATAGTTTCCAGCATGGGAAGCGCGGTTCCCGTAAGAGACGGGCAGGTGAAATTTTTTACCACAGACTGGCCCGATTATCAGGGCTCGAGCGCGTTTGTGTTCTCTCTTGAGGGAGAGGTGTGCGGAATGGTGACGCACACTTTCAAAAACAATCCCAATGACAATATCACCACATGTATCACAGTGGACGCTTTGAAGCCTGTGATAAACAAGCTTTTGAATGGTGGCAAGGTCAGCCTTTTCGGTGTAATGGGATCGGATATTTCGGAAAAAGTCGCCGCTGTGGTGGAGACAGACGAAGGGATCTATGTAAATGAGGTCCTGGCTGCTTCTCCTGCATACCAGGCAGGACTCAAGAACGGAGACATCATCTTTTCAATAAACGGAAAACCCATAAAGGGTCTGGAAGACCTTATGGAGATACTTGCGACGGTGCCGCACGGGACATCTCTTGAGATCAGATATTTCCGCATGAACAAAGACGGTATAGCGTCCGACAGGACTACTGTGATCGTGACATCCAAATAAATCAGGAGGATTTTTTGATGAAGTATATCAAGGATATAAGGGAAGGCGACAGTATCAGTGAGACCTATCTCTGCAGAAAAAAAGAACTGGGCAAAAAACAGTCAGGAGACGATTATTATGCCCTGAGCCTTGTCGATAAGACCGGTACGATAGACGGAAAAGTCTGGAATCCGGCAAATCCCGGCATAGGTGAGTTTGAGACAGGGGATTATATCCATATTGATGGCTTTGTAAAGGTGTTCAATCAGAGGCCTCAGATAACCATAAACCGTCTTAGAAAACTGAATGAGGGTGAATACGATCCTGATGATTATCTTCCTTCGAGCACCAAAGATGTGGGAACGATGTACAGAGAACTGATGGGGTATATCAAGAGTGTAAAAAACCAATACCTTTCGGAATTGCTGAACTCAGTATTCATTAACGACAAAAAAGTGGCAAAAGCCTTCAGCGAACACTCTGCCGCAAAGTCTATTCACCATGCATTTAAAGGAGGACTTTTGGAGCATACCGTTTCGGTAACCCGCTTGTGCAAAGCGTTTGCGGAGAATTATCCGATATTAAACCAGGATTTAATTTTAACTGCGGCCATGCTGCATGACATTGGAAAGCTTAATGAACTGTCTGATCTCCCTGAGAACGATTATACCGATGAGGGACAGCTTCTTGGACACATTTACATGGGGGCGGATTTCGTCGGAAGAAAGATCGACGAGATCGAGAACTTCCCGAAGAAACTAAAAAATGAGGTTTTACATTGCATTTTGGCTCATCACGGCGAACTGGAATACGGCAGTCCGAAAAAACCGGCTCTTGCCGAAGCGTTCGCTCTGAGCATGGCTGACAATATGGATGCGAAGATGGAAACCCTGAATGAGCTGTTCAATACAGCTGTTGACGACGGATGGCTCGGTTTCCAGAAGAATTTTGAATCCAACATAAGAAAGACCGGTTCATGGGAGTGATATGGAAAAGAATGATATCGTAAGGCTCACAATAACGGATATCGGTACAGATGGTGAAGGTGTCGGAAAACTCGATACCTTCACCATATTTGTCAATAATGCCGTTCCCGGAGACGAAGCAGACATCCGGATAACCAAAGTAAAAAAGAATTATGCCTACGGACGTATCGAAAAGATCATCACGCCGTCTGCGGACCGGGTCGAACCTCAATGCCATGTGGCGATAAGATGCGGTGGTTGCAGCATTCAGCAGGTATCATATAAAACGCAGTTAAAGTACAAAGAAAAAAAGGTATTTGACTGCCTGACCAGGATTGGCGGAGTCGACCCCGAATACCTGAAAGGCATAATGGAACCGGCTGTGGGAATGGATGAGCCTTGGCATTTCAGGAATAAAGCACAGTATCCTGTCGGTACCGACAAGGACGGAAATGTCAGGATAGGATTTTATGCCAAGCACTCACACAGCATAATCGAAAACGACGAATGTCAGATCGAGAACCCCGTCGCGCCCTTTATTTTACTGCATTTGAGAAAAATTATATCTAAATTTAACATAACACCATACAATGAAGAGACCGGCAGAGGGACTCTCAGACACTGCATGATCAGGGTTGGAGTGAGCACAGGCGAGGTCATGATCTGCCTTGTGATAAATGCGCATGGAAAGGAAGCGGAAAACTGGAAAGCCGGGTCGGAAATGTCTGAGGCTATGACAACAGGGTTTATGAAAGCAGTTGCAGATTTTAACGCATCTCCTTCACACCATCCGGATATGCCGGAGTATAAGCTCGCTTCCTTCTGCGTAAACATAAACACGGAAAATACCAATGTCATAATGGGAAAAAAGGTGTTTACGGTATATGGGGCTCCATGCATCACGGACAAGATAGGAGACGTTCTGTTCAGGATATCTCCACTTGCTTTTTACCAGGTAAATCCTATCCAGACGAAGAAACTCTATGATAAGGCATTATCATATGCTCTGTCGGGCTTTGAAGACGGAAGGCTTGGCGTCGTATGGGACCTTTATTGCGGCATCGGTACGATCTCACTTTTTCTTGCCCGTCATGCAAAAAAAGTCTACGGGGTGGAGATAGTGCCCGAGGCTATCCAAAACGCAAAAGAAAATGCAAAGATCAACAATATCTCAAATGCAGAGTTCTTTGTGGGCGCTGCTGAAGACGTTGTAGAAAAGTTAAATGACGAATTAACAAACTGCAAACACATGGAAAACAGTGGCTTTGACAAGAATCACAACTGCGACGTTGTCGTGGTAGATCCGCCTCGAAAAGGTTGTGATGAAGTTTTGCTGAAAACCGTGATCTCCATGTCCCCGAAATCGGTGGTGTATGTTTCCTGCGATCCCGCAACCCTCGCAAGAGATGTGAAGTTCCTTTTGGCAAACGGATACAGCCTGAAAAAAATCTGCCCCGTAGATCAATTTTGCCATTCAGGTCATGTGGAGACGGTTGTTCAGTTGGTCAACATCCGCGCAAAGCCCGATTATACGGTGCGTTTGGAGGTTGATGTAGATGAATTCTACAAGACCGTAGGCGAAGATAAAAGAAATTATCTTGATAGCGAAGAGTATAAGAAGATAAAAGCCAAAAACAAAGATAAATAGGGCATCGGAAAGAGAATTTATTTAAGAAGAAGACCTGATTATGATACCAAGTTGATATTATAGTCAGGTCTTTTTTATTTTCTGAGAAAGGGGGAAATCCTGAGATGAGAATAGTATTTTGTGGATTAAGATCACCACCAGCATTTGGTGTTATGAGCCACCACCGCAGTGTTGGACGATTCTAAATCCTGTATGATATGATAGGTGCAACAAATAAAGCTGATGGTTATGTTATGCATTAGCGGTCAGTTATTCATATCACCCACGAAGTTGGAAAGCTCCGGTATGTTTTCGGACAGGTATAAGTGAGTACAAGTTGCTAGTATGGCGGAGCGATAATAACCCATGTAAGGAAAGAGAACTCCTTATCCTCGCAAAGAATTAGGCATGAGAGGAGATAGTCGTATATACGGCGTCGTGAACACGAAAGTGTCAATGGATGGCTATGCCATCGCTACAAAATGTCGAACATTTTGTGGTAGTGGGTCCCAAGTGTACGGGCAGGATTCCTGCAAGAAGGGAGAGTGCCTAGTGATGAGTGGTGTAGGTGGCAATGATGATAGACAGCTTATAAACTGTGAATGGCTTGATAGTATTGTTAAATTCAAAGCACATTTTGGCTGTCAAGATTGCGTATGCAAGGCTCATTTTATGTCAATAGGGTATGCTGTCATTGTGGCGCGCGCCATAATGCTTAAACGGACTTGTACGGAACGGTTTATGGTTGCGCCAATAGACTACAGTCTGATGACAAACATCTTCGTATAGTCGGCAGCGGCTGTTTCCACATATATCTTTCCGCCATGACGTTCGATGACACGCTTTGTTACCGCAAGTCCAAGTCCCGTACCGTGGCCGACAGTTCTTGCGGTGTTTTCCGTTACGAATGGCTCGAAAATATCCACGCCTTCGGGGAGAGAGTCACCGCTGTCCGCTATACGGATAACGGCTTTCCCGTTATCATCTGCAACCGATACCTTTGCTCTGATACCGTCGGGATTATGCTTGTAAATGTTAACGATAAGATTTGTGACCGCCCTTTTCATCTCGGTCTTGTCGGCGTTTATCGTAATAGCTGTTTCGGGAATGTCTATGTCAAGTTCTATGCCGTGATCTTCAAAGTCGCAGTAATTCTCGGCTATGACCTCACGCACAAGAGAGCATATATCTACCTCTGCAAGCGCTGGCTTATACCCGTCAGTCCCAAGCTTTGCGTAGTCGAACAGAGTGTTCACCATATCGTTCATGCTGTTGGATTTGCGGTATATGATGTCGAATATCTCCTGCTGTTCATCGGGTTGTATCTTTCCGTCCGAAAGTGCTTTTGCAAAGCCATGCACTGAGGTCATTGGAGTTTTCAGATCATGTGCAATAGCTGCATACAGCAAATTCTGCTCTTGCAGACGGCGTTCGCTCTCCTGCTTTATCGCCTTTGTGGTCAGTCTGTAAAAAGCAAGTGCAAACGCCACAAAGATAAGGATATTCAGTATAAAATAACCCCACCGTGATGGCATGTTAGCATTAATATCCGTAACGTTCGGATTGAGCATCGGGTCGAGTATATCGTAATAGATATAGTCCAGATTTTTAAACAACAACACCAGACCAAAGCACAGACCCACATAGCTTAAAAAGATCTTGTTTTTCAGCGAAAGCAATTTTTTATTCTTCAAACCGATACCCCAATCCTCTGATAGTTTTGATATGCTCAGCCCCCACCTTGTCACGCAGGCGGCTGATTATCACACGGATAGTATTGTCATCCACCGCACCGTCATCATACCACGCACTTTCGTATATCTGCTCTTTGGTGAAAACTCTTTTTGGCTGCGACATAAGAAGCTCAAGCACTTTGAATTCCGCCTTTGTAAGTACTTTTATCTCATTACCGCCTATGAAAGTACAGTCGTCAAGGTCAAGGCTCATATTGCCCACCGTGATAAGGCTTTTCGGCTGTGTCTGCGGTGAGGTGACATTCAGTCTGCGAAGCTGTGCCTTGACTTTAGCGGCAACCTCCAAAGGTTCAAAGGGCTTTGTGATATAATCATCTGCACCAAGATCAATGCCAAGCACCCTGTCCGAAAGCGTGACTTTTGCAGAGATGACCATGACGGGGATATACTTTTCCCTCTGACGTACCTTTTTTATTACCTGATAGCCGTCAATTTTCGGCATCATGATGTCAACGAGCGCCAAGTCAATATCGTTCCTTTCGAGAATATCGAGTGCCTGCGCTCCGTCATTCGCTTCAAGCACGGCAACACCGTCAGTTTCAAGATATATTTTCAGGAGTTTCACTATCTCCTTTTCGTCATCGGCAATAAGAATATTCGGCATAGTTTCGCTTCCTTTATAATTGCAATATTTTAGGGCAACACCGCACAGAGATTGTGGTGCAGATGCAAGCATATGTACTACAAAGCCGTCAGGCGGTCTTTGTGCGATGTGGCCTTAGATTTATTTGAGTTTTCCATTCTTAAATTGCTCCTGTATTTATGTAATAATATATCACACTATCTGCCCGTTTGCGAGCCTTACCGTCCTTGTACCGTATGCCGCACATTCCTCGCTGTGAGTTACCTGTAAAATGGTGATATTTTTCTCCTTGTTTATTCTTGCAAAAAGCTTCATGATCTCCTCGCCCGACACCGAATCGAGGTTGCCCGTTGCTTCGTCTGCAAGTATAAGCTGCGGCGATGCGATGACCGCCCTTGCGACCGCTGTTCTCTGCTGCTGACCGCCCGAAAGTTCGTTGGGCATAGACTCTCGCTTGTCGGAAAGACCCGTTATCTCCAGTATCTCGTCAAGGTCTTTTTTCAGTTCTGCTCTGCTGCGACCTTTTGTCAGTTCGGGCAGCAGGATATTGTCCTCAACGCTTAAATTCTGCACAAGATTGTAAAACTGGAATATGAAGCCTATCGTTTCAAGGCGTAACTTTGAAAGCTCACGCTCCTTCATTTTGGTGATATCCTTGCCGCATACCTTTATCGTGCCGTCAAAATCCCTGTCAAGTCCGCCAATCAGATACAGCAGTGTGGATTTTCCGCTGCCCGATGCTCCCATAAGAGATACAAATTCGCCCTGTCTAACATCAAGCGATATATTGTTAAGCACTTTCGCAGCAGCTTCGCCCTTTCCGAAAGTCTTGCTTACATTTGTTACTTCTATCAGATTCATATTGTTCCTTCCTCCGTTATTCATATTTAAGCTGTGCCGCTATGTTCATTTTTCTGAGTGCCTTTATGGGGAAAAGTGCCGAAAGTGTGAACACTGCCCACATCAGCAGACCAAGAACGATGCTGTTTGTGATGCTCATGTGTATCGGTATAGATACCATAAGTCCGTCAAGTATATTTAAAAATACCTTGTACATAAAGATCGACAGCGGAACTGCCATAACAAGCGCCGCACCAGATGCTATAGCGCTCTCCGCAAAGAACATCTCTGACAGCTTTCCTCTTGTCAATGAAGTAGACATCAGCACCGCACATTCACGCTTTCTGCCCTCGAAACCGATCAGGCAGTTGCTTACCACGCCGATGAATGTAATACCGAGTGCAAGCACTATCACGCCGTCAATGATCGCCATTAAGCCTGCGCTGTCCTGACTTGCGGCTTCATGGTATTCATCATATGTCTGCACCTCCGACACCATATCGGCGGAGTGATCCTCAATGACTGAACGTACCCTTTCAGGGTCACTGCATTTGATATAGATACCGGAGGGGATATCCTTGTAGATATCCTTGAACAGCTTTTCGGATATCACGACAGTCGTTCCGCTGGAATTTTCATGATCGGTAAGCGATGTACCTCTGACACGAAGCTGCTTTACATAAGGCATAAAGCCATCGGCTCTGAATGTGATCTCGGCTGTATCACCTTCGCTCAGATCGTATTTCCTTGCCACTGCCTTGCTGATGACAATCTCATCGTATGCTAGGTCGCCTGGGATATCAGATACTCCCCTGAAAAGTTCATAACCGCCGTCCTTCCAGCCGTATATAGGAACTCCGTTTGCTGTCTGCTCTCCGTTTATCTCTATCACACTATTCTGATAATAACCGTATTCCGTTTCGCCTACCCCATCTATATCCTCTATATAGGAAAAACGTGTTCTTTCGGCAGATCCGTCTGTACTCACGTTCAGGTCGGCGGTGCTGTTTTCGTGCATATAAAATCCGCTCATTGATGACGCAAAGCTGTACACCACGATACACACCGCTGCTGCCGTAAAGCACAGCACCGCGCTGCCCACCGTGCTTTTCTTTTCCCTTGCTTCCATTGCCGCAAGCCTTGCTATGGGTTTATTCTGCCTGTCAAATATCTTCACAAGAAGTCCTGCAATAAAGCGTAGTACATAAGGAAAAAGAAGTGCTGCACCGACCGCTGTGCTGACAAAGCAGATCAGACCTGCAAAAAAGTTCTCCGAGAAGAAAGCTGTTACAAAGGTAATGACTGCAAGAAGAATGCCTGAAACTGTCGAAACCCTGCCGTGTCTGTACTGCGTGTCCTTGTTTGAGAAAATAATATCTCTGATAGATGTCTTTACCGCCGAAAGGATCTCCTTGACCGGGCAAAGGCATTCGAGTGCCACGCAGAATATTATCACTCCTGCGACCGCACCGATGCTCATTTTTCCGGCATTTTCGGAAGAACCGAACTGAGAACTGTATATCATTGGGCGCAGTACGGAATATATACATATGCCTATTGCCGAGCCTATCAGTCCGTAGGCTATATTCTCTCCCAGCAGCACCGTGTATGTCAGTCTGCTCGATATACCAAGACTTCTGAAAGTGCCGATCACGGGCATTTTCTCAGTGATTATCCTCTGAGATGCCGATACCGTTACAAATATCACAAGAAGCAGACATACCGCAAACAGTATAGTAAATATCCTTGTGATGTTCCCGATCATTTCCTGTGTCTGCTCGTTTTCAAACACCGCCTGCACGTTTGCCGAGGGCAAATTGCTCTCAAGCGTTTGAACTGCGCTGTTTATTTCTTCATCATCTGCAATATCTATGTAGGCAAGCCTTGTGCCGGTATCAGAACCGCCGTAAAGACTTTTCATAGACTCATTGCTTATCACGATTGTATCGCCCGAACTGAAAAGCCCGACGTTATCGCCGTACAGACCGCTGACAGTAAAGTCAACAGGCTGTTTAGCGTTGCTGTAAAGGGTTATCGTATCGCCTACGGAATAGCCAAACTCATCGGCAAAGTCCTTGCTGACTGCCGCCTGCATATCACCTATCTCCGCATCATTCGGCAATACGCCCATTTCCTTTGCTTTGGGAATATCCACACCGCTGATACTGCACGCTTTCTGGGTGAGCATATCATAAGTGCCGACGATATGCTTTGTAAAGACCGTAGAGCCAGTGGATAATTCCAGAACTGTGCTTTCGGGGATACCCTTTGCAAAATCGTCGTCGAGATCGTATGAGGCGGTAACAATGATGTCTGCCTTGCCGAACGCCTTAGCGTTATTTGCCTTGACCGCCTGCTCCAAAGAACCCGACATATCAAAGCAGAGCATCGCCGCAAGACTGCATATGCTGACACAGAAAAGCAGCAGAAAAGTACGCATCTTGTGCGCCCACATACTTTTAAGCGTGTGCTTGATTATAAGACCCATTTTTACCACCTGCTTACCCTTTCCTCAGGAGCGCAGTACATACCGTCCCCCTCCTTTATATTGTATATCTCGTAAAACATTTCGCAGTTTGAAAGCACTGCGTTGATCCTGACCTTTCCGGGACTATGCTCATCGCTCTCCAAGGCATCTATCGCATAGCTGTCTACCCGTGTCTCGGCGTATGTGACTGCGTAATTCTCAAAGTATTTTTTCAGTTCCACCTTATCATCTTTGAGGATATTCACAATACATTCCATTGAACCTAAATCGGCATAGTTCTCGCCGCTTGTTTTTTTGCCGTCAACGTGATAGATATCAAGCACGGTATAATCAGAGAAATAACCCTGCATTTTTTCTGCTCTTTCCACAAATGCATTTCTGTCGGTATCAGAGAGCCAATCGGGAGCATATTCGCCGTTTTCGTTGTAGTCCATACACATCGTATCAAAGCCGTGACCCATTTCGTGACCTATGATCGCACCCAGTCCGCCGAGGTTCGTTCCGATATCGGCTTTGGGGTCGAAAAAAGGAGCGTGCATGATCGCCGCAGTTATGGTAACTGTATTGTTTGGATTGTAGTTTGCGTTCACTTCATAGGTTGCCATTATGGGACGTGTCATATCGAACTTCGCACCGATATTCCCAATGTTGTCATCATAGGAGCGCTCCCTTATGGCATGGAGCGTCTGCGGATAGCTTTCTTTTATCAGTTCCGCACGGGTCGGGTCGGTTTCGGATACTGCCGCATCGGGCAGGATAAATCTCATATTATCGAGTTTTTTGAGTAACGCCTTGCGTCCGTCCTCTGTCAGCCAGTCTGCACCGCTGATAAGTTCACGGTAGCTTTGTCTTAGCTGTTCGCACATTTCACGAACAGCGGCGTCCGCTTCGGCAGTGTAGTATTTTTCGGCATACAGTGCGCTCAGGTCATTTACAAAAAACAAATTTGATGCGATCGTATTGACACACACGGAATACTCCTTTTCCTCTCCGCTGCCGTATTCCGAAAGGCTGTCCGCTTCGGTGCTTAAAAACTCCATATTTGCCGTCACAAGTTCGGAAATAAGTATCGTTTTCCAGCTTTCAAGATTTTCCTCTGTCATCATCTCATTCATCTTTTCAAGCTGACCTCTGTCCTTTACATACCAGCCGCCATAGGTGTTTTCATCAAGCCCGAAGAACAGCTTTACCACGCTTGTATCAAGATTAGAGAAAATGCCGTTCATATCCTCCTCGCTGACAAATTCAAAAGCCGCAAATGGGTTTGCCGCTTTTCCTGCCGAAAAATCGGTACTGCGGGCAATTTCCAGTGCAAGATATACCGCCTGCTTTGCTTTGCTGTCGGCGGTGTCCTTATCATAGCTTATCGCCATCAGCATATCTCTCATGTAGTTTTTCATGCTGATACACGCTTCATCGCTGTCGGATATGTCCTCATAAGAATTTCCGCACATTCCTTTGCTCTGGTCTATCAGCAAGGCGAATTCGCCCGACTTGAAATAATTTTGTCTTACCGTTGGCACAAAGGGCGTATTCGCTCCGTATGAACGGTACAGCTTTTTCCAAAGTTCCATTAGTTCACCGATACTTCCGACACTGTTTATCTTATCGCACAAACTGCGTATCTCCGAATACACCGCCTTATTATCATCAAAAGCCATTGCCTGATCGTAGACATTTTTTATCAGATATTCTGCGCTGCCCGGCTCATATTCTTCCTCCGATGTAACGATCTCGCTGATAAGTCCGAGTACTTCCTGTACAGTCTGTGCATCCACTTCCTCAAAAGTACCCCAGGTCATTTCGCCGTATGCAGGCAGAGTGCCGAGCAGATGTTCTGCGTTGATATATCCGTAAAAGTCGTCCTGCGCTCTGATCGCCGATACGTCAAGAACTTGATGAGCTGCAGCCGGTTCAGCAGATGTTTCCTTTGCGCTGTCTGGTGTACAGCCGCAGAGCATTCCGCTCATAACAGCAAGTGCGGAAATAAAAGATATTATCCTTTTAGTTTTCTTCATTTTCAAAACACCCTCTTGTATTCTTTTTCCTTTGATATATGTATGATACTACCGCACTCTTAACGGAACAATTGCCAAACATTAACTGAACATTAAATTATTGAGTTGCATATAAAAAAGGTCTTATCCCTGAATTAACAGAAACAAGACCACTTTATATATTTCGTTATATCTGAACTCTAACGTTTATGTTCTTTAAACATTCTCATCATTTCATTAGTAAGACTAAAATTATTAGGCTGAAGAATGATTTCCTCTCTCTTTACCCATTCGGCGTATTTGAGCTCATTTTCATCCATGT